>Ga0209232_1001800_pt1 | contig 11195 bp, 17 predicted proteins | sample ETNvirenome_2_60_FD_184066 | JGI IMG/M metagenome (GOLD analysis project Ga0209232, IMG submission 184066) | Marine viral communities from the Pacific Ocean - ETNP_2_60 (SPAdes) (version 2) | ecosystem: Environmental > Aquatic > Marine > Oceanic | place: Pacific Ocean | collected 2013-06-22
GAATAGCAGAAACTAATTTATTGTAATTCTGTACGTCAGAAAGAACAGTTCCACCTTGAAGAACACGGAGGCGTTGAATTAAACCAGAACCTCCACCGAAATCTAAACCGCAATCCTGACCAGTTTGGTTATCAAAAATTACTTTGAGATACGAGTGCTTGGTATCCAAAAGGCTCGACGCGGATACAGGTATACGGATAACATTGTTTCCATCACTTACGAACCTCTGCCCGTTTTCAGGGAGGAACGCTCGACGGCGAGAACGACTTTCAACAGCGAGAGGCAAAATCTTCGTGTAGTTAATTGAATCAGCAACCATTATTTATACTATATACAATATAAATAATTTTAAAAAATTAAAGGTTAAAAAAATTAGTATGTAAAAAACCAACCTTTTGCAAGGTCTTCTTGTTTCTTTACTTGGTTCTTAAGGATTTGATTTTCTTGAGATTCTTTTTCTTTAATTCTTTGCAAAATAATTTTCAAATCACTTTTAATTTCTGCAATGTCAACTTTCATACTTGAATGTAAACTTTCTATATCACGTAAACAGTCTTTGACTTTATCAATTGGTTTTGCTGATACTGATGGATTATCCTGAAAGTTGCTCATTCTCTTCTTTATTTTCTATAGATATATTTTTTGGTATTCTTTGAATTGTAATTTTTGGATAAAACTTAAACTTCTGATAATTTTTATTTCCATCTCTACTTGAAATATCTGCTACTTGTTGATAGGTCAATCCAAGTTCCGTAGAAATCTCTTTTAGATTCTTAAAATCTTGATTCAACAAAGTCATGGATACAGATCCACATTCTTGGTATACTTTACAGTTAAACATTATCTTATACTTAATACTAGATATTATTTTAAGTATTTTATTGTTAATTAAACAACGGGAATTGTTTGGTATAATGCACACTTTTTCAATATTCCTCGGGGATTTATAAGACCATGAAACCAGTTAGAAATTATGGTTGAAGGTAAATCAATTACATAACCAATTTCCTTAATCGTTTTAAACTCCATTATCTTAAATAATTCTCTTTTTTCTTCATCTTCAAATAAATAAAGAACCCATCCTGATCGTTTCATTATATCTTATCATATATTTTTATCGGGTTAATTTAATGTATCCGCCCCGAATGTGGTCTGAAGTTGCTGCTGTATAAATCTGAATTAACATAATTCTATCACTTGCTCCAGCCATATTTGTAATAAAACTAAACTCTGATCCTGTATTGCCTGAACCTATTGATGTATATCCAGTTGAGCCATAAGTAATTATACTTGTAATTATTATTGTTCTTGAAACTGCTACACCTGAACTATTATTTAAATCTATACGGCATGCGGTAGCGGTATAATTTGCAGGAATTATAAAATATCCACAGACTTCAAGTGAACTTGTTAATGGTCTTAAAGTTCCGTGGATTTTAGCACTAAAATCGTCTTCAACTCCGATATTAAAATAACTTGAATCATCATTCGGGTAAAAATTACCCATCTCAATACTCATTCTTAAATCTCCAGCATAATCAAAAACATTCGGTGGATGAATGATATTTGTGCTGTCTGTGAGGTTGAGATTAGTTGGTGCTGGATTTAAATTAATCGTCCTTGCAGTCTCTCCATCAAAAGTAGTTCCTGCTGAATAATCTAAATTATTACCTGCTGAAAGACCTTCGGGAACTTTAAGACAAGTTAATTCGTTTCCGTCAAAATCAATTGTATCTTGGTCTACTCTTGCTGCTATTGTTCTATTTACTCCACCTGTATTTGTAATTTCTATACCATTACCCTCTGTAAGATTTAGTTGGGTATTGGTATCTGTAGCAGATACAGTTATTGCTGTAGAACCATCATAACTAGCAATAGGAAATCCACCTGATAAAAAACTTATATTAGTTCCTGCTGTAAGAGCATTCGGCACCTTAAGAACTTGATTTTGAGCACCAGTTCCACCTGAATTATTTATGGTGGTTCCGTCATTATCAGTTAAGAATGCTGTTCCTATAAGTTTCATACCACTACTTGCAGTATACGTTGTATCTGTATCGGTTGCATTAATTGTATCTGCAATGGAGCCATCCCAACTAGGATTACCTGAAGATAAACTTACATTAGTTCCTGCTGTTAGAGCGTTTGCTATGTGTCCTATTGGTGTACCCCACACAGCAGGCTCATTCGATCCAGCACTCACTACACATTCCCCAGGAGTTCCAGCGTCTATACTATCTCCTAAATATATCTGCCCAGTATTTTGTAGACTTGTTCCACGTAATGGTTTTAATCCTGTGATTGAAGACATTATATACTTAATTAGATTATTATTTAGCAAGATTTTTAACAAATAATGCTCTTCTATAAGTAGTTAGACTTGGATTATATTTACTCTTCTTATCCTTGTAATTTTTAATGACGTGAGCAGCAAACTTATCTACACTCATACCTGCGGATTTTGCCTGTTTTGTAAAAGCACCTTCTTTCAAGTTCTTGTACGGATTGTCTGATTTCTTGGATTTCTTGGGCATTCTTTATATCATACTATAGAAATTATTTACCTCTTATATTTTGACCAAATATCTTTATCTATTCTCCTTGAAGGTCCACCCATGATCACACTTGCAAGACGGGCACGACCCCAACTCATGGGAGTTTGGTTGGGTCTTGATCCACTACTATAATAAGCACCCATACCTTTCTCTATAATCTTTTTCTGTCCAGTTCTTGTAATGATATTATCATGGATATACTTTTCATCGCTAATTTTGGTTTTATGTTTCTTCTCAAACTTTTCAGCCCAACTTGATCTTTTCGTTGGTGCAGAAGTTTTTGGTCTTGCTTTACCCTCAAAAAAAGATTTTATTTGTGCCTGCCTTTCTTTACCTTTGAGACCCTTAAGGTAAGTCGCTGGAACTTCTCTTGTTTTTCCTTTGTACGTAATTTTAACCATTATATCTAATATTAGATATTTTACCACAATATTTTATGAGACCAATATTTAGCAGAATCTTTTGATGTTGCTTTACCGTGCCTATCATAGTATGCTTTACGACGTTTTGGATCGCCATGATCAAGGTGAGAATATTCTCCTAATTTATCTTTGAATTGTCCATAGCGACTATCTCCAAAGTGAATTAATTTTTTTCCACCTTTTCCATCTTTCACGTATACAGAATATTTCTTATTTTTTGCTTTACTCTTGAATGGTTTATACAAGTCCTTCATTCCACACTTGCAAACTTTCTTCCCCTTGGGACACTTCATTATAATCTACTAAAGATTTTTTTGGTGGTAAAATTATTCCACTTCCTTTATATAAAGCATTATAGGGAAAATCAAACTCCTGACAATAAGTTTCCCATGGTCTTACACAGATATCTAAAGACGGACAATAACTATATCCGCAACTTATACAGCAACCGCCTTCGTCTGTATTAGCTAATCCATCCAATAATAAATCAATAGGTTTATCTTGTTGAATCGGCACAGATAGAATTGCAGGAATACCAAATAAAACTTTAATTATGTTCTTCATATTTATCTTAAAGATAGAAATTAATTAATCCAAAAATAAACTGTATATTAAATCTGGCGGTATTCTGTATCTATCTAATAGACTTGTTCCAATTCCATAACCATTATATTTTCTTACTGCTTGTAATTTTTCTGTATTACCACAATTATTTTTATGCAGTCTTCTTATTTTTTGTAATGCTTCTGTTTTCCCACAATTACTCTTATGAAGTTTTCTAGTTTTACACTTTAAAGGTTTTCCACTATCATGACGAAGAGCACCATTAGTTGGGATTTCTACCATATTTCCACAAGATCCACTACCATCACATAATAAATTATTAAAATCCTTTTTATTAGTCCATATACGAGTTCTTTTTCTATACCCCCAATCTGAATACATACAATAATCTACATCATAAAAAGGTTTATCTTTCATGATTTCTCTATCTTTCATTCTACCAGTCTGTGGATTTTCCATACACCATAACTCGGGTTTGAAATAATCTATAATTTCTAATGATTTTAAAACTAATTTATCTGCTTCTTTCATCTCTTCCTCTTGAACCTCTTTCGTATAGATTACACCTTTTCTTTTACGATTCAAAAATCCATCTTGTAATTTAGAGTAATCTGTACAAGGTGGAGAAGCCCAAATAATATCAAAGTTATCCTTTGGATATTGCTTGTAATCAAAATCCATTATATCAACTTTATGATCTGCAGGTAATTCTAAATCTACTGAAACAACATCCCAACCTAATTCTTTACAGCACTTTCCTACAGATCCTGTTCCACTAAATAATTCTAATACCTTTATCATACTTTACTTAAGATTAGATAAATATCAGAAGTTTCTAATCGAAATATATCAAAAACTTTCCATACCTTACCTTAATTTCTCCCGTAGATAACTTGGGTTTGTATCTATAGTATTTACCGCCTGGTTTCCAAAGGTGTTTATTTCGCTGATAATAACTTGGTTTCTTCATTATATACTTTACCTAATATTTTATTCTTTAGAAAAACGTAAATAATTTCTACCTTAAAGTAAAAATTATGGAAGCAATTGATCAAGAATTGGAACAGAAATCTGTTGAAAGAGATTCCGTTGAACTTGAGATTACTGAAGCAGAGCCCGAACAGGAGACACCTAAAACTGTAAAGAAGGTTAAAAAACCACGTAGTGCAGCACAAATTGCTGCCTTTGAAAAAGCACGTAAGGCAAGAGCAGAAAAGATTGCACAGAAGAAACAGCAGAAAGCAGTAGATAAAGTTGAGAAGAAAGCATTAAAAAAGAAAGTTAAGGAAACAGTAGAAGAAGCAATTAAAAAAGATAATGATCTATCTCATGGTGAATACGCTGAACCTAAATTAGTTCGTCAACCAAGTAGAGTTATTCACGAAGCTCAACCACCAGCACCGTCTCACCAAAGAGAGCAAGTTGTAAATAATTACTATTATTATGGACCCCCTCAACCTTCTCATCAACCTATGTATACAGAAGAGCAAGAAATAAAACCCAAAAAATCAAGACGTAGGAGAGCTCCATCCCCATCAGAAAGTTCAGAAGAAGAGTATGAGTCCGAAGTTGCTGAACAACATTATCAAGAACCTCAACAGTATGAAGAAGATCCTCGTCCCTCCTATAAGTTTAATTATGCTTGAAGATTTAAAATATTATATAAATAATAAGTATAATGACTGAAATTATTGAAAAAGAGTTTGATAAGAAAATCAATATATCAGGTGCTAAATATACCTGTGATGACGTTGATAAGACTATACCAAAACCATTACCACAGAAAGGAGGGTTTGCAATGTTAATCTGTGGAAAACCTGGAACTGGTAAAACTTCCTTAATTTTAAGTTTAGTGTGCAAACAAGGTAAAGCATTCAATAGAAAGTTTGATAGAGTTTTTGTTTTTAGTCCCAGTTTAATTACCATGGATGACGACCCTTTTGAATTAATTCCTGATGAGCAAAAGTTTGAAGAAGCAACAATTGAAAATATCCTAGAAGTTATGGATACTATAAGAGATAGTGGAGAAAAAGTATTATTAATTCTTGATGACGTTATTGCAGATATTAGGGGTAAAGGTAAAGGTGAAATAGAAAATCAACTTGAAAAAATATTCTTTAATAGAAGACACCTTTGTGGTGCTGGTGGATCTTGTTCAGTAATAGCAACAAGTCAGACATACAATAAGATTTCGCCAAAATTGAGGAAGACAGCAAGCCACTATGTATTCTATGATAATAAACAAAAGAAAGAAATTGATTCAATATTCGATGAAGTGATTTTAATTCCAAAAAAAGAATATGTAGACGTATTAAGATACGTGTATGATAAAAAACATAATTTTATGTATATAGATAATTCATTACAAGAAAATAAACAGATTCATAAAAACTTTAATCCACTTGAAATCCATTCACCAAATATCTCTACGGATTTTGAGGAACTATAGGCTCTTGAGGCTGTGGTGCCTGCCCCGCAGGGCGTGGTTGTTCAGCGTCTTCCTCTTCGTCGCTATCAGTTTGGACTTCTCTAATACAACCAATTAATCCCCAACATAACGATATATTTTTACACCTTGACTTGAAAATAACAAGTAAAGTTGAACCAATTGCAGCAGCGGAGATAGTTATAAAATTACTATAATCGTTAGGTGTCCATAAATCAAATCCAGTTAATGTTTCTGTAGTTCCATTCTCACTCATTCTTTATCTATTCTTCAGAAATAATTTCTTCAGGTTCATCCTCAAACTCTTTAAGATCTGCGATTGGAATCATATAATGCTGAATGCAATTTGTTCCAGTTAATTTACAATCAAAACTATCATCTTCTTTTAACTCATGATACATTGCTTTATCAGTAAATACAAAAACCAAGAATACTCTAAAACCTTGATCTATGGCTTGAAATCCGTTGGTTATTTTTGAAGTTGTAATAATTGTATCTTTGTACTGTGTTGAAGCAATGCGTCTACCTTTTACCTCAACTATCTTTTTTTCATTATCGTCTTTAAAATCAAAAATATCAAAAATATCGTTTTCATTCCGTTCAAAATTACATTCAAAAGCTTTATTAAGTTCAGGTAAAATTGCGTCTTCAATTTTTCTTCCAAGTTCCCATAAAGGTTTATTAAAAGCAAAAGGCATTCTATACTTAAATAACATAAAATAAAATTGGATTTTCAACTTACCAAAAAATAAATCTTCAATACTTATATAATGGATATTTTTGATAGACAAGTAGCACGAAGACAACAAAGGACAATTCAGAGAAAATCTGATAGTTTACTTAAACTTTACCCTGAATTATCTGGATATTTAGATAGGTATGAAGACCCTTCAAGACGTGCTTTACTTATACAACAACGCATGGGTGCGGGTGTGCCTTTACCGACTGCATTACTGAAAGCCCAAAAAAGAAAGAAAAGAAAATCAAGAAGAACAAGAGCTTTAAGGGGTGAATTAGCTGCGAATGAAAGACAGCAACGTAGATTTACAAGAGGTGAAAGACGTGAAAAAGATACAGAAGAACCAAGAATAGTTGGTGAACAAAGACAACAACCAGTCAATATTTATTTTGGTGGAGCTCCTGGTGCTCCCGCTGCTGCTGCTGCTGCTGCTCCTGGTGCTCCTCCACCACCTGGTTTACCTCCTGGACCTCCTGGTGGTTTTGGTGGTGGTGGTGGTGGTGGTGGATTTGGACCTGGACCTGGATTTGGTGGCGGTGGCGGTGGTGGTGGTGGTCCCCCAGCAGTTTTCTACGCTGGACCTCCTCCTGCATTAGACGTAGATGGATTAAGAGCTGATATCGTTGGAGATATAGCAGCCAGACTACCAGCACCTGCTGATTTAGACCCGATTTTAGAAGAAGTTGCGGCTCTACGTGCGAGGGTAGTTGCAGAGGGCGGGGCGAGAAGACAAGGTGCTCGTGCTCTACAAGGAGGATTGGACGAATTAACAAGACGACGTGCTCAAGACACACAAACTTTAAGAGAGATGATTGTTGCTCAACAAGACGCAGCTGGTATATTAGCAGTTGAACAGGGAGAAGGACAAGGGGAAATATTAGGAGCAGTTGCTGCTTTGAGAGAACAATTAGGAGCAGAACGTGAAGGTCGGGCTCAACAAATCGCAGGAATTGAGGGTCGGTTAGACCAAGACGCAGAAGCCCGAATACAACAACAAGCAGCCCTACGTGCCGAGATGGCTGCTAACCAGGACGAGTTTAGACACGCAGACCGAAGGCGAATTGCTGACCAAGAAGCAGTTATGGATAGATTAGGTTTTAATGACGCTAATTTTGACCAATTACAAGCCGAAGCACATCAAGCATTCTTACAGATGCACAGATTTAGACAAGCAGAAGAAGCAATCGCAGCAGAAGGTGGAATAATGACCCGAGCGGATAGAGACGAATTATTCAGAAGACAACAGCAATTACTGGAATACTTACACCTTGGATTACAAGAAGTAGGAACACAACAATCACAGGCAAGGGCACAAGAATTACGGGGTGTGCGAGACGCACTCATGGGAGCACAAGACGCTTTTGATCCACGAGATCGTCCACCGCTTGGTGGTGGTGCTGCAAGCCCGACTGCTTCACCCAGAGGATTACCCCATGGTTTACAACCACCAGGAACAACAGCACCTCCTTCTGAACGCCTCCGTATAGTAGGAGGTCAACAAGCAGGCGACGACCCTAGAACACCAGGTGGACCACCTCCTGATGCTGATACTGGAACTCCACCTAAAAAATTACTTACCTTCACGTCGCCAGGTGGGGAAGTATCTTTTACAGGTTATGGTTTTGATACTCCTGAATCAACAGGTGTTGAAGCACCCGTTGGGGGACCACAACCCGAGCCTGAACCCGAGCCTCAACCCGAGCCAGAAGCAGTTGGTGGTGTAATCCCTGGTGAACTTGTCCCAGGTGGTCAATTACAAACAAGTTATGTTGGCTTTGGTGGAGGTGCAATAGATTTTGGAGATATTGACGTTCCAGGTGGAGACGTAGGACCATTAGTTGACGCTTTGGGAAATCAAATTATATTCGGACCAGAGGCTGATTTAGGTGGAATAATTGGAGACGGGGGAGTTAGAGCAGGTGTAGGAGGTGTTGATAATGCTGCTCAAGACATAGGAGATAGAAACCCAGACCAAGACGATCCAAGAGAGGAAGAATCAACAGACGAAGAAGAAGAACTTGATTTTGAAAGTCTACCACCTATAAGCGACGAAGAACGTGCAAGATTAGAAGAACAAGCACTCGCAGAAGCACAAGAGGCGGTAGACGAGGGAGATGATTTTGGAGAAGAACCTGGTGGAAAAAAGAAGAAGAAGAAGAAGGGTAAGAAAGAAACTGAAACAGAGAGGAGACGTAAACACGACGCGGAATTAATGGATAGATTGTTAGAAGACAACGAGGAAGGATTAGACGACGACGATAGACGACTGGTAGATAATGCAATTGATATAAGACGCAATGATAAAAGTGATTCAAGACGTAGAGATTCAGCCCGATTATTCGATGAATCTATGCCTGAATTAGCAGGACAGATTAGACCTGGACCAAGAGGTGGTAGGGGAACTGGGTACAGATTTAGGAATAATACAAACGAGACAATCCTTGGTATACGGGGCGACGGGTTAGTTGATATTGATGGTGTTGAAACAGGACGTAAAGGTAGAGGTGTATATAGACTTACTCCAGGTCAAAGGCATGACGTAGATAGTTTTTACCCACACATAAGGGCGGGAACCTTAATATTTGAAAAAGGAAGCTATAAAGACGTGGACCCCTCCACTTACCTACCAACTGGAGATGACCAACGGGAATACCATGCTAGACAAAGTCCTCGGCGAAGACGCGGTAGTCCCCGCAGAGGCGGTAGTCCCCGCAGAGACGACAGAGACAGAGATAGAGATAGAGATAGAGATAGAGATAGAGACAGAGATAGAGATAGAGGTAGACGGCGTAGTCCCCGCAGAGATGATAGACCAAGAGTAGCAAGGTTTGCTGCGGAGGAGTTGCAAGAAGGTTTTGAACCCGTGAGACCAATTCGTGTAGAAGCTGAAAGACCCCGACAACCAGGTGCTGAAGACGAATCTGACGCACAAACCAAGGAACAGTTGAGTGCACTAATAACAAGGAAGAGCACAGTAGCAGCAGGATTAAGATCTCAAATAAGGGGATTAAGAAATCCAGGAGGGAGACGTGGTGATACTGGTGGTGGTGCTGATGCTCGTGCTGCCCAAATAGCAGACTTGACTGCTCAAGCGAATGTTTTGGAACGTGAGGTCAAGGAGCTTCGGCAGTTAAGAGGTCCGCTCTAAAATTATTATCTGATGAATATCCAAAAATAATCTAGTTATAAGTATAAAGTATGCCGTCCGCAGTTGCACAGAAAGCCTTGAAAGCGAAAGCTATTACCAAGAAACAGTATGATAAACTTCCTGCTAAACTATTAGATAAAGTTTCCGAACATAATTTAAAGATGCAGAAGAAAGCACGTAAGACTGCTGCTCCTGGTGGAACCAAAGAGGTTCGCAAAAAGACAGGTAAACAGGCTCACAAAAGAGGTCGCCCAAAGTCTGGATCAAAAGTTGAAGTTAAGAAATAAATATCTATGTAAAGAATATAATGGACGATAATTATTTGATTTTAGCAATTACTACTTTTCTCTTTATCCTATGCAGGCATAAGTATGAAAATATTGAAAGTTTGGGCGAGTGGATAATGGAATATTTAAGTAATGTGTGTCCTAAAGAAGTTATTGAAGAAGAAGAAGATATTATTGAATTGGAAGAATTAACTGATATCATCGCAGGTTTTATAGTTGAAAATAAAGAATTATTTTGTAAGTATAAAGTAAAAGAATGAATATTCAAGATCGTATGGATTTAAAGAAAGCGAAGAATGTGTTGATCCAATCGAACGACCCAAGATTTAATTTTGCAGTTGCTCCTGCGGAGGTAATTGATGATTTTCCAAAATTACCTGAAATTATACCTATGGAAAAATATGATTATGGTTTTGTAAAAGACGACGGAGATGAAACAAGATTACCCGAACTTTCTAAATTAAGTATGTTAACGTCCTGCAATAGTTTGGAGGATTTGGAATGTTGGTATAGAGAAAAACACCCTGATCTACCTGATGAGTTTCATGGTGTTATGGCTCGTTATTCAGCAGGTCAACCCATTACAAAAAAAGAAGCAAAACAGAAAGTTAAAAAGATTAAGAATAAACCCAAGAAAGATTTACCCGTTGGTTTTACTGTAGCACGTGGACCTGTATTAGTTGAGTTTAACTAAAATACAATTATTTTACTATACTTTTTTATAATCATTATACTATAATAATGAGTAAGGAATTAACACCTGAAGCTGCTAAAAAGCGAGGTAATCGTGAACGCCACTTATCCAATAAATATAATTTTGCTGGTCCTGGTACCGAGTTTAGAGCACGAATGAAAGGTAGTGATTTTTATGAAAATCTTATGAAACAAGCGGGTAGAAAAGTAGTGGGAACTAAACCTTACAATAAACCTTTTGATGCTATTGATGGTTGTGGTCTAATTCATGATAGAGTTTATGCTAAACCCGAAGCGACTGGTGCACAGGTTCAACAGGCAGATAGAGATTTTCAGAAGTG
>Ga0209232_1001801_pt1 | contig 11192 bp, 8 predicted proteins | sample ETNvirenome_2_60_FD_184066 | JGI IMG/M metagenome (GOLD analysis project Ga0209232, IMG submission 184066) | Marine viral communities from the Pacific Ocean - ETNP_2_60 (SPAdes) (version 2) | ecosystem: Environmental > Aquatic > Marine > Oceanic | place: Pacific Ocean | collected 2013-06-22
GGGCGTGTTCGGGGATCAGCCGATGCCCCCACTGCGTTTTGAATTGTTTCAAAAATCATACTTGCTTCTTCAACAGAATTGGCAGATTGAACAGCTTCGGCAATTTGATTCTTTTGCCGCTCATTCAAGGAGGCGCTGTTTAATGCCTTGTTTTGATAAACAAGCTTGGCATTTTCAAGATTCAGCTTTGTAAGCTGATCCTTTGCTTCAACAATAAGAGCACGAAGCTCTTCGTTAGAATTTGTAAGTTCGGAAATCTTTGTTTCATAGAGGGCATCGTCGGATACAACGTCGGGGGCTGTTTCTACAGCAGCTTCCTCATCCTCTTCAAGATTTTCCGCGTTGGCCATAGCGGCGGCCATCGCATCTTGGTTGGCCTGCTCAACACTACTATAAGCCGAGTTGCCGGCAGACCAGCCCTGTGGGCGTGGAACCATGTCCACAACTAGCTTTTCTACCAGCTCATCAAGAAGCTCCTCAGAAATGGCGATATCTTCGTCTTCGTCAAGTGGTTCAACCGGAGTGGCACCAAGTTCAGCGGTGTCCTCTTCGGCGTCGTCCTTGAGTTCTGTATCGGTAATCTCCTCTGCGATTTCAAGCGCATCATGGAGGTCTTCCTCAGCAACGATATCGCCTTCTTCTGCGAGCCTTTCTTTAAGGGCATTGAAATCAATCTCAATGATCTCATCTTGCCCGGGAGCATCTAATTCTTCATTTTGGAATGCAAATGGCACATCGTCCGTAAATTCTGTAAGGGTTTCATCCCCCTCGCCCTCTTCCAGTTCATCCTGTTCTAGCAGTGCATCTAAGGCCTCTTTGACCTCTCCAGAGTACTTCTCTAAAACAGTATCCTCAGCATTCTTCAATGCTGCTTCCTTAAGGGCTTTGGCGTCTACGATCGCCTCTTCTAATAATGAAGACATAATTCTCTCCGAAAAAATAAAAGTTTTCAAAAATAAATAGTATTTTATTTTCTCAAATGACTAAAATCATCACTAAAGATGATTCAGGGTATCATTCTAAACGAAGAACTATAAATTCTCTAAACACAGCTTCCATACCAGTACCACTACTAACCTCAAAGGAGAACGGGCCGACAGCCCATTTATCTCCACTCATCAGTAGAGTATCGTCTGCAGCTCCTGGGTTGTCACTGTACCTGGTGGTGTTTTTATTCCACACCGCGGTGGCATGAATTGATGACCAATCAGTGTTGTCTTTGGGAAGCGGAAACTTAGCAGATGGTACAGAACCCCAACCAAAAACTCCACCTCGGGTACGGATCTGCCCACCAGGGTAGATTGTCATAATCACACAATCTGCATCGGTGCCGGTGTTGTTTTCAACATCATACTCAGTACCATCGCTAACATCATAGTTAGCCTCACTGACATGAAGAGGGCCTGATTTACAGAATTTATCATTTTGACCACTACCGATAGCTCCAGTATTCGGTGTCATAACCATTCCAAAAGAATCAAAGTCAGCGCTAACTCCCGTGGAACTTGTCATGCGCATGATACAGGCCACAGTCTGTGTGTTAGGATTCCAGTCACCTCCGACCATATCATTGATTTGGCACATAATACGCGGCGCAGTATCTCCTCCCGAAAACAAGTTTGACCCATTTGCAGGATCAATTTTAAGGCCACTGGAACCATTAAAGCCAAGAACTGAAGCATTACCTTTGTTCACTACTGACCACGTGGATCCTGAAAGTGTTAGTGTGTCCCCTTCTGTCTTAAAGTTGTGCGCAGGAATTGTTTCCATGTTAAGTCTATACTTTACGACCCACTGTTTGGCTGCAGGGTTACCGACAGTTACTTGCTTCCAAATTCCATTTTCTTTTACTAATGCCATGTTTTCAATAATCCTCTTTAGTTAGTCGCCGTGATCGCCCAAGAGTAACCTTGAGAGGCGCCCGAAACCGCTGTTAAAGTTATAGCTCCAAAATCTTGTTGGATTCGTGCTTCTGTCCCGGTATCAATAACCTGCGAGCCGCTTGGGGAGATATGAATGTTGTTGGTGGAACCGGATCCCAAATAATCTTTAACGGTGTACGTCTCCCCAACTTGTGTGTCAGCAGTGAGCCCGGGCAGAGAAGCAGTCACGGCCGCGGCGTTTACCTTGACAAGGTAAAGGGAACACTTGTTTGTTATATCAAAATTAGCAGAATGCAGAGTAGGACTCTGAGTTCTTATGAAGTTAGTACCCTGAATCGTGGAGGAAGCCGAAACAACACCCTGATGTGATGCAAGGACCGCGACGTCACTACCTTCCTGTGTTTCATATACGATGAATGGCGCACCGAAAGATCCAACACCATCAGTTGTGTCGGCTATCAGCTCAATTCCCGCTGAGCCAGAGATTGCAACTCTGCCGTTGCTATTAGCCATTCTAATATAGTCGGCCCCTTCTAAATTGAGGCGGCCAATAGTTCGGTTGGCGCCGTCGCCCACAATTATCTCACTGCCCATTACGTTACCAGATGCGATAAGTCCTACCGAAGATGTAAGTCCACCCGAGATGAGAACTATATCACTCGCGTCCTTACCTATAGTAACTGAATCAGATCCATTCTCATCCAGAACAATAAAGGCTTTACCTCCCGCTTCAATGGACATAGAGTCGGAACCAAGGCCGGAAGCACCGAACCTAATTCGGGTATCGGGATCGCCGTTGGATGCGACGTAGCCCACGCCGGTTCCAGGACCCACGCTTAAAACACCTTTGATAGTTGCGGTATCGGTTGTGTTTAATGTTGTGGCGTATAGTTGAGACGCTGACAAATTAGAGGAGGCCGAGACAACAGTTGAAGCATTCAGAATGATGTTCGTGCCGTTGATGTCAAGATTGGTGCCGTTGCGACCGATCTTTGTCGCATCACCGGCGCCAAAGAAAATAGACTTACCATCTGGAAGATAGAAGCCCGAGCCAGAAATGTTTGCAGAAGCCGAAACGTTACCTTCATGTGTCACTGCTACAGCAACATCACTTCCCTCTTGGGTTTGATAAACAATAAACGGTGCACCGAATGACCCAACGCCGTCAGATGTATCCGCAATAAGTTCAATTCCAGCATTACCAGAGATGGCAATTCGGCCAGTCTCGTGTCCAAATTTCAAATAATCATCACCACCTAGGATAGCCGTTCCTATTTGTCTGCCTGTGCCAGATCCCAAGAGGATAGTCTTCCCATCCGCTGCAGAAGCAGATATATTCATTGTTCCACTCAGGATAAGGTTGTCTGTATTTTTATGGAACGTTAGGGCCGCGTCACCCCCAAAGGCGGTACCACCATCGTTAAACTGAATTTGTTTGTCGGAGCCGCCGGCTGCTGTAGTAATATTGCTTAGGGTGGAGCCGTCTCCATAAAAAGCGGATGCCGAGAGATTGGAGGAAGCGGAAACCTGAGTTGCCGCCTGAAGCACAATATTGCCGCCGCTATTAATATCTAGATTAGTTCCTTGACGAGTAATTTTGTGAGCGTTTCCGTCTCCAAAGAAGAAGGAGTTACCTCCCTGAATATAATACTCAGACGCCGAAATGGAAGTTGAAGCTGTAATGTTACCGGCAACCTTTATCGTGCCTGTCACCTGAAGATAATCAGGAGAGTCAGCGATAAACATCAAGTTGCTAGATCCTGAGATTTCACCCGTTACCGGCGTGTCTCTTCTAAACTGTAGTGAGAACTCCGGGCCATCCGCTACATTGACTGCAGACGCCGTAAGACCAGTTAAATTGGTTCCGTCGCCATAGAAGGCAGACGCCGAAATGTTTACCGATGCTGAAAGGGATCCAGAACCATCAGTTATTAAAAGATTTGATCCACTGAAGGATCCGTTGTTGTTAAATTGAATGTTGGTATCGCTACCACCCGGTGTTGCTGTGGTACTTGTGCTTGAAGTACCTACAAATGCCCATCCGCCAGCCATAATTAATTCTCCTGCTTCTTTAAATAGTTGTTACATATCAATATAGTCTTTTGAAACTAAAAAGGGCACCCCCCACAAGGAGGGGTACCCAAAATAGCGCCAGAAATAACTGGATAGTCTTAGACTATACAATTCTCCAGTCGTTGTTTACTACGTAAACGAGCGAAACCGCACCGTAAGACGATTCAATAACAATTGATGTTTCACCGTCAATTGTCTGCGAACCAGCCTTGTTGATGGTAATTGTCTTACCAGATGCGAGGCTGCCGGCCTTAACAGTCACAACGTCACCCACGGATGGGGCAGCTGGGAGTGTTACTGTGGCAGAACTATCCGAACCACCAATGGCGGCAAAGTAGTTATAACCCTCTACAAGTGTTTCACTGTTGGCCTTAAGAGCAACATCGTTGCCCGACACCGAAAGAACACCGGAACTAGCCGAGAGGCCTGCGCCAGCCATTGCAGACACGAGGTCAGCAATACTTTCTTTCTTGGTCTTGCTGCTGTCATCAGCGTCGACAATAGCAATGCTATCAGCCGAAACGTCAACTGCACCAGCAGCAAGATCGTTCATGTCAAGCTTGATATCGTTAGCCTGAACACCAATACCACCATTGGTTGCATTAGCGACAGCGATTACGGACGAAGCAGCTGCAAGACCTGCACCAGCGAAGAGGGATGCAAGATCAGCGACTGCTTCCTTCTTTGTGCTGTTGTCAGTTGCATCCTCAATGACGATGAAGTCGCCGTCAGCTACTGCTGCCTGCGACAATTCATTTACGTCAAGTGCAAGAACACCCGAAGCTGCAGCAAGACCATTGCCAGCAAAGAAAGTAGCCATGTCATCAATCGACTCAAGCTTAGAGCTATCATCGGTTGCATCGACAAATGCAAACTTATCGCCAGAAGCCACGGCAGCGTCACTCAACTCGTCAAGAGAGAGCTTCAACTGGCCAGAAGCAGCAGCAAGACCTGTGCCAGCAGCAGCTGTCATAAAGTCAACAACGCTTTCCTTCTTGGACTTGTTGCTGTCGTCAGCGTCAATGAGAACGATACTATCGTTTGCAACATTGATGCTAGCAGCAGTCAACTCGTTGAGGTCAAGCTTAAGCTGGGACGAAGCAACACCGAGGCCGTCACCGGCAATAAGTGTGCTGAAGTCACCAACAGCTTCACGCTTCATGGTGTTGTCAGTAGCGTCAAAGAAATAGAGGCTATCTGCTACAACCATGGCAGCATCACCAGCAGCTGGAATCATTGCAGTATCCTTGTAGATCCACAACTGTGGGTTCTCACTTTCGTCAAGAATCTGAATGGAACCGTCCTGCAAGTTAGCCGAACCAGAAGCACTGGAACTAACTGCGAGGGTCAAGTAACCATCCTGACCAGAACGATCATCGGAGTAAACCAATTCACCCTGATCTTCTAGAAGACCGGACGCACCAGCTGTGACAAGACGACCCTGTGTAAGGGACGAGAGTGTAGCCTTACGACCACTGACATCACGGAGTCCCGCGACGTCTTTGTTCGCATCAAGAACAACAGCCTTAGAAGCTGCAGCAGTACCGTTAGTGATACCGTCAAGCTTCTCCATGTCAGCTTCGTTAAGATCGGCAGAACCAATAACAAACGAAGTACCGGCAGTGATTGAGCTAGCAGCCACAATTGTGCTAGAAGCATCAATTGCACCGTTAATGTCAACGGTTGTAGCGTTGATTTCAATCTCTGTGTCGGACACAAGGTCAAGAACACCGTCAGCGGACTGGTGAATGTAAGTTCCGCTGTCGCCAAACTGCATCTGCATGCTGGAGTTCAAAAGAAGACCAGTGTCTGCAACGTGAGTAAGGTTAACGTCCTTGTCTGCACCGAAGTTCAGAATTGCTGCATCGGAAAGCAGGTCAAGATCGTCACCGATCACTGCGCTCTTGGCAACGCTCAAACCACCGTCAGTCTGCAAAGAGCCGTCTGTGGTGGAAGTAGCTTCAGTAGCATCATCAGTCTTGAGAACGCCCGAGAAGGTACCAGTAGTACCAACGAGAGCTGCAAAAGAACCAGCTGCTACGCTGTTGGCACCAATGATTGTACCGTCAATTGCGCCACTGTCAACATTAATGTTGGTGATGGCCTGGCTGTTAGCATCAAGTGCTGCGCCGAGCTGATCAGCCTGAAGGCTGTCAATGTAAGCAACACCGTCAAGGTAAAGATCCTTGAACTCCTTGGTAGAAGAACCAAGGTCTGTGCCCGCGTCTGTGTCTGGCTCAATGCTAGAACCGTTGAAGACAGCCTTAGCACCCATAAGGTTAAGAGCGTTTCCACCGTTTGAAGCAATCTTTGCCGATCCACCATCGCCCGTAAGGTAAACATTACCACCCTGCGGAAGAATGACGTCTGCACCGACTGTTAAGTCGCTACCGAGACTTGCGGCGCCGAACTCTAAAAGAGTCGAACCCGAAATGTTACGGAAGCCGTCTGCGTCCTTGTTAGCATCAACAACAACTGCTTTAGAAGCAGATACTGTGCCAGCTGTGATGCCGTCAAGCATCTCAAGCTCAGATTCAGACAACGAAGCGTTACCAATAACAACTTCAAAGCCCGAAGCAAGCTCTACATTACCCTCTTGCATGAGGGCACCGGAGAGAATAGCATCTCCCCTCTGGAATTTATATGACATTTATTAAATCCTCCTGAATAAATGACCGAGACAATCAAACAAAAATTTAGGGTAACACTATGGAGGAGAAAGAATCTAAAAATATACCCACACCTGTCTCTGCAATATATACGCGTTAGACGATCAAGAATCAGAAATATTTTAAATTATTTTAGTAGATGAACCAATTGTCACCATCAGTATACAAAAGTACCGAGCCGTATGGCGATTCTATATGTATATCAGTGTGACCATCTATGGTCTGTGAACCGGACGGAGTCAGAGTAACTTTGTCGCTTGAAGAGGCGTTTCCGCTCTCGTCTTTGATAACGACAACCTGGCCAGTCACAAATGTCGCTGCATCAAACAATATGTCGGTCGGCACCCCTGTGACTCCCAAAAAGTAGTTGGATGCAGATGCAGTATAGCTTGTTGCAACACTAACGCGATTGTGCGTTAAACCACCATCAACGGTTAGGCTATTGTTGTTGACACTATACGATACTTTTGTTGTACCGCTAATTTCATTTGATATTGGATTATCTACCCTAAATTGAAGCGCCCCAATAGGTCCGTCGCCGGCCATAATTGCGGACGCTGTGACATTCGTCAAATGCCTCCCATCGCCGTGGTAGAAACTTGCTGACATAAAAGACGAGCATGTCAGGTCATTCCATAAAGAAGTAGTCGCGTGTACCGTGGAGGCTGAGATCATAGTTGTAGAAGTTAGATTAGGAATTAAAGCTAGGCTAGCGGTTAAATCTGTTCCTAACAAGCAGCTTGCTGATACCGACGTTTTTCCGTCTCCATTAATTTCTCCAATGGTTGCGGTGGCCTGCCCGTTTTGGCGAATTTCCAAAGCTCCCGAGATCTTCAAAGGAGATCCGCCGATAAGTGTGCCAGCGATCTGTACATTCCCTCCAAAGAATGCATCGGCAGAGGCGGATACATCACCCAGGACTGTAAGCTCGTGAGAGGGGTCTGACGTCCCGATGCCGACCCTTCCGGATCCAGTTACGACCAAGATGTCGGCCGCGGCAGAACTACTCACCTGGAGGAGATTCTCGGACTGTGAACCGGAAATATATAAGCGTGCCGGGATAGGCTCTGCTGCAGCACCATCACGAAGGGCCGTGTTTCCCGTGGCATTCATCTGCCACCTAACTGTGGCGCTATCAAAATCACTATTTTGCGTCTGGAACTTCAGCAGTCCGTTTGAGGCTTGAATTTGGTATTGATCTGTCTGATCTGTTTCGTTAAATTGAAGGCGTGGCCGCAAGCCTGTGAAACGAATTGCTGGACTGTCATCAACCGAACTTGTTCCTATCTCAAGTGTTACTCCTGGAGATGAATTATTAATCCCCATGCGCCCAGACCCAGTAAGAAATACTAGATTATTACTCCCGGCAAAAACACCATCACCGTCTTGCAACTGTACAGCGCCGGCGATTCCGTCAGCAGCTTCACCGGTGGCATCAATGGTTATAGTTCCGTTTGGCCCTGCATCGGTTATGGTAATACCCGTACCTGCTGTCAACACCCGTTCATTGGGCAATCTAGTATCGGCACCTACCGTGATGTAAGACGCAGCCAACGGAGGATAGGGGGCAGCACGAGGGGCAGGATTAGATGCATCCGTCTCCTCTTGTTGACGCAACGTTGGGCGATCAACGCTTGGCATTACACGGAAGACACCTTCTCGGGCGCGTACGCACTCTGCACTGATTTGGAACTTGTGTTCTACCTGTCCAAAGAGGTACCGAGTATCGTTATAGGTCTTAACAATCTCATAGTAGATGTCGCCATATTGGACAAAGTCTCCAACGCGGACAAATAGGTTCTGGTCTTCCACAAGGCGACGACGGTGGAAATTAACAGTCAGCTTAGTCTGATATTCGTAACCAAACTTAGTATTGGTTTGTTCATTGTCTACAACTACGTACGCAAACACACGCACCGGTGGTAAGGTAACCTTCTCTTTAGCCTCGCCATATATATCATTGAAGTTTGATTCTTCAATGCTTACCGGATAGTACGCAATTGTTTGACCCAGCACACGCTCGGCTAGCTCGTCATTAACTTGTTTTACAAGGTTGCGCTCTTTCTCGCCGAAGAACATAGGCGCCGGAGGCGTGTTCGGTCTTGTCCATTTATTTTTTGGATCTGACATTCATGTGTTCTCCTAAGTCGGTCTTGTCACGGCTTCTTTAATTCTAAATAGACCTCTTCTAGCGCGAACACACTCTGCACTAACCTGAAACTTATGTTCCACCTGTCCAAAGTAGTATCTTGTATCATTATAAGTCTTTACAATTTCGTAAAACAACTCTCCATATTGTATGAAGTCACCCGGTCTTACAAATAAGTTTTGATCTTCTATCAGACGTCGGCGATGGAAGTTGACTGTAAGACTACTCTGATATTCGTACCCGTATGTTTCATTTGTCTGTTCGTTGTCTACGATTACATAGGCGAATACACGGACCGGGGGGAGGGTGACTTTGTCAATCGCTTCGCCATAAGTGGAGTTAAAATCTGTGTCTTCCATGCTCACCGAGTAATAAGCAATGGTCTGGCCTACAACTCTTTCTGCTAGTTCATCATTAACTTGCTTTACAAGGTCTCGCTCGTTCTTCCCAAAAAACATTGGGGGAGGAGGCGCAGCAGGTTGCGTCCACTTGTTCTTTGGATCAGACACGGGGTATTACCCCACGAGTGCGTTGAGGGAGCCAGACCAGTTAGAACCAGAAGGAGAGAAGACAGTGTTGTCAATCTGGTCCGTATTAATAAAGGTCAGTCCAGCCACAATACCAAAGCTAGATGCCGAGCCCGTATAATAAAGCTCTGTAACTTTTAGGTCTAGGGTAATAGTCTGCCCATCTGGACAAACAAACGCATTGGTTCCGTTGGCAAGCCCTAGGGCACTGAAGCCGAGCTGTAGTTCGGCGCCGCTGCCATCTGTGTTTGTCAATGATATAAACCTGGTCACACTAGGGAACTTGATTTTGTGCGGACCGTCCGCAGCGGAGGCATCCTCTATAGGTCCTTTAATGTATGGAATGCCGGAAACTTGATATGCTGCTGTTAGGCCTAGGCCCGGTTTATAGTTGTAAGTTGACATTTATATCTCTCCGTTATTAAATAGTTGTCTAAATTAAGATTACCTAAACAATTTGTTCTGTCGTTTCTTGGCGAGTTTCCGTTGTTCGCGGATGGCTTTTTCTCTTTTTAGCTTTTTAGCGACCGAGGGCTTGACATGGTGGTCTGTCCGGGCTCTGTACTTCTCTACAATTTTAAGTTTTTTACACTTTCGGTTGAAGCGGCGTATTAGCCTTTCGCTCGTCTCGTTTCTTCGTTTAGTTACTGCAACATTTACTGGCATTACGCACCATCACTTTCCATCTTTTAGGGTTTCGTTCATGTGTGCGTTCCAATGGTTACCCACACTTCCAAACAACGCAGTAATATCTACACCGGGGTCTGATGGAGTTTGTCCTGACATTGCGCCGGCTTGCTGGCGAGGAGAGGCTTGTGCTGGGGCGGGCGATGTACCCTCAAACAGATCAACGCCGTTGTAGGCACTCCCACCTATAGCTGCCATAAGTTTTGTTTTGTGCTCTTTAAGTTTACCAGTTTGCTCTTTGGAAAAAGCATTTGCCTTCATTCTCTGCATCACTGGATCTTCTTTTGGCTGCGTCTCTCTCGCTTCAACGATTGGGGCCTTCACCATTCCCTTGGCTACCTCTCCAATAATTTCAGATAGTACACCGCCCTCAAGAAGTGATTCTCTAATGCACTCCTTAACAATCGGCTTGATTAGCTTTTTAAATTCAGACTTTTTCATTTTTCACCAATAATCTCATTCATCAGGTTAATAATCTTATTATTCTTTGTAACTTGCTCGTTCATGAGCTTACCTTCAGACAAAGCCATGAAGGCATTTGGAGTTGAGGGTTCCGATACAATATCAAAACAAATCAGTTGGAAGTCATCCTCAACAATTGTTTTGCCCATCTGTTCTCGTACGGAGCCCATGCCGCGAGAAGAGATGCCGATCTTGACACCTGAGTTGACAAGTGCCTTAAGAATCTGCCCGGATGGTGTATCAAGAACTTTACACTTACCCATTACTGCTGGGCCATCCATCCAAATATCGGTAACCATATGCGAGACATTTGCAAGGTTAACGATAGAGGAATCAGGATGGTCAAGCTCGCCCAAGGCACGATTGTCATCTACAATGCCTTTGTATCTCTGAACCTCTCTTTTCAGTACTCCCTCTGGGTACATACGCTTGTTGCCGTTAAGGACACCAGCCTCCTGCAGTTTGCCAGTCAGCATCATGCCGCCCTCTTTAACAAAGCGTTTCTCGGATTCTGTCAGTAAGTCCTGACAAACACCGCCTTCGCATAGTTCATAAAATTCTCGTAATAGTTTAGCCATTGTTATTCTCTCGTTTTAACGTGGGGCCTCTCGACCCCACATAAAGTATGCTACCCGAGCAGCATCGTCGGACAGGCTGGATTAACCATTTTTTCATGATTCACCTCCTTTGTGGACCACACGGATCCCATAATCATCCACTAACATACTAAGAAAGTAGGATG
>Ga0209232_1001802_pt1 | contig 11190 bp, 9 predicted proteins | sample ETNvirenome_2_60_FD_184066 | JGI IMG/M metagenome (GOLD analysis project Ga0209232, IMG submission 184066) | Marine viral communities from the Pacific Ocean - ETNP_2_60 (SPAdes) (version 2) | ecosystem: Environmental > Aquatic > Marine > Oceanic | place: Pacific Ocean | collected 2013-06-22
AACTTTCTAAAATATACTTTTCATTATTTTTTGTGGTGTATAAATTTAAGTAACTATTATCACTATACCTAGTAATGTTATACTCTAAGTTAGCTCCTGATAAAGGAAGCTTATTTTCCCCTACAAATAATACGTATTTAGTATTGTCCGGTAAACTATGTTTTTCAGGTGGATCATCAGATACCACTAAGAAGTATCTAAAATTATTAAGTAAAAAAGCTACCCTACATGTAAAATCATCAACTATAGTTATTTCGAATTTAGGAGCTATACCTACATTGTCAAGTATTAAAGTTCTACCGTAAAATTTAGCATTATATGTATCTTCAGTTTGTTGAAATGGCTCTTCATCGGCGATTTTAAACCCAAGGTAATTATTACCTGATTGTGAGAAATTTAAAGTAGAGAAAAAGTTATTTGGAACTATCGCGGTCGCGCCTGGAGAAGCATCACCTGTATAAGAAGTAACGTCGTCTAGCAGTATATTATTAGAAAGATAAAAATTAGTAAAATTTAAATTTTTGAAATCTTCTACACCAGATAGAGCTGATATAAAATTAAAGCCAAAGTCACCGTTATAAGACCTTGCAAATTGATTAAGTTCTAGTCCCACAGGTGTTATACTTGCGCGCACAGAGCTTAAAGCGCTCAGACTTGACTTTACTAACGATCCCATTGAATATATTTATGTTTGGGTATTTTTATAAGATTCATTATCCATTTGAATAATATGATTATCTTTTTTTGTTAAGAAGGTATATCTAGAGCTATTATTCTCATTATTTAACAGGTCTATTCCTACCAAGTCCATATCACCAATAGTGTCATAGTAGCTCTCCGAACGCAACATTAGAGGTACAGTTAGGCTAGTTAATTCACCGGTAACATACCCTATATTAACTCTCAATGTCATTGATTTTTTTAGTGCAAAATTAGAAGGATAATATATATGACTGTAGGCTTTATTTAAAAATACAGGAGACTCACCATTTAATATTTCTGGATATATAGATTCCGTCTTATAGTCTCTGAAAATTTTAATATCTGGCTCCTCGATTGGTGAGTCATCGCCCCAATTAAAAGCAATATAATTTGGAAAAACATCTGCGTATACATCAGTCATGTTTATAGTAAATTTTGTTTGATCGAACAGATACACTGTATTGTAAGATTTTTCAACAGCTGGTTGCGTCGTAGATATAGAAAAGGTGTAAGTGTTCATAGTACTAAGGATTGGGTAGTTGCCGATGCGCTGACAGGCTCATTTCCGGAAAGAGAGAATGCCAAATATTGGGTGTTTAATAAATTAGAGTTATCGACAAAAAGGTAAGTAAAATTGTTATTAGTACCTTCATAAAAGTCCGAATTTAAAAATTTAATTGCAGAGCCGTATTCAAACAGATAATTTAATAATACAGGAGACTGATTTTGATCCTTTATTAGGACACCTAAATTAAATTGCTCGTTATCACTACTGTATGTAAGTACGGGCTTGCTAAACTCTAGGTACATCACATTGTTCCCGGAGCAAGTAAAAAATGCGCTTGAAGACACAACAGGGTTATCTGTTGTTGGATAAATTTGTGTATTTATCCCATCATTATAATTATATTTCCAAATTTCTGGATATGCTCTAAACGCTGAGAGATCATTTATTTCCTCTTTAGCCATTCTACAATAGAATACATCATTACCTATCTTAAATCTATTACTAAATTTATTAAAGAAATTAGAGCTATGTGATAAGGAAATACCTAACGTATTTGGGTTAACAAATGTATTATTTTTATATTCGGTTTTTTCTATAACAAGATAAGAGCTTGTTTCTATAAACAGAGTATCGTAAACAATGTCAAAATTATTCACAGACGTCGATAACTCATCGCATATCGTAGAATTATATTTGGTAGAAATATATGGTAAAGTTTTTGTTAGCTCCTGCACTGGAGAAAGTGCTGGTGATATAGAATTGTTTTTTATATAAATTTTTCCAAGATGTTTCTCTTTATTGAAATAACTTGCTTGAGTAGAAGAAATAGTAATGGTTTCTGTTGGATTAAATACTTCATCATTATATGCAAATTGCTCAAGGCCTGAAGATAAATCAAATACTAATTTATCTGTAAACAGCCCACCTTCCATATCTTCTACATCGTTACCATCATTTCCCTTTCCTCCAGAAAGTCTCACATTTAAAGTAAAATCACCAGAGGTTGTATCAAACATAGTGTCTGATAATGCTCGTATTACTGTAGATTTATTAATACTTAGCGGCGCACCATCATATTGTGCAACACCTCCTTCAATTAGTTCAGTAAAGTAGTAACTACCCCCACCACCTTCGAACGATGAAGTAAACGCACTTAAGTCTGTACTTAATGTACTTGCAAGTTCTTCAGAATTAGAATAGGTAAAATAAGCACCCTCCTTTACATCAGCTTTAATTTCACCTTGTGGTTCATAATCTACTTGCTGAAAATTATTCGGTGTAAGTAACTCTTGATATGGGTTAAAATATCTAAAAAAGATATTGTATGCTGAAGTCGGAAACGTAGTCCAGGACGATGGGGTGTCAGAATTTATTGTACCTTCGCCCCTCCCAGTCATTCCGTTTGTAAAGGTAGAAAGACCTGATCTTATAGTTTGTGTATAAGTAGCAGAATCTGATGTACTGTAGTTAAAACTATACCCCTCACCATAGAGATCATCAAAGAATTGATACCCGTTAAAAATAAGATTCTTTATGGTAGTGGGTGTCTCGTTAATAAAATCATTCCTGTAGTAGTTGTTATCTTTTATTAAGCCAAATATATTACCAAATAAATCTTTTTTACTATCATCAAAATATCCCTCATCAAATAAGAAAGATAAATCCGTATCAATATTTCTATCCTGTAATATTTCGGAATTATAACCTGCAAATGATGTACTGCTTTTAGTGGTATTTGGTTGATTAACTGCTAGTCCTTTACTTAAATTATTAATTGAAGCTGTTGTGTCAATTATGAAAGTAAATATACCTTCGTTGTTTGTGTATATATTGGGATTTGGAAAAATGTATAACTGATCCGGAGCATATGATTCTTTTTCAAAAAATTGCAATCTCTTGCTCTGTATTGAAACAATGGCAGAATTTGTAGGTTTAAAAAATCCTAAATCTCTTTCACTTATTATCTCGTCTGAAAAGACAGAAGCAGTTGTGGGGTATCGTTGATTTAAATAGTTTGCATAAGGAGCATCTGCCTTGAATAGTATATCAACTGTAGGTTCCCCAGCAGCATTAGTAGATAAGTAGTAGTAATCCGTACCTATGTATTTTTTGGTTTGCTTCCGTTTATTTTCGAATAATTGATCTGTCTCTTTTAGAGCAGTAGAATCTAGAACATTGTCAAAATCAAGCTCACCTATAGATTGAATAAGTAGTGTGCTATCAGGTGTTAAAAATATGTTATCTTCCGGTGGTCCTTCGGGATTAAATTCAACAAAGTTTTTTCCAAAATATTCTGGGTCCGGATCTTGATTAAAATATTGTGCAAAGTTATCAAAATATTCTGTAATAGAGATTGATAAATCATTCTTAACTGTATCGATATTGTATTGTATATTACCTGTGCTTCTGTTTTCTAAAAAATTTAAGATTAAATTTAAAGCTGTTTGCTCTAAATTTACATTTGTACCCTTTAATTGAGCTTTCGTTGTAGAAAAGGATAGATCTGTTCTTTTTTCTGTGTAGTAGGATATAATACTTCTAATTTTCTTGCTATAGAAAGAAGCAGCAATTCTTAAATCATTTTTATCATTGAAATCTATTTGCGATAAAAATTTTCTTTCAGCATTTGTAGAATAATTTAATGTAATATCCCTTAAGAATTGTTTATACCGATCAATTACTAGCTCATTATCATCAAGCGTTTTTGCGGTAGCAATGGTATTCCATTTAGTTAGGTAATTTACGTAAAAGTCTTGAATTGTAGAAGGTGCAAGTAGTGACGCATCTACATTTTGTATAAATTCTACAAATGTAAAAGGCTCACCAACATCCAAAGCGTCTTCTCTACTAACATTAGGATTAGTTATAGATAGATTTACTTCAGGAAATCCGTTTATTATATCACCCATTAAGTATATTTATTACTCAAATAGAGATAGACTACTAAATAGCGTATCTGTAATTATTCTATCAAAAATATTGTTATCACCTTCTAGACCACTAAGCGGTGTATCAAAGTCTAACCGTGTTTGCGGATTAACAAAATCTATAATACCATCAACAATAGTACCGTCAATATGACTGTTATATTCATGAAAAGAATAAAATCTACCTACTGTACCAATATCATATTCCTCCGGGAGAGTTAATGGCCAGCCCCAGGCTGATCCTTGCGGACTTTCACTCCCAAGTTCACTTAAGCTGTATTGTGTTGTAGATCCGCTACGGAGAGTAACAGCCGCGCATAGAGGCTGATAAGTATTTAGCTTGCAGTAAGTATCACTAAATCGTTCCTTTGCAACTATTGAAGTGCCCGCGGTAATAACATAAGTGGATGTATTTATTTCTGCGCTGCTTACATTTTTTCCAAACGTCTCTTTATTTACGTGTCCCTTGCTATCAAAATTTTCATTAAATTTATTCTTGGTACCTCTAAACTTATTATAACTTGTACTTAATAAATCAACAGTTCTTTTAATTTGAGCTGGATCTTGAAAGCTTCCCTGATTAAAAACCAAGCTGTTTTCATCGACCATATTAGATAAATTAATTAAACTATTTACATTACAGTAATCTATATCGTCGTTGTTTTGTACAAAGTTAAATATTTTTTCATATACAGTCTTACCTAATAACGCATGGCTACTACTCACACCACCAAATATAGAACCTATAAAATCTGTAAAAAATATGTTTTTATCTACTAATATCTCTTGGAATCTTAAATCTTTAATAGTTTGCTCGAAATCAAAATCCTCCTTATGCTTATATAGGTCATAATAATTACGAGGAAAGCAGCTTAAGAAAGCTGCGCCTGTCAATGCGGTAACGGTTGAGCCAAACGAGAAGTTGTTAGATGCACTAAGTGTTAAAATAGTTGGGTAGGTTGATATACTATCATTAAAAGTTAATAGCCCCCTATACCAATATTCAGATCCAAATGTTGATATTAAATGGCTTATACTAGAAATGGTATAGTATTCTGGTGGTACAATACATAGTGGGTGTGTTAATGAGTGACTCGATGATAATACCTTAAAATATGGATTTCCTGCTGATAGAGCTTTAACTGTATAGTTATCACTATTTTTAGGAGCTAATACAAACGGTATACCTACACCTTTGTACTGAACAGGGCTTAACTTAAAAGAATTAATACCATCTCCTTCACCACCTAAACCAGTAGAAGTTATCTCTATGTTGCTCAGTGTTTGCCCGGACGTGGATCCAACAAAGGTTGAAAGTGTTATATTAAAATTAGTAGAAAAATTTGTATTTTGTATCCCGTCATTTGTTATAGAGGTAGTATTATTTCTATCTTTTGCAAAGGAAATATAAATTGGTGTGGTTTGCTCTTCTGTTTTAAAGTAGATATTTTCTTGGCCAGAGCTACCAACTACAATTGAGTCTGGGTGACTTGAATCACTAGTCACTATTTTAACAGCACTTAAATCAGTGCCAAAACTAGAAAGCCTTACATACATGTCTGATGCAGACAATGTTATTTTTTTAATTTCGACATACTCACACCCAGATAGTGTAGGTAGTGAATCTTTTTTGTAGAATGAAAAATAATTTTTAAGATGGTTAAACTTACTAGGATCTAAATTAAAATAATTGTCATAAACACAACCTGATAATTTAAAATTTAAATTTTGAAAGTCTTGATAAAAAGGAGTCTGTGCATATGCACTAAGAGGATCAGAGAATTGACCAGCGGACAAGCTAAGGTTGCTTAAACGACCCTTACCATTTCGACCGCCGCCATCAGCACCTGAGCTTGTACCAGCAAATTCAATACTAAAAGTATTAGTAATATAATCATATATATCCACATCTGCGCTTGCGGAGGTGAAGATAGCATTGTTATTATTATCTCTTAATATTACTTTTACTTTATATCTACCTGGGTACTCATATACATGCGTAGCAGTAGCACCTGTGGTTATTGTACCGTCGCCGAAGTCAAAAGTAGCTGTAGATAGATCAAACGCGTCAGCTTTAAAGGGTGTTTCACTTGGAATTTTAGCTTTAAATGTAAGCGGTGTTATAGAAAGATTATAGGATGAAAGCACCAACTCCTGGCTTGTTGTTGGTGATTCATTTTTATAGTCTAATACGTCAAAAGTCGCAAAGTCTGTAGCTATATTACCCATATGATTTATTCAGGGATATCAAGGTCTAACACCTCTATTCGGTCTTCAATAGTCAACGGTGAATATAAATAAGGGAATTTAAAAAACGGTAACGGTACATTTTGATTAACTATTTCTATATCGTTCTCTGGATATAACGGATTAAAAGACAATAGAGAAATTCCTTGAGCAGTCTGACCCGTGTTACTATTATATGTATGTATCCCCCGGATACCATTAATTGATACAATAGCATTTGTTAAATTTAATAAATTTATATTTTGACCTAGTTTATTATTTTCTGGTAGGAAAAAATTTCTTATAGCACTCCCTACTTGAGATTTTAAAGTATTTTTATTTATTTTATTGTTATTGTCTCTAACAATTCTTAGTTTTGAATTATCTAAAATATCTAAATTAAGATTCTCGGTCCCTACACCAAATCCATATGCCATATAAACTGGGTCCCTAGGCACCACTTCATTTGATATCATTTTTTTATCTTTTGTAAGATCTATTATTAAATTTTTAAATGAATTACTGAGGTAGGGAGGATAAGATCTATCTTCTGTAATTGTAAATTTAGGTACAGCAAAAACATTAACATTATTAAAGTCACAGGAATCTGCAAAATTTACCTGGTTAATTAACACTCTGTTCACCTTATCTGGATCAATTCCCATGCCATAAAAGTACTGAATATAATCATTAATATAACCACTATTGCTAACAACTTCTACGCTATTAACTATGTTAGATAAATTTTTATCTAAAAGCGATTTATAATCTCCTTCAGTTACCAGTCTCATTTGTGAAGAGAATATCTTTGGAGCATTTTCTCTTATCTGGTCTACTGTTTCCGCTTCTGCTAGAGTTGTAGAGTTAATCGGATTATTAAAGGTTAACTGTGAGCTATTTTCTACAGTAATAAATGTTGTTTCATCTTTATTTTTAAAGGTGTCATCAAATATTGACCGCTGTCTCCCGGAATCATATATAAATAGCTTATTTCCGTTTATTGCATCTTTACTTATAATACCTCTTTTATTATCAGATATTATGTAATTTACTGCTACTGTATCTCCCTCAGCTAGCTTTCTTCCAAAAACTCCATTACCAAATTTTATTTCATAATGACCATTTTCATTTAATCTCTTTTCATATACTCTGTCGACAGGCTTTGCTAGATATAGACTATCTACCTCACTATACTCATGATATAAACCATCGCCAATCTCAAGTACATAAACGCTGCATGTGTTATCAGCTATAAATTTATCATCTTCTTCGTTTACTATGTTATCTACTACTACTGTTAAACTTTCGAATTTTTCGCCCTGCGCCGTGTAAGAGGGATATTCGCCTACACTGCCTTGATATAATACAACATTATCATCTATTGCTGCTATTTTTTCAGTTCCTGTAGTAGTTTTACTAAAAGAAACATCCTTTAAAAAGGTGTATTGGATATCATCAACTAGAAAATACGAATATTTGCGAATGGTGTAGTTACCCACTGCTAAGTTTTCTGAGGCAACTGCATTTATTGGTATGGTAGAAGTTTGTCGACCAGCTGGCTTGTAACCGATCAACTTAACAATCCTATTCATATTTTCATATAGACTAGCTTGGTCAAAATTTACTTCAGACGCTGTATTGTTAAGATAAAATAAAAGTACGTGATAAGAATAAGCTATAATATCGATTACAGCTGCTAAATTACTTCCATCGAAATTTTGGTCTGTAAACTTTTCGTTTTGATTTAATCTTTCTATAATATACTCTTTTAAAGTTTGAGCGTCAAACGCAGCGTAAGCTTTTTGTGGAAGCTTAAAATCCAAAAAGTCGTTAGATGTATTGTTAGACATAATTAATAGGTATTTTTAGTAGGCTGTTGTAGCATATCCACTACTATTTAGTATTGCTTTTTGTGTTACATTATACATATGCAAAGACTTTACATCATATATAAGTGTAATTAAGTATTCTTGATTATTATTATTTGGCGCTACCACGGTTTGTAGTAAATTTATTCTAGGCTCTTGTTTTGGCAATTTATGTTCTATTTCATGTTTCATATTAAAGATACTAAAATCAGTTATAGTCTCAAATACATATTTTCTTAAATCAATACCAAACGTAGGACTTAATATTTTTTGCCCGGGAACTGTTGAAAATATATTAAGTATACTATTTTCAATAGCCTGTAAATCAAATACTCCCTGCACGTCTTTAATTTCAGCTTTAGTTTCCAGCTTATTGCTATAAGAAACGCGATTCATATCATCTCCTAAGCACAAATCTTTATACAGATATCCTTGATCTATAGCGGCACAACATGCGCAGCAGACTGAAATATTTGATAAACATAATGTAGCCATTTATAATATTTAATACCTGAGTGGTAAATCGAATTTAAGGAACTACAATATAATTAAAGTATGCGTGTTAAAGGTAAAACTGCTGTTGAGGTGGAAATAGATCCTAAAGAACTAGTAAGTGCTCTTAAAAAAGAGCTATATTCAAGATTAAATCTTCCAGATCCTTCGTATGAGCGGGTATATATTAAGGATGAACGGTGGGTAAGTCAAAGGTCGGTATATACCACACACTCTTTCGAAATTGAGGAAGATTTAGGACCTGCTATACAAGATGATATAGAGCTATTTGATGCTTTCCATACAATCGCAGAATTTCTTAGAGATTAAACTTGCATATCTGTGTGATTATCTGCAGAGTTGTATAAATAATATTATGGCAGGTAAAAAATTTGTTAAGTTACATGAGTCTTATATGCGGAGATATGAGCGAGGAGGATTCCTCGTAGGTGACATTTTTAAGTTTAATGATAATTTTAAGAGTCAAGATAGCTATAAAGCACTTGGTACCAAAACTCAAGAGCTAATTGATCAAATAATTGACTCAGGGCTCAATATTCAAATTGTTGATATCAAGGATACCGACCCCGCTCGTTATCCAGCTAACCCTGCAACATCTTCAATGAACGTAGTACTTAATATAGCATTAGATACCGGTGGTGGTAGATATTCTCATTACTGCTCTATTCCCTGTGACTTAGGTCAATCCGTTCAATATGCTCCTAATCTTGCACCAATTCCAGATGCATTGAGAAGAGCAGATAAGGTTAACATCAAGCCGGAAGAATTTGTAGAAGATGAAGAAAATCTCGCTAACAGAGCTGATCCTGGTGGAACAGAGCCTCATGATTTAGTACCCACTAATAGGTCTCTTCCGAAGAAAAACACCGTAATTCCTTCTGATCCTGTAACACCATCACAGGCGGTAACTTCTTATACCAATGAGTATCTTGGCGATTTGACTGAAGGTTAATTAAATCTTTTCTAGATTTACAAAACACGCAAACGCGTTTATTTCTTTGTCTACAACAAACGCACTTTTATAGAGATGATCTGCGATAATAGCAATCATCTCTTTCTTTTTTATATCTGCAACATTAGCATTGTAGATAAAATCTAGATAGTTGCAAAGTAATGTATCATAATCACCTTGAAATCTATCTTCATTCTCAATGAGATATCTTCTAGCATCTAAACATTTCTCACTAGCTATTTTTTTGTAAATTGTTTCTAGTAGCTCGTTATCAGTATTAATACTAGTAATGCAAAGCTCTGAATCAATAACGTTCTTTTGAAGTTCGTTGATTGTTTTTCTGAGATCCGGAAAACTCTTTTTAACCAACTGTACAAACTTCTTTTTCTGCTCTTCAGGAACTGTTACACTCTCCTGTTGTAAAATGTTATAGCATCTCTTAACTGCTAAGTCTAAGACTGGCTTAATAATCAGCGACTGACATCTTGACTGCACAGCTGGAATAATCTTATGCTTGTAGTTTGCTGTAATAATAAACCTACAATACTTAGCATATGACTCCATAGTATTACGAAGCGCTGCTTGGGCTTGAGTCGTTAACCCGTCACCCTCGTCTAGAATTACGACCTTAACGCCTCCATCAAATGACTTAGTTTGAGCGAAATTAGTAATGTTATGCCTAATTGTATCAATACCAGACTCGTCAGAAGCATTAATATACAAATAATTACATTTTAAAATATCATTAACAATAACTCTTGCTAAGGTTGTCTTACCAGTACCAGGATTACCAACAAATAAAAGATTAGGGATTTCATTTTTAAACTCCTTAACTACTCGTAATGTTTGTTCATCTAGAATAATATCATCTAGAGTCTGCGGGCGATATTTCTCTACCCAAATTTTATCAAAATCTACCATAATTATTTACCAGAAGAACCGAAACCTTTAGCACCTCTTTCTGTCTCTTGAATGTCGCCTTCCTGTACTTCCACTACATGATTAGTATATACTACAAATTGTGCAATTCTATCACCAGCTTTCACTTCATAGTCTTTATCAGTAAGATTATATAGCTTGACGCCAGCATCACCTCTATATCCACAATCGATAATACCCGGATGAGGTAAAATTCCATGTTTAAATCCCATGCCTGAACGACCTTCTATTTTAACCCAAAATTGCGAATCAATGTGAGCAAATTCTAACCCTACATCAACTACAGCAGATCCCCGTGCAGGTATAACTTTATCTACAACTGATGTTACATCTAACCCCGTGTCATCTTTATGATTCTTACCGGGGAGAACCGCCCTCTCGTTAGTCTTCTTAAACTTCAATAACATTACTATATAATAACGGGCTAATAGAAAAATTCAACTATAGATTAAATATATGTGTAATGGCTAATGACGAATTAGATGAAGCAGTAAATGATATTATTACCCAAATAAAGGGTAGTAAAGAGGCTGTGCGCGAAAAACAAAAAGATGT
>Ga0209232_1001803_pt1 | contig 11190 bp, 27 predicted proteins | sample ETNvirenome_2_60_FD_184066 | JGI IMG/M metagenome (GOLD analysis project Ga0209232, IMG submission 184066) | Marine viral communities from the Pacific Ocean - ETNP_2_60 (SPAdes) (version 2) | ecosystem: Environmental > Aquatic > Marine > Oceanic | place: Pacific Ocean | collected 2013-06-22
TACCAAGCTGGATCACAATATATTATTTTATATTTCTTATTAGGAAATGGTATCAAATCTCTACCTTTTTCATAGATAATATCAATCCCATAGGTATAAGATTTCTGTCGCTAAATGTTTCTTCATCATAACTAGCAAATGTCCAAACATACTTTCTATCTTTCTTAAATACATAGGCATTAGTCGTCATATAAGCTGGTTTCATAGCCATAAACTCTTTTTCTGAAGCATGACCACTATCTCCAATGACATCTATCCATTTTATCTCATAGAAGTAATATTTTTTATTGGATATTGAAATGTGGCGAAATTTAGACTTCTTTTTTACCATTAGTGTTTCTTATGATTATCTGATTCTACTATTGCTTTATAAAATTCTAGTTGCACTTTTAACCTTTTATTTTCAATAGAGAGAATAATCAATCTTTTTCTGACATACTTAAAAATACGCAGTATAGCTTTCATTTAATTACCACAATAACCCTCACATTCTGATTGAAATAAATCTAATTGGTTATCCTCGATGTCTAAATCAACCTCTCCAATAGGCTTACAGCTTCTGTGAACATAAACTTCAACCTCTTTTTTCCTTGAATTATTACGAATTTTTTTATCAAATTCTATAACTTCTTGCCATTCATTAGGATTGTTTTTTCTTAAATGTTTCCACTCTTTATCTCCTTTATATGGACAATAAATACAAGCTGATCTAGGTGGAGTTTTATCATAATATTTATTAAACCAATCAATACAATTTTGCCTACGCATATTCATATCAATTAATGGATAAACATTTGTAATATATGGTAATCTATTAGGTTTCATTCTAAATACTTCGTCTTTTGAAATTCCCATAACCATTTCTACTTTTGTTCCTTTTTTAACTCTTTCTCTTTTTTTTAAACCTAATAATTGTCTTACTTTTTGCGTGATAATAGATATTTTATAGTCATTTGTGCATTGACGCATCATAAGACCTTTTTTTCCTGTTAAAGTATCTAAACTATAAAATGGTGCTATTGGAAAATCTGTATTTAATAAATGTTCTGTAAGATTACCTTTTGAAATAATATATATAGGATATGATAATTTAGATTTTAACCAATTAAGAAATTCCATTGTTTCTTTGCTTTCTGCTTGTGTATCTGCAAAGATTCCAGCATCAACCATAGGTATTTCTCCTTTTTCTATCATTAAAGCTAAAGTTGAAGATTGTACTCCAGCACCTAAACTTAATATTCTTAAATCTGCCATTATTTATATTCCTTTATTGGTTCATCTTTCCATTTATGCTTTTTATATTTTTTCCCATCTTTTTCTAGTATTGTGTACTGACCCCATTCTCCAACTGACTTATACCCACTATTAACAACCTTATCTTTGGTAGACCTACTATTTGTTTCTTGTGTATTCTTCTTGTTTATTAGTACATGTTGCGACAAGTGGTTTGTAAGTGGTTGTTCAGAATCTACATATTGAAATTTATCATAATTAACAAGTGATATTAAAGTAACTTTTCTATTTAAGTGAGCCTTTGAGGGCTGTAACTGGGCTGTTCTAGTGGTTATCATTTTTCTTCTTACTAGTCGTAGTATGAAAGACCTCATTTCAGAATAAGTCATACCAAATCTTTTAGCAGTTACTCGTAAAGGCATAATCATTTCTCCTCTACGAACAAATATTGGATTATCTAAAAAACGCAGAGTCTTATCTTGATGTGATGCAGATGATATAAAATATATCCAGCAGCTACATTGTAATAGATTCTTAAATACAGGGTTTCGCCAAATATCCCTATAAACTAAAAAATAACCAGATCGTTTAGCCATTATCACTCTCTTTCTCAATCATCTCAATTAATTGCCTTTTGGAGTATCTATTTAATAGTGTTCTAATTATGTTTAATGTTTTTTTTGTTTTTTCATATTCTCTAGCTTTATTGCTAGATACTACCTCAAAGTGTTCTTCTCTCATCTCTGCCATTATTTATCTCCAAATAAGTTATAAGCATCTTCCATAAGTTCTAGTTGTTTATTAACTTGATGTAAGATTGATTGTTCAGTTCCATACTTTTCTATAAATAGATTTTTACCTAAATGAATTGAGTCTTTACCTAATCTGTGGTGCATTTCACATAAAGGAATTGTATCTTGGTGGCTTGGTCTTAAAGATAATCCAGTATTTCCATTTATATTTCTGCAATGATGAACCTCTGCTGGTCTGCCACAACAATAACAACCCATTTGAGCAATTTTATCTAATCTATCTTTATCTACTTTGTTTGCCATACTATTGCTTGTTTTCCATATTTAGTTTCTCGTCTTTTACCACTATCTTCTACAAGATTTAAAACTTGTAATTCTCTAACTCTAGCACATACACTTGATAAAGGTATCTCTAGTTCATCTGATATTTCATAATTAGTTAGTGCGTTAAGTTTTATAAGATCATAGACTTGTTCTCTTTTAGTCTTAATCTTTGGCTTGATTGTGGCTAGTGCGTCTTGGCTTGTTTTTGTATAATTTGCTGACTCGTAATCAGTATCAAATATATCTAATTGTTTTTGCATCTCGTTTTCTCTCTGTTAGGTGCTGGGCTTGGAGAGAGAGACCAAACCCAACACAATTAAAAGTATGATATGAAAATAATAAATACTTTTTGTCATCTCTGACATCTCTCTTATAACTTAAATATTTATTTTTCATAACTAAAATTGATTCGTTTCTATAAAATTGATTTGCTAATTTCAAGATAATTCTAATTACAGTAGTTAATAATGTTAAAAAACCTAGTAAAATAGCCATTTTTTAGGTATTTACAATGCAACCTTAATTTTATAGATTATTCGTATGTTAAACATTAACTTAAAAAAGGAGAGAGAGATGATTACTTTAACTGATAAAGAAAATCTATTAGCACAAGAGTTAATAGAAACTACTGATGGAACTGATGCACATATCTGTCATCAAGACTTTATAGATATTGAAACATTAGGTTTTAATGTTTCTACTTTAAAAGGTGTATTTGGAAGTCTAGTACAAAAAGGACTTTTGTTTTATAACCATACTAATGATAATGGAGAAATTTATAGATGGTCTGTTCCTGTTGATGAAGAACAACAAAATAATAAATTTAATAAAAAAATGTATGATATAAAAAATGTATCTGATTTATTATTTCAAATAGATAAACAAAAAGAGGAGAGAATATAATGAGAATACCAGCTAACTCAACTTTTACTAAAGAAATATCAAAACAATTTAAACAGATTTTCCACCGAGATATGACTCTTGGTGGATTAGAAGATTTACAGGAACAATTAGATTTAATTGATTCTGTGGATACTCATTTGGTTAATCAAGTGAGTAAATTAAATAAAGGTAACGAACATGAACCCAAAAAAAATGTTTCGCCTACAAGAGCAGTTAGACAAGAGTACACACAAGGAAAAGGTGCTATTGGAAAAATTGTTCCTTTTGAAACAAAAGAAAAAGGATTTGGCTTTTAGACTTCATCAAGTGAAGTACCATCAACCAGTTCTTTAATAAGAGAGGATAACGATATGAAAAAAACAATACTAACACTAGGGCTATTATGCACTCTACTTAATGCTTGTGCTTATAAACCCATAATCGATACTGCTGGGAAGTCATCATCTAACTTTAATACTGACCAAGCAAAAGAGATAACTAACAATATCCAACATTGTGATAAGATTGCTAAAGACAATACTAACTTTATTAGCAATATTACTTTCTGGGCATTAAATCAAAATATGGACACAAAGTATGAGTCTATTATGAGAAAATGTTTAACCAAGAGAGGACATTCGGTACTTAACTAATGCCTAAACCATCAACAAGAAATAAAATTTTAGCTTATCAATGTGCTAAATGTTTTACCACCGATGCTTTAAAACTAGCTTGGTTTTATGGTAGCCAATCAGTATTTAGCGATTGTCTATTATGCAACAAATGTTTTAAAGAATCATTTAATCAATTAACACAAACACAAAAGGAAGAATGGGGATTTTATGAAAAAAAATAATACCATAGAAGAAATAAACACTTCTATAAATAACTTGCTAGAAGAATGGAATATTAGCAAAGAACATAATGATAAGGTTGTAACTCATATTATAGGATTGCAGCTAAAGAAAATAAGATTGGTTAATAAGATGACACAGACAAGAGTTGCTAAATCAATTTTTGTTACCTTTCAACAGATTCAAAAATATGAGAAAGGCTCTAACCTCATTAATCCAATAAACCTACTAGCTTTGACCGATTACTTTAATGTTTCGTTTGACTATTGGGTTAAACCAATACAAAATAAGAATTTAACACTATTAACAAAAAGGAGAGAAAATGGCTTTAGTAACAACAGAGCATGGATTCAAGATAGAGTTTAATCAAGAAAAACACGTTTATATTCATAACGATCAGTATGTTGTGGGTATGAGTACAATTCTTGGTAAGTTAGCAAGTCCAATGTTAGAGAATTGGAAAATTGCTAATCAAGTAAAAGCAATCAAAGAAGAAATGGAAAGACAAGGTATTTCTATTGATAAGATAGAAACCATTGTAACCAACGCAAAATCTAATGCAAAAAAACAAGGAGATAATATTTTAAATATTGGCTCTATGGTGCATAAGTTTTGTGAGATGTGGTTAAAGGGAGAAAAATTTACTGACCCTGAAGATCTTGTTATCAAAGGTTGTTTTGAAAAGTTTAAGAGATTTTGGACAAAACATAAACTTAAAGTTATTGAGTCTGAAAAAATACTTTACTCTGAAAGAGGGTATTGTGGAACTTTAGATTTAGTAGCCAAAGATTCAGAGAATAATCTATGGTTAATAGATATAAAAACTTCTAAAGGAGTGTTTATAAACATGGTTCATCAGTTGCATGGTTATAAATTAGCATATGAAGAACAAACTGGTAAAAAGATAAATAAGATGTATTTAGTTCGACTTCCTAAAGATAGTGGAGATTTTGAAGCTAGACACATTTTATATAAAAAGGAACACTTGAAAGCATTTCTTGGTTTATTGAGTTGTCATAAATCGGAGTTATTGTTTAACGAGCAAGTACGAAAATATAATCAACTAAAACGAGGAAAAAAAAATGTATCAAAAAAATAAATTTGATTTACCCTTTTGTGGTTTATCAATGCGATTATTCCCAACTGGAAATCAAAGTCCAAAGTATGAATATAGTGGAGAAGCTAGTAAGGTTAAATTTACTTGCAGCTTAACTAAAAGAAAGTATAGCTTATCACAAGTTAATGATTGGTTTTTGACTCCTGAAGTTCAAAAATATAGTAAAGCTGGATATGTTATGAAATACATGACTAAAACCCAAGAGATGAATAATCCACCTAAATATGCAAAAAGTAATTTAGAACAGATTATTTGTTTGGTAATGGTTAAGCCATATGTACCTCAACCTAATGTAGATGGCATGAAACCTATAAGTCAATCTATGCCACCTCATGCTCAACAATTTGCACCAGACCACGCACAACCAGTTGAGAAAATGTCTGATATGGACGATGAGATACCATTTTAATTATGACAAAAGAACTTATTAGCGAGATTAACCAATTAAAACGTGATCTCGCTTTTAAGAGAGAAGAACTACAAGCGATGTATATGGAACATAAAGGCTTAAGTAAAAAGATAAATTCTTTAGAAAAAGAAAACCATAGTTATAAACAACAAATAAAACAATTAGAAAAAGAAGCAGAGGAGATGTTATTATACCCATGATAATTTTTGGAAAAACTATTCATAGAAAATATGTAAAAGTGATTGCAGTTGTATTATGTATATTTATATCTGTAATACTAATGTCTTGTAATAAATTAGAATTTGACCCAACAACAACTACACTAAAATATATGTTAAAGGAGAAGAAATGAATTTAAGCGAACAACTATATAAGAAACTAGAAGAAGCATCTAAAGAATGGGCAGAGTGGCAAAAGAAAGTAATTATTTTAGAAGAGGGGAAAAAGGCTGTATTTTCTTCTTGCGTAATTAAGCATAAGAAATTAGTTAAAACTATGTCTGAAGCTGAACATGAAGCTAGAATAGATAAAGACTATAAAATGATTGTTGAACAATATGCAGAAACAGAAAAGGAATTAATTAAAGCTAGATACAGATATGCCAATATAGATAGATATGTCAGTTTGAAACAATCTGAATTAAAAAGAGATATAGCTTTAAATAGTAAAGTTTAACAAAATTCTATCAACGAAAAAGAAATAGCCTTGATCATTTCTTATTCATCAGTTGGTAGATAAAGTCATCAGGTAGCCTTGATGATTTGCTGGGGTGGTTTGCTCTCTCTTTCCACCCTAGTTTAATGTCTAGTTACATCAAAATATTGTAAGTCTGTATCTTCGTGGATTCCTGTATAAGAGTATTCAAAGTTAATTAAATCAACATCTCCTCGTTTTTTAATCTCTGCAATCATGTCATTAACTTTAGGAAAGTTTGGGTAGGTATCTATAAACTTAAAATTAACAAAACTACCATAAGGATTGTTATTTGTTTCTAATTGTAATTCTAAATCTGTGATTACTGCATCAACTTTTATTTTGTCCATTCGGACATATTACTTCTTTTTGTTTCGGTTTAAAACCTTATCTGTCATTTTAGTTGAGAATGTTGCTGTAAATACAATAATAACTAAATACCAAACACTATCAGGTAAGTCATTTATTATTCTTACCCATTCTTCAAAATTATCTCTAGTGCTTTCAAACCAGCCTGTACTTAACATTGATATAAGCCATACCATTAATATTTCGTCTTTCCAACTTTTATCTTGGCTTTTAATTCTTGTTATATCAACATCTTTAGCAGCTTCTATTTCTGCTGCTCTAATTGTTTTAACTTTTTCTGCTTTGTGTTTAAAATGGTCAGTTACTTTACCAACTGCTAATTTTGTAAGTGGGTTATTTAATAAACCTAAAATCATAAACTACTACTTGTTAAATAAATTAATGTTGTCCAGTATAACATAAGAATTGAATAAATTAAATAAGTGAAGTTCATAGGTGCTTCATATTCTTTATTTTTTATTTTGCAATAATTCTTTCTGTAATTCGCAGTAATGAATAATCTTATCCAAATCCTCGACTCCATTTTTTTTATCGAATCTGCAAATATACTTAATTATACAACCCTGAATAAATGATAGATTATTCTTTGAAATAAACTCGATTGGTTGGATTTTAAAATTAGTGTAGTGGCTACCCCCTATTTGCTTGTCAGTAGCTTTCTCTGTGGCTCTAAATCGTTTTAAAGGCATATATTAGAGCAACTTACCTATCCATTTGCCAGATTTATCTTTAATAAAAGGCTCAATAATTGGTAGTCCATTATGGATTACAGAACAACCTATAATTGGTCTAGCTTTTTGTACTTTGTTATATCTAAATGCAAGTGATTTACTGTCTATCATACAACCAACTTGCAGACCAAAGTAAAGACCTAAACTATTTCCATAATATCTTACACCCATTAAAGAATGATAATGTCCTTGTACGCAACTCATTCCCATACTTTGTGCTAGTTTTAAAACATCTGCTGTTTTACCATGACAAAAATAAACTTTTCCTAAAGGTGTATCTATAACTAAATCATCATGCCAAACCCAACCTTTATTTACTTCTAAAAAATCATTATATTTTTTTATATATGCTTTTGGAATACCATGTTTAAATGCTCGTCTAAAAACTAAACTACCATGATTAGAGTCTAGTATATCCATTTTAGGAAACATCTTTTCTAATTCTTTTATTATAGGTAATGATAATTTTAATTCATCTCCAGCACTAGGTAAATCAGGGTCGCTATCATGAAATGACATTGCGTGTTTATCTACTTCATCTCCAATATGAATTATTTTGTCTGGGTTATATTTTTTTTTTAATAATTTTAAATAAGGTAAAAGTTCATTTACATGGTAGGGTATGTGAGTATCAGAAATAATAAGTACACTTTTATAAATCATACAAGTTTAACTTGTATAACTATTTAGAGAATATGTAAAGTATTTGGGTTAGGAATACGATTGCTACTGTACCGACTCCATAAATTAACCAAGATGTAAGTTTGTCAAATTTAGAATCAATCTTATCTATATCTTGGTGCATATGTTTTAGATGATTTGTTTTTATAATTTTTATTTCTCTACTTAAACCTTTTATATGACCATACAAGGCAACAATATGCTCTCCTGTGGTTCTAGGCTTCTTGCTCATTTCTTTCTCTTTTTTCTTAAATCTGTATCGTGTTTTCTTGAACCACGAACATAACTATTAACTCTAGCCATAGCCCAGCCAGACATTGGAATTTTTGGTCTTGAACCAGATGATAGCCAAGCACCTTGACCTCTACGATATACTTTTTTTAATTGTCCTAATGTGATGTTTTTTCTGTTCTTTGCTTTTGCTCTTAATGTTGAGATAACACTTGCAGATAAAGGTTTTCTTCTAACAGCCATTATTTTACTCTTGCTCTAAACATTGAAGCTGGAATAGTAGCACCAGATTTATATAAACCTGACATTTTTTTTAATAACTTTGATCTTGATGATCTTTTCTTACCTTTTAAACCAGATAGGTATTTTTTAGGTATTTTAGTTTTTTTATCTCGTGCTACTTTTCTCATTACTTTTTCTTCTTTTTCTTTTTACTCATTTTGTTTTTTTTAGCTGGTCTTCCTCTTTTAGACCCATATGTTCCTTTTCCCATTGGCATAGTTTTCTCCTATTAGTTAGACATTTTTCCACCAGACCATTTAGCATCTGGTAAATCGTTTTTATATTCTCCACCTGAATATGTCAAAACTTGTTTTCTATTAGAACCATCTTTATAAGAACAATGAATCCAACCACTATTAGGCTCTCCCTCTTTCCAAAATTCTAAAATAAGTTGGTCAAAATTACAGTTGTTTTTAATCCATAAAGCTACTTGCAAATTAGATACACCAGCTATTTCAAAGTCTGCTGCTTCTCCTAAACAATGTTGTGATGTTGCTTTACTACCAATAGCTTCTGATAATTCTGGGCTTCTATATCCTGATGTAATTGTAACAGGCTTATCAAACTTTGCTCTAACAGGCTCTAATACTTCATAACAAAGATCGCCTAAATTTTTTATTTCTCCACTACCAGCTTTATTAGTTATTCCTTTTCTAGTAGCAGTTTGGCTTTTTTCAAATTCTTCTAATGTAAAATGTTTTGAAAGATTCATAAAAATTTTTTTTAACTCCTATCTTGCGTTTGTTGGTACACCCTTAGAATTTACAAATGGGGATTCTGCAAATGCCATTCCAATAAATGTACTTGATCTATTAACTGTGTTTCCGCTACTACGAATTTTGAATCCTGTTGAAGTTATATCAATTTGTTTTGTATCAGTAGTTTCGGCAAAATCTTTATTTGCATAATTAAAAAAAGGTGAAGTAGAACTATTTTTTGCATCATGTCTTTTGTTATCAAACATAACCCAATTATCTGAAGCATCTACTGGTTTTACCATAATAAATGCGCTTTTAAATCCAAGATGAATGTAAGTTCCATCAGAATTAGAATTTCCCTCATACTGGAAAATTTTAGAATAACCTTTTACGTTAGCAAAGCAATAAGCAATCATATTATCGGAACTACCATTAGCAGTATTTGCAGTTCCTACAGGAAATGTTGTTGTTGATGCAGTTCCATTATTAAAATAACTGCTATCACTATCAAAGCCATTTTGTTCGTTTAAAAACAAACCTTTTCCACCACCACCAATTACTGTATAAACATTCCATGAAGCAGTATCTGATCTATTTTTAACAAAAACTATTTGAGGTTGAGCACCTAAACCATGTGCTACTGAACCAGCACTTCCTGACCCAGTCCAAGAAATAATAGATTGTCCAGCAGTTGTATTTATACTACCAGAACTATCTATGCTTCCAACCCCTGTTGCACTTGTATCATTAGAAAATGATGTTCCCATTTTCCAATTCCAAGATGCAAATGTTACACCATTACCATTAAAATTAGAATTATCAGATAATACAAATCCATCTGAATTAAAAGATTTTAAAGAACTAAAATTACTTTCAGCACCATTAGAATTTGTACTTATAACATTACCAGCTCCTCTTACAGAATCTGTTACTTGATGCCATGAAGCATCGCTTCTTGATTTAATCCATGTCCAATCAGATTGAAAACCCACTCCTGATATTGTTGTATCATCAGTTGCATTTCCTGTATAAAGTTTAGTATTAAAATAAATTGTTGGGTCGTCTATAGTCGTATAAGCCATTAAAATCCTTTTTTAATTTTTTTATATGAACGAAGTGAATATGAAACCATTATCCAAACTCCGCTAGGTTTTTTGTGCAAAGACTGTAATATCCTGATGGCACTGCATACTCAAAGTTTCCATAACCATTTCCATCTGCGTTGCCTGATGAAATTGCGTAAGGTGGATTTCCAAAATTACATTCTACAGTAGAATTATCTATAGAAAAATGAGGCATAACTAAAGTGCTTGAAGAAGATAAATTAATATTACTTGCTATAGCACTTCCATTATCATAAAATGTTATTTGTCCATAACTTCCAGCATCCATATCTAAAGCAATACCTAATATATCTCCATCATCTAAAGTTCCATAGTCAGCAGTTGTATTTGAACCATCAGTATTTACTTCTCCACCATCATGATTATAAAATGATGTTGTTCCTGTTGTATTTTGAGGATTTTGTGCACCCTCGTTAACATTCTCTTGTTGAACTCCATGTATATGACTTGACATTGTTCCTGATAATTTAACTTCCCAATACCATTTACCAGTTGAAACACCCATGGTTGCTTTAGCACCTGACCAACCTGAACCTACAGTAATTTTTAAATTTCCTTCAGAAAATGTTGGGTCAGCATATTGATTGTATAAAGGATTTAAAGTACAAAAATTATTTGTGCAAGTATCAGTAGATTGATCTATTGCTGTAAGGTTATTAACTGTAAAGTTATTAGAACCAGCAGCATCATTTCCTAAAGCTGAACTATCTTCAAAGTCCAAATAAAATCCATTGTTGCCAAAGGTTAAACCAGATACATTTATTGGTTTCCATATTGTAGGACTATCACTATCAAATTCTCCAAATGATG
>Ga0209232_1001805_pt1 | contig 11180 bp, 16 predicted proteins | sample ETNvirenome_2_60_FD_184066 | JGI IMG/M metagenome (GOLD analysis project Ga0209232, IMG submission 184066) | Marine viral communities from the Pacific Ocean - ETNP_2_60 (SPAdes) (version 2) | ecosystem: Environmental > Aquatic > Marine > Oceanic | place: Pacific Ocean | collected 2013-06-22
GTAATCCAGATTCTGGAGATACGGTAGTTATTAATTCTGATATATCATCAATAGGTATAGCATCAGAGTTTACATGGTTCATGGCATAATATGAAAAAGTACGGATTTAATAGTGGATATATTGGAGTTGATAGAAGAACTACAGCTATAGGAACAATTAATTATCAAAAACGAATGCTTGAACGAGAAGCTAACAGAATGAGAATGGCCGGAGTAGATATACATCGAGATGGATTGGTTTTAGGTTTATTAGCTGAAAATTTAACTGATAATATTGGCGATGGTTGGTCTGATTCATCTGGCAATGACTATCACTACACATTTGGAGGCGGACCTATAATAACAGCTAATTCATACATGAAATATGTAAATCTGGATTCAACAGATGATTATTTAGATTCACCAGTTGGTATGAATCCACTTGGATCATCGGCTGGTACAGCTGTATTTGTCATGAGTTCAACAGATCAGCAAGGTTTGTTTTTTACTCAAGGAGGAGGACCATTCCTAGCAGCATATCGAGTAGGAAATACAATGTATCATAGCGGATTTGGGAGTAGTATAACACATTATCATAACAAATTATTAAAAAATAATGTTTATGCTAATTTTCCAGATGGTACCTGGAATATGACAGAATTTAAGAATATAGAAAGAAATTCCAATACCGGTTGGCAATTCTCTAATTATGGCGCTTATGAAATTGTAGGAAAATTAAGAGCAGTTCTATTATATAACAAAGTATTAACAGCTGAGGAATCAGCACAAAATTATGACTACTTTCTAGGACAAGGTTATTTAAGCGAATAAAATATTTATAATAAAGAAATAAAACTATGGCAACAACATATCATAACGCAGGACTTAATTTATCTCAGATAACTGTGAACGAAATGGTTTACTCTGCATCTGGTAATTTTCTAACTGCCGGATCGGGAGAGACATTAATATTAAAAACTATACAAATTGCTAATGTAACTGATCCAGTATCAGGAACATATTATGATGTAAATGTATCAGCTGAACTTCTAGATGCAAGTACTTCAACAACACATAGTTTGGGGCAATTCATAGGAGTTCCAAAACATTCATCTTTAGATATTCTAGCAGATAATTTAGTTTTGGAAACTGGTGATAAAGTGGATTTACGTATAACAGGTTCTTCACAAGGATCTATTACATATGAAGTAAATGCAGTAGGAAGTTATTTGAAAATTACATAAGGATCAGAATGGCATTTCATCATTCACCAAGAACAATCGGCGGTACAACATTTGCAATGGATGCAACTAATAAAAAATGTTATCCTGGATCAGGTACTACTCTTACTGATATGTCAAATGATCATACTATTACTTTAACAGGAGGCCCTACAATACAAACAGTTAACGGTACAAAAGTAATAGATTTGGATGGAACAAATGATTACATAACAACATCTTCTGACCCAACATATCCTTCGGTAAATTTTAGTGTTGAAATTTGGGCTAAATATGATGATTTGAGTTATGCAACGTCTGTATCATACTTATTTCAAATGGGTCCGTTAAGTAATGGTAATGGTGGTTGTTTGGCATTTGCTAAATATGATCAAGCACACTCGAATAATAATAGATTGTATTTTCATTTTGGTAGCTCCCATACAGGAGCATCTACTACATTCGGAAAAATAGAGGATTTAAATTGGCATCATTATATTGTAACACTGGAGGGAACAGCTTTAAAGTTATATGTGGATGGAGATTTGCGGGGTAGTGCTACGGCGCCTGCAAATATTACACCGACTGGAAGATATGATGTAGGAAGATATATTGATAGTAATACTTATTTCTTTAATGGACAAATATCCATAAACAAGATTTACAATAAAACATTAACAGCAGCAGAAGTACTTCTGAATTACAACTCAATGAAAGGGAGGTTCGAATAATGGCAGTCAATTACGCAACATTACCAATTATTAGAGATGGTCTGCAAATATACATAGATATTGCTAATTCTAAATCATATGATGGTACTAGTACACTTAAATCATTGATAGGAACAACTACCATGTCGGTTAATGGCGCTACTTATTCTACAGAGGTAGGAGGAATGTTTTCATGTGATGGCTCTAATGATTTCATATCAACAACAATACCTAATTTAGATGAAGTATGTACTGTATCACTATGGATGAAAACGGCAGCAATTAATACTGGCATGATGATGGCTTTTAAATATTTTAGTTTATATGCTAATGGTAATAAACTAGGATTCAATAGAGGGGCAGGAGATCAATATGGTATTAATCTAACTCAGATTAATGCATTAGGCTTACCAAATCAATGGAAATACTATACTTTAGTTTTTAATAGAACCAGTACTGATGCATGCAAAATGTATATCAATGGGTCGCCTATTACATTAGCTCAACAAGCAGGAAGCGCAGGCTCTACCAGTTTTGATAGCGGAAATTTTAGTATAGGATGTTGGAATTGGGCTAGCAGTCCAGGAATATTTTCAGACCCAAAAGTAGCTAATATTAAAATATATAATAGAGAATTGACCGCGGTAGAAGTAGTTCATAATTATCAAATAGCTAGCGGGAGGATATCATAATGGGAGTAGTGGGCGGACCAGATATGATAGTAACAGAAGGACTAATATGGAAAGTTGATGCGGCAAATAATCCTAAAAATATAAATGCTGGAGGATCAAATAGTATAGTAGGCAACACATCAACTATTGGATTTTCTGGATCATTAGAAGGAGGCATGTCCAGAGTTACATCTATTCCACAATACTGGGAGTTTGATGGAGACAATGATTACATACAATTTGCAGCAAATGGTGCAATTGGCGGAAGTGATGCATTATCATTATATGGCAAAACAACAGCAACTTTTGAATGTTGGATAGCACCAGATTATACAGGTGATACTTATCAAAGAATAATAAGCAAAGCAAATACAGGAGGAGGAGGTTACGGAGGATATGCATTAATATTAAATAGTAAAAACTTGTCAATGTATATAGATAATGGGGGCGCAGGAGGTGTTATAGTCGTGAACTACACAACGACAGCAGCTGCTGGAGAGTGGCTCCATGTGGTAGTAACTAAAGGTGGCACTACGCATGCTATATATGAAAATGGCATATCAAAAGCTACAAATACAGCTACTGCAACATTTGTTAACACTGCATCTGGTTTAAGATTAGGATCCTGGATTCATTCAACAGGACGAGAATATAATGGTAAACTAGCAGTTGCTGGAATATATGATGTTACATTAACACAAACTCAAGTTCTTCAAAATTACAATGCTCTAAAAGATAGATTTGTATAATTGAAAATATTTATATATATTAAAAAGAAAAAAGGAAACAATGGATTATTCAGATAGAACATATGCATTTGCAAATTGGTCAGATATCGGATCAGTAGATTTTTCGCAAGTAATGGAAACATCTGCTACTACCGTAAGAAAATCATTAGACAATCAGTTATTCATTTTAAAATGGAAAACAGCTGAATGGCCTGATTTTATAGCACCTTCAGGTAGCATGACTTTAAATTGGTCTGGCTCACATGCGCAATGCTTACAACATTTACTAGGTCCGAATTGGACTGATACTGGTTCAATGCCTTAATTTTATATAGATAGTAACATATTTATATAAAAGGAAACTATGGCAGTAAACGTTCCAATATGGCCGGGATCATCAAGCTTTTTTCCAGGAGATACTCCGTTTGGATTCTATGATTACGATTTTGCTTTTCAATCAGAAATAGATAAGATCACAGAATGGTGTGCATCCAGGCTAGGATATCCAATATCGGATATCGAATTACAAGATAAAAATTTCTATGCTTGTTTCGAAGAGGCTATATCTGAATATGGAGCTCAATTAAATTCTTATAATATTAGAGATAACATGCTCAATTTATTTGGAGCTGCTACAGGATCAAATCTTACCGGTAAAAAAGTATCTGCGAACTTTGGCGGGTTGATAGAATTAGCGGAAGAATATGGAACAGAAGCAATGTCTGGAGGTAATGTTACTTATTATACTGGAAGTATTAATATTACAGCAGGAAAACAAATTTATAGTTTATCAGATCCTGAAATAGTTAATTTAGAACAAGGTACGGCTGGAACAAATCCTATAGAAATAAAAAGATTATATCATAACGCTCCTCCGGCAATAGCAAGATTTTTTGATCCATTTATAGGATCAGGCGTTGGTACGCAACAAATGTTAGATTCATTTGGATTTGGTAATTATTCTCCGGGCGTATCATTTATGATGATGCCTATATATGCTGATATGTTAAGAATGCAAGCAATAGAATTAAATGATACTGTTAGAAGATCAGCATATTCATTTCAAATTTCAAATGATAGAATAAGAGTATTTCCTATTCCAGATGCTACAAATTTTGAAAAAATACATTTTGATTATATTATCAAAGCAGATAGAAGCAACCCATTAAAAGGCGCGACAGGAACTATATCTGATTATTCTAATGTACCTTATGAAAATGTAGTATTTGAAAATATTAATTCTGTAGGAAGACAATGGATAAGAAGATATACTTTAGCATTGGCAAAAGAAATGTTAGGGTATGTGAGAGGTAAATATTCAGCAATACCTATACCTAATTCGGAAGTAACATTAAATGGAAGTGATCTAATTACAGCCGCGCAAACCGAAAAAGAAGGTCTTATAACAGAACTAAAAGAAATTTTAGATACAATGTCTAGACAAGCACAATTGGAAAGAAAACAGGCAGAGGCAGATGCTTTACAATCGCAGTTTAATAAAATGCCAATGAAAATATATATAGGATAGTATGGCTTTATTTGGATCCGCAAGAGATGCTAGTTTACTAAGATCAATTAATCGTGAATTGATTAATAGGTATATTGATATGGAAGTTGGATTCTATAAATTAGATTTATCATCTACACCAAGTAATCTTTATAATGAATCAAATAATAAAGTATATTATGCGAAAATGAAAATGAATTGTTTGATTGAAAAAGATCAAAGAGCATCAGTTGGCGATGAATATGGATTAGATTATACAAGAACAGGAGTATTTGCATTTTTTAGAGATGACTTAAAAGAAAAAAATATAGTTATTGATATTGGAGATCTTATAGAATATGACGGAGAGTTTTATGAAATTGATTCAGTTTCAGCAAGTGAATATTTTGCAGGAAGAAATCCAAATAGAGATATAGGATTCACTACAGGAGAAAGAGGAGAATTTGGTTTAAGTATTACTGTAAAATGTGAAGCACATGTAACTAGAAGAAGTAGCTTAAATATTCAAGAAATAAGAACAGGAGTAAATAAAGAACCTAATATACCAAGGAACTTATGAGTGATAACAAATTAAATAGAACATATAGTGCATTTTCTAGAAATCCAGAACTTAATAGAGCATATGAAACTAGGAGAGATAATGATATAGTTAAAACACCTAAGTGTACTATATATGATGTTGATTTTGCTATGATGGCATATCTTAGAGATGTTATCAAACCTCAAGTCATAGAAAATGAAAAAATTATAGATGTTCCTATAATGTATGCTAATGGTGAAAAATGGGCTCAAATACAAGCAAAAGGTTTTATGTATGATGAAAAGGGCAAAATACTAACTCCTTTAATTACATTGAAAAGAAATAGTATAGCAGAACGTGATACATTAAAAACATTAGGCGTTAATCAAAACCCTGATGGCAATGATTATGTATATAGAAATAGACATACTATGACAAATCAATATGATAGATTTTCTGTACTACAGGGAACAAAACCAAGCAAAGAATTTTATGTATCGCCAGTACCAGAGTTTGTTGATGTTACATATGAAATGCTTATATGGTGTGAATTTACGGAACAGTTAAATTCTATTATAGAACAGATAATGCCTTTAAATGGTTTTGCTTGGGGAACAACTTGGAAGTTTCCGGTAATGATACAAGACTATTCTTTTGAATCAGTAAATGCATCAGGCGAAGATAGAATTGTAAGAGCCACATTACCATTTACCACCAAAGGAACACTTTTGATGCCATATGAATTAAGGACATCAAATTTTCAAAAAAGATTCTCAGTTAAAAAAATTAATTTTAAATCTGAAACAGAAACGTTTAACGTTAATGTAACAGATCCACCTCCGCCAGATACAGATGATAGATATTCAGCTGGAGGATTTTCAAGACAAATATCCAGATAAATTTGTTTATTTGAATATTTATCTTTATATTAATCAAAATTAACATTAAAAGGAAAAAGTTATGAACGAAGTAAAAAAGTTAGATGAAGCAGAAATAAATACGCTCACAGCATTAAGACAAAAATCTCAAGAAAAGGTTATGCAATTCGGAGAAATAGAAATGGAAATTATTTTCTTGGAAGGAAGAATTGACGAAATGCTTAAAATGAAAGATACATTTAAGCAAGAATTAGCAGGTATGCAAGAAGAAGAAAGAAAAGTTTCTAAAGATTTAGAAGAAAAATATGGCCAGGGTAATTTAAATTTAGAAACTGGCGAATTTATTCCTGCATAATCATTGTTTGGCAATTTAGTTAAATATTTATAAAAAACGAATAAAGGAGTAATGCAATGGCCGAAAAAATTATATCGCCTGGTGTATTCACAAACGAAGTAGATCAATCATTTTTACCAGCCGGTGTTGCAGCAATAGGTGCTGCAGTAATAGGACCAACACAAAAAGGACCAGCCGGAATACCAACTACAGTATCTAGTTATTCTGAATACTTACAAATATTTGGTGGTAATTTTTCTTCTGGTTCGGGCGCAGTGGAATCATCTTATAAATATTTAACTAATTATGCAGCACAAGAATATCTTAAGTATGCAGATACATTAACAGTGGTAAGAGTTGGGGATAGCATGTCTCCGGCAACAGCTGAAGCAACTGCTAGCGGTGTTGCAGCAAATTCATTTAAATTAACAACATTATCAGATGGCGCTGATCAAAACAGCGGCGGTGGAACAGAGGGTGTTAATCATTTATTATCTAATGGTACTGTAAATAATATAAGATATGAAATTGCAAATGTAAATAATGCAAAAGGAACTTTTTCATTACTTTTAAGAAGAGGTAATGATACATCAAATAGAAAAGTTATTTTAGAACAATATAATAACTTAACACTTGATCCTAATTCACCGAATTTTATTGCTAGAGCAATTGGTGATCAAGTACAAACTTTAAGAGATGGCGGTGGAACAGATCCATTTCTTCAATTATCTGGATCATATGCTAATAGATCAAAATATGTAAGAGTAAGTGATGTAAGAACAACTTATAATTATTTAGACGAAAATGGCAGTATAAGAGTTGCAGATGCAACTGCTAGCTTACCTGCAGCAGGATCTGGATCATTTACTGGAGGCTCAGATGGAACAGTAGCACATCCTAGAGCATTCTATGAAAATATTTCTAATTCAAATACGCAAGGATTTAATTTATCTTCTCAGTCTGCTCCTTATATAGATGCAATTAGATTATTAAAGAATCAAGACGAATATGATATTAATTTATTATCATTGCCAGGATTAATTGATAATTTTACCAATCATGCTGTAGTATTAACAGAAGCAGTAAATATGGTTGAAAGCAGAGGAGATTGTTTCTTAGTTGCTGATCCAGTAGAATTTGGAACTCAAGCTTTATCAACAGTTACTGCAAAGGCAGATGCTAGAGATTCTAATTATGTTGCTGAATATTGGCCATGGGTAAAAATACCAGATGTAGATTTAGGAAAGAATGTTTGGGTACCGGCTTCTACTTTAATACCAAGTGTATATGCATTCAATGATAGAGTTGCTGCTCCATGGTTTGCACCAGCTGGTTTAAATAGAGGTGCAATGGATATTGCAGTACAAACAGAAAGAAAATTAACTCATGCTAATAGAGATACATTGTATGATTCAAATGTTAATCCTATTGCAACTTTCCCTAATTCGGGCGTAGTTGTTTATGGACAAAAAACATTACAGAAGAAGGCAAGTGCTTTAGATAGAGTAAATGTAAGAAGATTATTAATTGCAGCTAAGAAATTTATTGCATCATCTACTAAATTCTTAGTATTTGAAAATAATACAGCAGCTACAAGAAATAGATTCTTAAGTATAGTTAATCCATATTTTGAAAACATACAACAAAGACAAGGTCTTTATGCATTTAAAGTTCAAATGGATGAAGCAAATAATACACCAGATGTCATTGATAGAAATGAATTAAGAGGAGCAATTTTCTTACAGCCAGCAAAGACAGCGGAGTTTATTGTTATTGACTTTAATATACTTCCAACGGGAGCTTCATTCCCAGAATAGGATGATGAGTATATTTATAATAAATTGGAGAAAATAAATGGCAGAATTACTTGACTCGACCGAGATATTTTATACAGCTTATGAGCCTAAGATGGCTAATAGGTTTATCATGTATATTGAAGGGATACCTGCATATCTTGTTAAAGCTGCTTCAAGACCATCATTAGACCAAGGTGAAGTCATTCTTGATCATATTAATGTTGAAAGAAAGTTAAAAGGCAAGACAAGATGGCAAGATGTTACCGTAACATTATATGACCCAGTTGTTCCATCAGGCGCGCAAGCAGTAATGGAATGGGTTAGACTTCATCATGAATCTGTAACAGGAAGAGATGGATATAGTGACTTTTATAAAAAGGACATTACATTTAATACATTAGGACCTGTAGGAGACAAAGTTGAAGAATGGACATTAAAAGGCGCATTTATATCAGCCGCGACATTTGGTGATATGGATTGGGCAACAGAAGATCCAGTTCAAATTGAATTGACTATCAAATACGATTACGCGATATTACAATTTTAATTTAATACTTTTTAAAAATAATGGGAGATATATTCTCCCATTTTTACTCTGCAAAAAAATATTTATACTAAAGAGTCTATGTTTGTCAATCGGTTACGTTAATACGGAGACTGAATGAAGAACATTTTATTATTACTTTTATTTTATGCGATAAATATATTTCCACAAGATACTATATTTCGATATGAAGAACGGCCTATTATAGGTAATATAGTTTATACAGATGAAAATTTAATAATATATAATAAAAATAATATCTTAAAAGACATTCCTACCCAATTTGTATATAGTTATAAACGAGACAATAATATATCTATATTGTATCAGGAAGACATTAATATTGCAACTAGTTTACAAATGGATGATTATGTAATGGGAAGAGTTCAAGGATTCAAAGATAATCTTCCAGGAGTACCATTTACTATAGGATTCTTTAGTTCCTATTTTTATACATACTATAATACAAGAGGTTTAACTAGAAATCCAAAATTTTCATCATTAATTTTTACTGCAGTACCTCCAATTGTGTTTACATATATAAAACCTAAAGCAAATAAAAAATGGAGTTTAGAAATGAGATATGGTTATCAAACAGTAAGATCTCAACAGAATCAAGTTGCAAGTTTTTGGGGCGCTGTATTAGGCACGGCATTCATGTATACAATGTATTTTTCCAGATAATCATTGTTTTTTACACGTATACTATATTTATATAAAATAGTTATTAAAGGACAATATGGCAAAAGTTAACGACGAATATCCAGGTAAACCATTATCAGATGCAAAATTAAAAGCATTGGCGACACAGCAGTATGAAGAAACTGCAGTTGAATCACATGATTTCCCTACAGAATTAGTAGAACTACCAAGTAAAGGTAAATTATATCCAGAAGGGCATCCATTACGAAGCGGTACTATAGAAATGAAATATATGACTGCTAAAGAAGAAGATATACTTACAAATCAATCTTATATCAAGCAAGGCATTGTTTTAGACAAATTGTTTAAAGCTTTGATCATGACAAAAGTAAATTACAATGATATATTGTTATGTGATAAAAATGCTATAATGATTGCTGCAAGAATATTAGGTTATGGTAAAGATTATACAATCAAAGTAACTAGTCCGGCAGGAGACGAAATAGAACATGTTGTTGATTTAACAGATCTCAAAGACAAAGAAATCGATTGGTCATTAATATCAGAAGGCGAAACAACATTTCCTTTTATATTGCCAACATCTAAAAAACAAGTTAAAATAAAATTATTGACTCAGGGCGAGCAAAATAAAATAGATGCCGAAATAAAAAGTCTAGCAAAACTTAAAAAAGAAGCAGGACTAACAACATTATTAAAATATGTTATAGTTGAATTAGAAGGCGATACGGACAAAACTAAAATAAGAAAATTTGTCGATACAAATTTATTAGCTATCGATTCTAGAGCAATAAGAACATTCCTTAAACAAGTAACACCAGAAATTGATCTTTCATTAGATATCCCGGATGGAGAGTCCGGAGAAAACTTTCGTAGTGAGCTTACCATCGGATTGGACTTTTTTTGGCCTGACTCAACAATATAGATTAGTATTTCAAAACGCAATATTTGATTTAATTTATCATAGTAATGGCGGCTTTTCTTATCAAGACGTTTATCATATGCCAGTATACTTACGTACATTTTATATTCAAAAACTAAATAAAATGTTTGATGATCAAAAAAAGGATCATGAAAAGCGTATGAAATCTATGCGATCTAATAAGCCAAAAGTACCTAAAATGCGTAAACGTTGATATTTATTAAAAAAGGATCTTATTATGTCTACGAATAAAATAGAAAAGAAAATGTTGCAGGAAATTAATCGTTTAGATGAAGGATTGGCTTTAAAAATATTAAAGTTTTTTATGAAGCCGGCTGTAAAGAGAGCATTTTCTAAACTTGAAAAAGATCCTGAGTTTAAAGCAGCTTCAGACGATTTTGAAAAGTCAAGTAAACGATTAAAAGATGCACTTGAAAATCTAGGAAATGATCCTACAGATCAAAGATTAAGAGATTTAGCTAATAAATTACTATAGAGAATATTATGGATCAAACGCAAGTATCATTAGCCGAACAGTATAAAAAACTAATGAATGATGTTGATGATGTCTTAGATGACATGACATCATCCATGAATAAATTAGCATCGGCTCAACAAGAAGTTTTAAATTATGAAAAACAGACAGTTAGCTTAAATAATCAAGAACGTAGAATAAAGGCTGACATAGCCAAACTTACTGATAAAAATGGA
>Ga0209232_1001806_pt1 | contig 11180 bp, 10 predicted proteins | sample ETNvirenome_2_60_FD_184066 | JGI IMG/M metagenome (GOLD analysis project Ga0209232, IMG submission 184066) | Marine viral communities from the Pacific Ocean - ETNP_2_60 (SPAdes) (version 2) | ecosystem: Environmental > Aquatic > Marine > Oceanic | place: Pacific Ocean | collected 2013-06-22
TGAGGGTCAAGGCTGGGTGCGCGTTGACCCGACAGCTTTTGTTGCCCCTGAGCGCGTTGAGCAAGGGATGGACGCGCTGACTCAGTCGCGAGGTGCTAGCCTGTTCGGCGAGGGCGCAGCCGCTCAAGTCAGCTATCAGCAGTATCAGATGCTACAAGCGCTAAGACGACTATCCGATCAAGCCAGCTACTATTGGCAAAAAGATGTCGTCGGCTATGATCAGGATAAACAAGCCGGATCGCTGCTTAAGTGGTTCAATATTCGTTCTATCTCTGAACAAATCGCTTGGCTAGCAGCGAGCGCTATCACCGTGATAAGCCTACTCGTCTTTATGATCTGGTATCGTAGGCGCAAACAGTGGCATCCGGCAGATAGACCGCTGATAAAGCTCTCTAGTAAGGTAGCTAAAAACGATAGAGCTTTATCGCGTCATGATAACGAAGGCGCTTTGGCATGGCTTAAGCGTTTAGAAAATAGCCAAGCTCATGGGTTGAATGGGGAAGGTCTGCAAGAGGTTAGCCGTCATTATAGACAGCTGCGTTACGGACGCTTAAGTGACGCTGACACTCAGAGTCCTGAGTACCAACAAGTACTTAAAGAGCTCAAGCGCAGTGTTAGTCAACTGTTATAGCTACTAGCGTAATAATAAAATAGGCGATAAGGTTTTGGTGATAATCTTGGTAGTGGTGCTACCGATAAAGAGCTGTTGAAACTTCGAGTGCCCATAAGCGCCGATGACGATCATATCGATAGCATTATTGGCTTGAAACTCAACCAGTCCCTCAACGACATCATCATAAGGCAAATGATGAGCCGTAACGGTAAACCCTGAAGAGCTGAGCTGCTCAGTCACAGCTGCTAAGCTACTTTTGGCGGTATCATTATCATTACCGACCATCACAATATAACCTTGCAAGCCCTTTAGCAGCTCGCTATTCGCCACCATCTGCGCCGCTTTTATCGCGGTTTTACTGCCGTCAAAAGCGATAAGATATGAGGCTGGTGTTTTAAATGATTCTGAGCAAATCAAGATAGGCTTATTAGAAGCGCGGGTCACCGTTTCAATCTGACTACCGATATTGACGCGATCATTTTGATGATCTTCTCCGCGTCGCCCTAGCACAATCGCACGGTTTTCGCTGTCAAAATGTTCGATGGCGGGCAGTAGTTTACCGCGGCGTCTATAAGCTTTTATCTCAACATCGAAGTGGCTACTTATATGGCTTTTTGCATCTTCGATGAGTGCGTTGCTATAGCTGTTGACCACTTTAGCTCTTTGCTCATCCAGCTGTGTCAACTCCTCTAGTAATATCTGCCGACTATCGATTCCTATCGTTCCTGATAAGTCGCGTCTAGAGGAGACAGGGACATCAACCACATTGAGTAGCGCCACTGCTAAATTGAGGCGATCGGCGTACCATGCTGCATAGCTACAAACGGACTGAGTGACGGTCGAGCCATCAATACAAGCTAAAATATGCTGTTCACTAGACATAAAGTCTCCTCAATATAAAAATCATCGGCTGTTGGCGTGGCTACTGATTGTCTTTACTATAGCAAATTATAAGATTGTATGAATAGCACACAAAAAAGCGCTCTAGAGAAGTCCTCTAAAGCGCTTGCGCTTATCATCAATTTTGAGTTATGAGCTATGAGCCGCAGTTGCAGCACTTAGCGCACATATCACACTTATTACAAGTGGCTTCGCTAGTACAGCCGCACTTTGAGCAGCTACAAGTTTTGCTGCGAATGGATAAACCGCTTAGATGTATATTTTGAGTCAATGACATAAGTAATCCTTATTATCGATGAGTGATAACTTATACTGTCATAGAGCAGAGGCTTATTCAGTAATTATCTTGTGGGCTTGATGCAAAGGTTTGTTAGAAAAAAAGTAACAGCCTTTTAAAATTGTTGTTGTGAGTATTGATAAGAGCATACGTGCTATGAGCGCTGCATGGACTTACTGACACTTGCGATCAAAGTGACCATAAGCATACCTGTAACTACCAGTACCGCTGCCATTAGATGCGCTGTCTCATAGTTCAGCGCTTCGACTTGCTCATAAATCGCGATGGAGATGACTTTTGTCTCGCCTGAGATGCTACCGCCTATCATCAATACCACGCCAAACTCGCCAATGGTATGAGCAAAGCTTATCAGACTACCCAATATAATACCGATACGCGCTTGCGGTAACGCTATGGTGATAAAGCGTCTAAGGCGACTGGCTTCTAATAATTGCGCCATTTCTGTGACGCTTTTGGGGATTCGCAAAAACTGCGCGTAAACCGGTTGCACATAAAAAGGCAGGGAGTAAATGATAGAGCCGACCACAAGGCCTTCAAAGGTAAACACTAAGCTTGCAAGATTATGCGCGCTCAGCCATTGACCAATAAGCGAGTTCGGACTCATCAGCAGCAGTAAATAAAAGCCAATAACCGTCGGCGGCAGCACTAAAGGCATTGCTATAACGCCTAGTAAAATAACTTTGAAACGACTGACAAAACGATAACGACTGGAGCGCGCAAGCCAATAAGCAAGCGGGGTTGCAAGCAATAAGAGACATAAAGTCGTGACGCCTGCCAGCTTAAGGCTGACCCAAAATGGCATTAACATCGCTGATAAGAGAGAAGGGTCGACCATAGCGCTACAACTATTACAGCAAAAGGGGAGTAATGGTACTCATTAGCTATTATCTATCAGTCATCATGAGTTAACCGTTGTTGCTTAGCCATTTGGGCGACTCATTGTCATAATATTCTTGCTTCCAAACGGGAATATCGGCTTTGATGGTATCGAGGATCCAGCGGCAAGCATCAAACGCCGGATAGCGGTGGGCGGAGATCACACCGATCCAAACGGCAATATCGCCAATCTCTAATGCGCCGATACGGTGAATGGCAACCGCAGCGGTAATCTCAAATTTTTCTTTAGCCTCGTCCATGATTTGCCGACCTTGGTTAATCGCCAAATCCTCATAGCCGTAGTAAGTCAAACGCTCGACACAGCTGGCATTATTATGATTGCGCACGCGACCTTCAAAACAAGCAAAAGCACCGCAGCTGTCGTCATCGAGCATGGCTCTAAGGCGCGTCTCGTCAATAGCTTCATCTAATAGCGCAAAACCATCACGCTCAGCGATAGCATAAGCGTCATCAGCACTGCGCTTGATTTGCATCGATTGGCTATGTACGTCTTCTTTATCGCCAATTTTTATTTCGTTGTTTTTATTCTCACCAGTCATTGGTATGCTCAGATTATGAATCGGTTCTAGTTTAGTTCGACTATTTTGAGTTGTGTTATTTTTGCTAGGCTAGAGTTGTAGTCTACGACAGATAATTAGCGACTAACCGCCTGCCACAGGGGTAATAAACACCACGCTATCGCCATCATTAATCGGGTCATCCCATTTGGCAAAGTAATCATTTACCGCCACACGCAGATCGGCTTGCGGACGGCTAAAGTGATGCTTATCGCGAAGCTGCTCATATAGCTGAGCTAGTGAAGTATCAGGGGCAAGCGTGACTTGCTCTTGCTGACAATTGGCTTCGTCCGCAAGACTGGCAAAATACAGTACATTGATGGTCATCAAATCATTTGTATTGTCAGTCATCTTACTACTCCTATAGAGCGGCGCTGCATGGAAAAGTGCAGCGTTGCTTGAAATCGTTTATTCGCTAAAATTATTTTTGATAAAACATCACACTTAGACTATGTTACTTGATGGTTATAATCTGACTTGCCACCGGTCTTAGTCATGAGTTTGACTCCATCAATCACGATGTCATGCGACAGCGCTTTGGTCATGTCATAGATGGTCAGGCAAGCGACGCTAACAGCGGTCAGCGCTTCCATCTCCACTCCAGTTTTGTGAGTGACTTTCACCGTTGCATTGACCATGATGCTATTTAAGCTGTCGTCATACTCGAAACTTAAGCCAATTTTATCTAGCGGCAATGGATGACAAAGCGGAATCAAATCATGAGTACGCTTGGCTGCCATAATACCTGCGATATGGGCAGTTTGGGTGATACTGCCTTTTTTTGTCATGCCATCAGCGTCTTTTATTTGACCATAGATGTCCGCTGGAAAACACACCTGACCAACAGCATGCGCTTCTCTAGTAGTAGCTGTTTTGTGGCCCACATCGACCATATGAATCTCACCATCGCTGTCTAAATGCGATAAGGTAGCGTGCGAGCGGTTTGCAGTATTAGTCGGAGCATTTTTATAATCAGAAGATATAGACATGTATTTTTCTTAACTCATTAAAGGTTACTTATATTTTATAAGTCTCAAAACGCTAGTCGTGACCTGGATTGGCGCGCATAAAGTGCGCAACAAAGTTACAAGGACGGGTACGGTTATCGAACTGCTCTTTTAAGATATCATTCCAGCCGGTACGGCAAGCACCGGTCGAACCCGGTAGGCAGAAGATGCCTGTGCCATTGGCCATACCAGCGATAGCGCGCGACTGAATGGTTGACATACCGATATCATCTTTGGAGAGCAAACGGAACATCTCGCCAAAACCGTCAATCGACTTGTCAAACAATACGCTGACCGCTTCTGGCATACTATCACGGATAAAAAACCCAGTGCCGCCTGTGGTGATTACTGCATGCACATTAGGATCAGCAATCCAGCCACTAATGACCGCACGAATTTGATAAATATCATCAGTAATCAGCTGACGATCAGCTAAGTGGTGACCCGCCTCAACCAAGCTATCGGCTAAGTACTGCCCTGAGCTATCCTCCTCAAGCGTACGACTGTCAGAGACACAAAGCACAGCAATATTCAGCGGGGTAAATTCTGCAGCAGGCTTAGACATAGATATTCCTAATTCTAATCATTTGATAAGTTTAAATATTTTATTTTGACAGTTTGACAGTTTGACAGTTTGACAGTTTGACAGTTTGCCGTTTTACTATGAGAGCTCCATCTAAATGCTCTAACCACCGATAATCGATAAGTTATGCATCATGCCGCTATTAGACTCATGCAGATGGTGATGCTCAGGCTTAATCGGCATAAAGCTATGCAAGGTGTTGACTAGACCTTGCACATCGTCGTTTTTTAGATAATCTCGAATATCGTAATTGCCTTCATCAAAAAGACACAGATGCACTTTGCCTTGGCTACTCACGCGAAGACGATTACAGTTATCACAAAAGTGCGCGGCATAAGGGGCAATCATACCGATACGCCCGAGATAGTCAGGATGGCTGTATTCTATTGCAGGGCCATCAGCGCTACCACGATCATGCGACTGCCAACCGCGCTCGAGCAGATAATCCGTAATCATATCAGACTGCGCATGCTGAGCAAAAAACAAATCGCTGTTGTCACTGGTCTGCATAAACTCGATAAAGCGGTAGGTCACAGGACGGTCTTTGACGTAGTCCATCGCGTCAATTAAGTTTTGAAAAGCAGTCTCCGCCATTAAGATACTATTAATTTTGAGCTTAATATCCGTAGTCGCTAGGAGGGTGTCCATGTCGCGCATCAGCTGGGGCTGGGTATTAAAGCCCGTCATCTGATGAAAAGTATCGGCATCGAAACTATCCATACTGATGTTGAGCTGGTTTAGTCCTGCCGCCTGCCAGTTGGCTAGGTGCTTGCCAAGCTTGTAGCCATTGCTAGTCATTGCGACCATCTCGATACCAGCGGTATTCTTGATCGTTTCGATAATCTCCACCACATCGCGTCTGATCGACGGCTCGCCACCAGTGATACGCACCTTTTGCGTGCCCACTTGCGCAAAGCCTTGAATCAAAGTTTTGATTTCAGCGACGCTGAGCTCATCGGAGGGGCGTTTGCCTTGGTAGCCGTTTGGCAGACAATACTCACAGCGAAAGTTACAAAAATCAGTGATAGAAAGACGTAAATAAGTCAGCCGCCGCGAAAAACCATCGGTTAGCGGTTTACTATCAACTACCGAATGATCAGCGACTAAATGACTGGCACGAGCAGAGTCGACAGAGGATAACACTGAGCTATTCTGTGCTTGTGGATCAAAAATATCAGGCTTTAAAACAGGTGAATACAAAAAGGTACTCCCAATAATGGGGTCATAAAAGAGTATAAGCGATTACGGGCGTTGTTGTCGTGAAAATTATGTATTTCTAAACAGCCCCTAGACTCAATAGCTAAACAAAGCGGGCAATAATTACTGTTCTATAGGCAGTTATATCAATAATCAAGCCATCCTTGCTGTCGAGCATAAGCTAATTGTTTAGGAGTATCAATATCATAGCTAAGATTTGAGTGAGCCACCGTGGTGACTTTCTCAGGAGCTAGCGCTCTAATAAAGTGCCGCAAGCCTTTATCGCCACTGAGCGAGGATTGCCATGATTGTAGTACTTTATAACTGACAACTAATGGCACACCCACGATATCATGCTTATTATCATCAATAATAAATCTCTCATCCAAATTCGGGTAACGACTGGCGACGACTATATTATCTTGTGCTAGAAGTTGATCTAAATGAGGAGCGCTTAATAATACTTGATCCACGCCCATAATCAATACGCGCTTCATCGCTAAATCATGCTGAGATTTTAATGCATCAATAGCTAAAGATAAGCTCTTTGCCATTCCTAATTGTGGATTAGGGTTACTAACGATTTGTATGCTTGAGTTTGGCGCTGTCAAACGGTTAACAGCCGTTTCGATAACGTCAGTAATAGCTGTATCTTGCTGAGGAATGACGACAATAACAGCTTTTGGCTGAGTCACCAAAGCAAGCATCGTCATATAGTTAATTAATGGTTTACCTTGTTTTTCTAGAAGCTGCTTTGGCTGACCTAATCGATGACTTAATCCGCTGGCTAAAATAATGACCGCATGATTTGGAGGTTTGTTTTGATTGAATGATGAGCTATCCTTGTCATTCATAGCTGGCTTTTGGCTGCGCTAACTCTTTAGTAACCGCAACTTGCTCATAAACGACGGCGCTAATTTGCGCGATGATACTTAGCGCTAACGCTTCAGGGCCATCACCGCCAAGCTTATAACCGATAGGGTAGTGCAGCTGATTGATACCGTCTGCCAAGGCGGTAGGGTCAGCGCAAGTTGCGCTAATCTCCTTAATCAAACGCTCAGTACGATAGCGCGGGCCTAACTGACCGATGTAATTACAATGATTGGCATTCTTTAACAAGACAGCTAAGCGTGCCCGATCTTGGCTGAGGCTATGCGACATTAGTGCTACCGCTGCATTTTGACTCAGTTTAAGTAGAGTTTCGCTATCTTCTAAAGACACCGAAAATACTGAATCGGCCTGCGGGAAACGCTGGCGAGTGGTATACTGCGGCCGACTATCGATCACGGTGACGTGCCAATCTTGCAGCTTTGCCATGGTGACTAGCGGCATGATATCATTGCCTGCTCCGCAAACAAGTAACCGAATTTGCGGTTGCAAACGCTGCACTAACCACTCGGTTTGTATAGCGCCTTTTGAGCTATTGCCATTTGCAACCGAACTTTTTAAAACCAGATAATCAGCGTGTTTTTTACTCACTTTATAAGCAGATAACTCATCGATTATTGGCTTTGGTAAATTTGTGGTTTGCTCTGGTATCTCTTGTGAGTTTTTATTGTCATCTAAAAAACTGGCGTTTAAATGAACCCTAGTACCAACGGTCACCTCAGAGCTGTTAGAGCGTATTAAAGTAGCGACAGTAGTAGACTCTCCATTTTGACGAACTTTCTGAATCAAATCTAAATACGGCATAGCTGAAGATAAGCGCTCAAATAACACATGAACTTTACCATTGCAGCCTAAACCAAAGTTCAACTCGTCTTCTAAGTCTACTGCAAAATCTATAGCATCATTATCTAACTTTTCCTCCAGCTCACCCTCCAAGTCTTCTTTTTGCTCATCACCGGTTTGATAGACCTGCACGCTTGCGCCATGACGCGTCAGCCAAAAGGCGCGTTTGATAATATGTGGCTCAAGACAGCCGCCACTAATCATCCCCACTGAACGCCCATCCTCTAAAATGAGCATCATAGCTCCAGCCCTGCGATATGCTGAACCTTCGGTACGGACGACCGTTGCCAGTACCGCATCAACGGCCTGCTTTTGAGCGTCGTTTGCTAATTTAAGAATGTCAGCGATTTGATTCATAACGCCTCTTTTTTATTACTTATATACAATACTTGATAAATTAAGGAATGCTCATATCAAAGATAATTAGGGTATAAAAACCCGCTACTTAAGCGGGTTTCTTTAATAAAGCAGTTTCTATTAAAAACGGTACTCGTATTTAAGATTACTCTGGCATCTCAGCAAGCAGCTTATCAAGCGTGATTGGAAAATCATAAACACGTACACCGACTGCATTATAGATGGCATTGGCAATGGCTGCCGCTGATCCTGAAATAGAGGTTTCCCCAATACCTTTAATATGCATAGGGTTGGTATAAGGGTCATCCTCTTCTAACAAAATCACATCCAACTGCGGTACGTCAGCGTTGACCGGCACATGGTACTCGGCAAGGTCATGGTTACATAAGCGCCCATCGTGCTTGTCATGAATGACCTCTTCCATCAAAGCAGAACCTATACCAAATACCATACCGCCATAACACTGCGAGGTTGCAAGCTTATGGTTGAGAATACGTCCTGCTGCATACACGCCAGTCATACGCTTGACGCGAATCTCACCGGTGGCTTTATGTACCGCCACTTCAGCGAAGTTGGCCCCAAACGAGGCTTGGCGAAGGTTTTTGCCATTTTTACCCGGCTTGATCTGGCCTTTGGCGCTGATTTCTTGCTCGTCAAACTTAGCAATAATATCAGCTAGTGCATAGGACTGATTATCATCAAAGTCGTATTGCTCATTTGCAGGTTTTAATTCAGGAAGCGGGATACCTGTCTTTGCCGACACCTTATCTGCCAAGTCTATAGCCTTATCTACCAAGCCTGATACTTTATCTACCTCGCTTTTATCGACTACTCCTTTTTCCACCAAGTTTTTATCGACAAAATCTGCTACTTTTTCTCTACTTGCGCCAATAGCGGCTTCTGCCTTACTAGGCTCGTGCTCACCTGATTTTTTGATTTGACCGTTATCTATACGAATCGTATCGGCATGTAGACCTACTTTTTTTGCAAGCATTTCGCGTAGCTGCTCACAAGCCAAATAAACCCCACTACCAGCACTGGCCGCGCCAAAACTACCGCCAGAACCTGATGCTGGCGGTAAATCACTGTCGCCAAGTTTCATCTCGATATGATCGATAGGTAGTCCTAACAAATCGGCGGCGACCTGAGTAAATACGGTGTAAGAGCCTGTCCCAATATCAGTCATATCCGTTTCGATAATAGCTTTGACGCCAAGCTCTTTTGAGTCATCGACTTGTAGTATCGCCCGCGCTTCAGAAGGCTGCAGCATATTGCCACGAGAAGTGCCAGACATACCGGTACCTATCCACCAGTCGCCTTCTAGTCGGCTGGCAGGTTTGGGATTATGCTCATCCCAACCAAATGCTTCAGCGCCTTTTTCCATACAGGCGACCAGCTGACGTGTGGAAAACGGCATCTCTTCGCTAGGGTCTTCTTCAGGTTCGTTCCGGCGGCGCAGCTCAATAGGATCCATCTCAAGCTTAGTCGCCAGCTCATCCATCGCACATTCAACTGCGATCATACCCACCGCTTCGCCAGGGGCACGCATAGAGCCTGATAATACGTGATTCATATCCACCATCTGATAGCTGACGCGGCGATTCTCTCCGCGATACAAAAAGTGAGTGGATAATGCTGTTGGTTCAAAGAAAGCCTCGCCTGGTAAATTGCTGGTCGTGGTATCGTGAATAAAGGTATTAATAATACCCTCTTCATTACAACCAATAGCAATACGCTGACGGGTGTTTGAGCGTCTTACCGTCGCCTCCATCACTTGCGGGCGCGTCATAGTAATCAGTACCGGACGACCGACTTCTTTAGAAGCAATAGCGGCAGCAATAGATTCTGGTGCGATACCTAGCTTACTACCAAAGCCGCCGCCGACATAGTATGAGATCAGCTCGACTTGATCTTTCTTCAAATCTAATGCGTCCATTACTTGCTGCTTACAAGAGGCGATCATCTGGTTTGAAGTATATAAGACCAGCTTGTCATCTTCCCAATGTGCCAAAGTAACGTGCGGTTCCATCGGTGAGTTGCTCTGACTTGGGGTATGGTACACACTATCGAGGGTTACCGCCGAATCAGCAAGGCCTTGCTCTGGATCTCCGTGCTTAGCATTCTTATCCGAGCCTTTTTTCTCATTTACCTCATGGGCGTTAGGCAGCTCTTTAGTAAAATCCAAAGCCGCTTGATCGGTTTCGTCTTTATAAGTGACTTTAAGGGCGTTGGCGCCTTCGGTCGCCGCTTCAAACGTTTCAGCGACAACGACTGCGATGGGCTCACCATGATAAAAAACCTCACTCACGCCCTGAGTCGGTGCTTCGGTCTTAGTGCCTTGCTGTGAGTTACGTAAGAAGCGCTTAGGGTCAGTGACGACTTTAATAATACCTGGTATATGGGCAATCGAGTCGCTATCGATTTTTTCAACTTTTCCTTTGGCGACGGTTGAGCCCACCAAGACACCATACACTTTATTGTCTAATTGAATCTCTGCCGAATAATGAGCTTGACCGCTAACCTTTAACGAGCCCTCGACGCGGCTAATTGGTTTACCTACCAAATTACTCGCTGTTTTGCCGAATAACGTCTCAACCGGCTTATCCATCTTCTCTTTGTTAGTGGGCTCTGCCGGTAGTACTGAATCTAATAATGACATGATTATGCTCCTTCGCCCGCTAATGCACGCTTAATGACCTGTTTTAGCAAACGGCGTGTTAGTGGTATTTTAAAATCGTTTTGACCGCTACCTTTGGCATCTTTTAACAACAAATCTGCTGCCTGTTTGATAGTGTCATCGTCGCCCTGCGTATCCGTCAACAAATCTTCCACATCTTCATTGCGCCATGGCTGAGTACCAATACCGCCAAATGCTAAGCGTACTGTCGTCAAATTGCCATTATCATCAGCGTCTATCACAGCTGCACACGATACAAGCGCAAAAGCATAAGAGGCGCGGTCACGCACTTTGTCATAAGTGTGTATACCTTTAATAGGCGCTGGCAGCACGACATGCGTGATAAGCTCGCCTGACTCTAAA
>Ga0209232_1001807_pt1 | contig 11178 bp, 21 predicted proteins | sample ETNvirenome_2_60_FD_184066 | JGI IMG/M metagenome (GOLD analysis project Ga0209232, IMG submission 184066) | Marine viral communities from the Pacific Ocean - ETNP_2_60 (SPAdes) (version 2) | ecosystem: Environmental > Aquatic > Marine > Oceanic | place: Pacific Ocean | collected 2013-06-22
GAATCAATGTTGAGACAATAGTCTAATATCTTATCTGATATTCTATCACAGATTTTATCAGGATGTTTTGGTGAAACAAACTCTGCTGTTCTATACACCCTCTCTCCTTTATCTGTTTGTGTCTTTATATATTAAATAACTAACACCCAAAAGTGTTAGTAGTCCAATTACGAAATCCATCATTATCTCCTTATTTCGTTGATGCTACTGATTCCTTACGATATTCAGTAACAAGTTTTTTAATCTCTCCAATCGCCTTACGAGCTCTTCCTGCAGCCGCCTTGTTACCCTTTTCGGTATATACAAGATGGTTTACATTGAACTCTTCATAGAGTTCTTGGATTTGATTAAATAGTTCATCTACTTTTGCCATAACTTATCTCCTCTCAATATGTTATTACTGATTTAACTTTATCTTTGTTTAGAAAACTGAGATTGATTAAGTAGACTTCATCCACTACCTCATACCCAGCCTCTTCACATAATTCTCTTGTGGCCTTTGCAGTACCACCTGTGGCATATACATCATCCACAATAATCACTCTCTCACCATCACCAGGTTTAATCTCTAATGTATCAGTACCATATTCTAATTCATAATCTCTACTGATTACTGGTGGTGGAAGTTTACCTTTTTTTCTGACAGGTACAAAACCTACTCCCATTCTCTTTGCAAGATAGGCACCAAATATAAACCCTCTTGCTTCACATCCTACAATGTAAGTTGCACCGACACCTTTATCTAATAATCCTCTCATCAATAATGTGGAATGGTTTAATGCATTATTATCTTTTAACAATGGTGTGATATCTTTAAACACGATACCCTCTTTAGGCCAATCTGGCACATCTAATATGTAATCTTCTAAATTCATAATATCCCTCATATTTGAAAGTCGTTCTGATTCTTTTGTCCGAACTCCCATCTCTGAGTATAAATATCCTCAACGAATAGGTTCTGTACAGATTCTACCAAATTCAAATTCAACGCATATTCCATTCTCTGATAATACTCTACATAATTATATTTCTTTGCCTTATGTTCATGTGGTAAATCAGGACAATCAATATTAAATTTATTTCTAAATGTATCCCATCCTTCATTAATCTTATCATAGTTAATAATCATATCCCACCAACAACCTTTTTCATTTATCCTATCGGTCATATCACCAACTGATAATGTTTTTATCCATGCCATATTACTATACTTATCAAACATCATATCGTTCCATCTATACTCACCTGTCTTAATATAATCTTCAAAGGTTAACACTTTCTCATCGTCACCAAAATAACCTTTTCGTTTCTTATATAAATACATACTTACCATTCGTTCCCATGGATTTCTAAAACTAACTAATCGTATCGCATTATCAATAATGTCTTTAGGTAACATATGTTCTAATATACAAAATGGTATGTGTTCTCTATTTTCAATTCCTAATGCCTCATTCATAGATTTACTGGCACTCTTCGGAACATTAATTAATATAACATTATGTTTTTCACTATAACATACTAAATCATTCTTCATTAATAACCTTTTTAAGTTGTGATGGTGAGAGACATTTGTCTCCTTTAATTTCTAACTTAGTTGGTATTTCCATACACCAACATTCACCATCTGGTTTACATTCCCAAATTTCTGTTGTTCCTTTTTCATGTGGTGGGTCGTAAGGACAATTCTTACATCCACTCCCACAACAATAACCACGATTAATTAGGAACTCTCGTGATAAAGGTTTAGAGACCTTTACCATAATCGTGTTTAATTCTCCATTCAAATGGTTGTCTATTTCTTGCATATTGTTTCATTGAATCATGAATATCATTTGTCATTAACTCAACCATCTCTACATTCTCACCTTTCTTATCATGAGCATATTTAATCTCAATTATGTATCTCGTCTTTCCATCCTTACTCATCTTACTCTCCTACTACATTTGTAAATTGTATTAATATAATTGCCAACGCAAGTAACAAACATATAATAGTTTTTAGTGTTGGTATTTCCTTTAAAAAATAATAACTCATTAATCCAAAAATTAATGTACCAACTCCAAAACCAATCATTCTAATATTCCATGTGAACCCAAAGTGTTCATAACTTAATCGTGATGATATAAAAAATAAATAACCAATTGGTATACCCCAAATGGCCATCCACTCTGGTGAACCCCAAAACCAATGACCCTTAAATCTTTCAGTAAACTGAGCATTTAACTGCCACCACGCCATTACATTACTTACAATCAATAATGCAATCGCCATAGTTAATTTACTCACTAATACTCTTCTCCATAAAGTGAGTACTTCTTAATCGTTGGTGGTTTCTCTTTACCATCTTCTATATGTACTTCACCTTTTCCAGCATCTACATAGAACTCAGTCATCTGAGTTTCCATAAAGATAGCGTTTAATAACTCTGTAAGTGAAGAATATATTTGGTCATCACCATCTACCATTGCCCACCTATCACCAGGTGGTACTCTATTTGCTTTTAGTTCTTTCATTTTATATTCCTATATTTGTTTTATACTCTTGGAAGAAATTAAAAATATCATCTTCTCTTCCATAACTAAATTTTTCAAAATCAATTATACCAAACTTCTCATTAATAAAATCACCATTCAAGAAACTAAACTCAGTTGGAACTATGTTTAACTCTTGACATAATTTCTCAAAGTTTTCTATTACCATTCGTAATTGATTTTTTAATTCATCACTTAATCTATGTGCTTCAAAATCTACACCTACATAATCATATGTTATTGTAGTATTCTCAAAATCTATATTTTGTATGTTAGGTAAAACAAACCAATCATCATGATTGAGAACAGATTTTAATTTAAAGTAAAAAGACAATTCATTATAAAATGATTCTGTATCTGTCCACTTTTTCTCTACACTTTTTCCTTGGTTACCTACCATAGAAACAATTACACTATTAGCCATTTAGTAATTCTTTGGTATCTTTACCATCATAATCTTTTGGAAAGTATTTATTCAATACTTCTATTAAGTCATGATACTTAGAAATCTCCTCTAACTCTTTTTCAATCGTATCCATGATATCACCATGTTCACCAATACCACGAGAGTTCTGAAGTAAGTTCTCTACATTCACACGATGTTTTTCTATATGTGCTTCAAAGTGTATCTTACTTGCCTTTATCAATTCATTTCTTAAGTTTACTGCCATCATTATCTCCTATTTGTATGTGTAACTCTTAGTACTTGGGATACCAGATTTTTCTTTTGTTTCCCAATCCTTTTTTATTTTTAATTTATCTCTCCACTCATCACCGACATCCTCTATATTGTCTGTTGCAAAAACTTTATAGTTTAGTTGATGTCCAAATGAAGTTGGGTCTTTTCTATTTATCTCTACGAGTTTATCATACAAAGACCTACTTTCATTTACCCATGGGTCAACCCAAATATTTGGAATGAATACTTCCATCTTACGAATATACTCTGGGTCTCTCTTATTATCTTTATCCCAATTTAAATCATCAAACATTTCAAACACTTCACCTTTAATCACATCAGGATTACCACCCATGTTAATCTTATACCAATAAAGTGTGTTCACTAAATAACTATCATTTTCTAAAAAAGTTGTCATGTCTTTTTTGTATTGGTCTTCTTTTTTAAAGTACCAATCATCTTCTAACCACATAACACAATAATTATCATTACTTAATTGTTCTGTTATAACATCATCTTTAACTGCCATAGTTAGTGTTCTGAATGCACCATAGAAACATGGTTCATCACTTATGTTTATATAAGTTTCAGTTCGTTTAAAATCAACTGATGCATCCATAAAGTTTTGTTGTGTTATATCAGATGATTCAAACTCATAGTCTTTACTCGTGGTCTCATCAATATTGATAAACCATCTTATCCTATCAAAGTGTTCACAAGTATCCAAAAACTTTACTGCCTTGATTACACCTTCATTGTGTAATTCACTTCTTGGTATGGCTGGTGTCTGTATGTATAATGTGTTCATATATGTTGTAATGTTGTGAAGTAATCACTTACTTCTGGTTTAAAAATTTCTAACTCAATATCTTTAAAGTAATTATCAGTATCTAAATAATCTATTCCACCTTGACCACTAATATACTTTGTTCCTTTTAATTCTTTACATATATTATATAGTAGTTCGGTCTTACTTCCCTCTACTTCTAAATCAGAACTATAACAAATATCTACATTATCTATTCCTAAGTGATGTGCACAATATTCAATACTATCCATATTAATATCTAACAAATTATCATAGTCGTAAATATTACCAATGTCATGTTTTGGAAACCTTTGTGATAATTGTTTCTTAATCTTTTTTCTCCACACTCCATCTTCAACTTTGATTTCATTTATCAACATACTATTTGATTTCTTACTAACAGGTATCGTGAACCACTCTTCTTTTTCAGTATGTGGATTCAAATACTTATTACGATTCTGAAAGTTATTCTTCTTAAACTTTACATTATCCAATATAACAAACACATCACACTTACTCATCTTCTGAAAGAATCCTAAATATGGAAAGTGTTCAGGTTGGTGTATTCCTATAACCATGACATTTTTAAGATGTTAAATGCTTCTGCAAACTTTACTCCACATTGGTTACCACGATATCGTGCCATAACTTCTAATCCATCTATGATATCAAATCCACTCTTCTTATATTTTTCTATTTGAGATACATGACATTTAGATGCCTGTATCTTTTTACTAAATGGTACTCCACTAATATCAACAAAATAATTCGCAACAGGATATGTTGTAGTGACTCTTGGTAGTGGAACTTGTTCATAACATAAAACATTCTTTACATTACGACATGCACTTAAAGTAGAGTCTAAAGTATTGATGTGGTCTTGGTGAGTGTCACCTGCCCAATGAGTATATACCATATCTATATTATGTTTATCAACTAATCGTTCTATATCTGAAATAGTTTCACGACTAAATGGAACTGCAGTGTCTTGATAATTAAGATGTACTATATCTTCAATACCAATCAAACTCATTGCCTGTTCTGTTTCTAATTCACTTCTTGCGGGTGTTCGGATTACATCATCATTAACTGAATGTTTCAATGCACCATTACTCATCACTGCAACAACAACCTTATCATTGTTTTGTCTGTGACGAGTTAGTGTACCGAAACAACCAAACTCTATATCGTCATGATGTGCACCTATTGCTAATACATTCATATTATCTTTACCTCTTCATCACTTAAGTTTACTAAACCTGTTCCTGTTTCATGACCTATATCCGATAAGTCATATTTTTCTTCTTCAATATTGTTCCAAAAGTTATACATATCAGTATTAAGTTTTATATCATCTAACAACACAAAACCTTTATAACTCTCTTTCAATATATTATATAATTCTAATTCTTGTACACCATCATGTGGATTAACATCTATAAGAACAAACTTATAATAGTCAGGTTGATACTTACCTAAACCTACAGATACATCAGAAGTATATGGTGTTATGTTATCATATCTATGTCTTAGTAATTCATATGTAGAATATTTATGTAAGTCCCATGTATCAACTTTATTACTTCTGTTCTTTGCAAATGATATAGCACTGAATCCATATTCTGTTCCTATGTCTAATATATTTACATCTTGATATTGGTTAGTTAGATATTCATATAACCTATATGGTTGGTATCCTAATTGTTCTTCGTACCAATGATTTAATTCTGATGTTTCTATTATTTCAATATCATCTTCATAGTAAACATCCCAATCTCTAATTTTTTGTTTATTGATAATCATTTGAATTTCTTTAGACTTCTATAACTTATTTTTCTTTTCTTTTTAACATTCTTCTTTAAGATAACCTCAGAATTAGTTTTCAATCTATGACATGGTTTACATAATGTCTGTAGATTATCCAACTTATAATAATCCCAATCTAAATCTTCTTCTTTAACATCTCGTTGTTCTACTAATGGTTTGATATGGTCAACATCCCATTTCATAGCAAACTTACCACAATGATTACAAACACCTTTATCTCTTTTTCTTACTTGTGCTCGTTGTTCACGAGAGTGATATATTATCATATACTCAGTTGCACAATCTTCATGCCAACTTCTTCTCTCATTAATAGTACCATCTTCATTTACAATCATATTACCACACCATCTACATTGACCTTTTATCTTGGTGTAGTATGAATCAGGTTTTGGTGGTTTACGAAAGTCACCATTCCATTCTTCTTTTTCTTTTCCGAATGTTCTTTCGTGTCTTCTACTAAAACGACTTAGAGGCATTTAATCCTCTACGACTGCTATGATATCTCTTTCAGTAACAACATGGTATTGTTTACCTTCATATTCCATTTCAGTTGCACTGAATTTTGTATACACGATTGTCTGACCAACTTCTATTCCCATATCCATTGGTTCACCACTCATGGCATTTCTTGAACCTGGCCCAACTGCCTGTACAACACCAAGTGCTGTTTGTCCTTGTTCGTTTACCGTATCTGGTAATATAATACCACTTGCAGTTTGTTCTTGTCGTTCTGGTTTTGTAACCAAGACTCTTGCATCAAAGGGTCTTAACATTTTATCTCCTTGTTTATTATAAATAGTTTTTATTTTTTATAAAACTTAATATTTTTTCACTCATCCTCGTATAATTTTGTATGAGTATACTCATTAGTTTTATACATACTACGATGTGGTGGGTCATCTGGATTATAAGTTGAATTACTCTGATAGTAAAACCATCTAATAGAAGTTCTTTGTAAATCGTTAGGTGTCTTAACTGGTCGTACCGAATGAACAGGCCCCTTAACTAAATTACCAAAGACAACCAACCTATTAAACATTGGTGCAATCTCTGTTGCAATCTTTGCATTCTTTTTCTCGTTTGGATTACCATCCCAAAACTGAATGTGTCCACCATACTCGTCTTTCCATTCTGGTGTTAAATATAGGAAACAACTTAATCGTCTATGTAGTTTTAATCTATCGTTCCAATTGAAATCGTAGTGTGGTTTTAAATCACTACCTGGTTTGAATCGTGAATATCCTGCACCAACTAAATGTGGGTCAGGCATCAATCCTACCATGTCGGTAAGTTGTTCTAACTCATAACACATCTCACCACTATGCATTAAATCATAAGTAATCTTATGACCCTTCTCACAATACACTAAGTCATTATACTCTTCCATATTGGAACCTGCTCGTGTAAAGTTTGTCCATCCACCTCGTGGTGCACTATTCACACATTCATCATATAATTTTAGTGCAGTCTCTTCATCTAAGAAATTATCTATAACGATATGTGGATACCCTTTCTCTAAGGTATCATTCCATTGTTTTCTTTTCCATAACATCTATCTTGTTTCCATACATTGTTAGTATTTGTGGAGCTGACAGGGATTGAACCTGCGACCTTCGCAGTGCAAGTGCGACGCTCTCCCAACTGAGCTACAGCCCCGGCCCTCGGTCTTTCACTCAGTCAATTATAAATATAATACTAAAAGTTTAAAATGTCAAGTTTTTTTTTAAGAATGTTTAATAAGTAAATCACCCAAGAAGAAATGTCCACTTCCTGATGTAACAATATTCCAAGTAGCATGGTCTGTAACATCTGCATCCCATCCTGCTTCACTTGAAGTTACTTTACCCCATGCGGTCATTACGGTTTGTCCACTACCTGATAATAATCTTGCCTCTACTTCTTCCCATCCATTACTTTGAGATACCATAACCTTTGTTGTAGGTAATAAGTTAGCCTGTGCACTACCACTTTCATTAGTTGCTCTTACCGTAAACACATTACCTGTATGTGTTGATTGAGTTACTGAAGTTACTGGGTAGTATCCATTTTCTCCTGTGTTTAAGTCACAACTTTCTATCATTGAAGAACTCCATTGTGAACCTGTTGTCCAACTTGCACTCTCGTGTAGTGGATAACTTTCTCTTGGGTCATCATAATAATATGTTGTGTTTCTGTCGTATATTGGAAATGCCATTTTATTGTCCTATTTAAATTTATATCGTTCTATTATAAATATAACTTACCTTAGTTTTTAGTTCATTAGATATTAATGTTGTTGTTTTTTTACCTATGTGTCCACCATATTCTAAATCATCACAACCTCTACCAGCATCCCATAGTGTATTGAATCCAAGTGGTTTATAAAAATTTGGTGATATCACTTTCCATAACTTTTTTAAATACTCAATATCCTTTTCATCATATTGTACTAAAGTAGTATTAAGTGTTTGTTCAGTCTCTACTCCCATTGTATAATCAGGTACAACATCATCATTTAATAAATTAAAACCAACAAACGAATCCATATAGATTCTTGGTATATTCTTAGACTCTAAATAATAATCTATTAAAACAAGTTGTTGTAATGTTAATAATATACTGAGTACATCATTATCAGTTTTTCTTGGATTATCGTTTTCACTTAAATTAAATTTATTAGCTTCATAACTTATTTCTTGTGAATCTGGAACATCTCTCCATGGACTTGTTAATGATAATATAATCATATCTACTTTATCTGTCTCAACCAACTTAGGTATAATATTGAAAGTAGATTTATTACCAATACCAGCTTGTGACCAATTTATTTCTTCTATACCTAATTCATCAGAAGTTAGTTTACTGAATCTATCTTTGAATGGATTAGGTAGTTCTTGTCCCCATACAAAACTATCACCGAACCAATGAAGTTTAAAGTTCTCCATATAAATCCTCAATGAAGTTTCCTAAGTCTACACCTATTTTATTATACTCCCACCATGTTGGATGTTCACCTGCTTTGTCTTCAGGAACCCAATCCTCTAATAAAAACTTATCATCAGTTCTGAACACACTTGGTATATCAAGTAACTCTAATAATAATCTAAATTCAGAATCTTGTCTTTTAAATCCATTGTGAATCATAAATACATGTGGTATGTTATTTCTTTTAAGTTCATAATATAAATCTTGTATCCAATCTATCATACAATTAGTTTCATGATAGTCATCATATTTATAGTTCTCTTTTTTGAGAACCTTTTCCCAAGTTGGGTCGTGTGGGCTAGTCCAAGAATATGTCTGTGTATCATTGTCATAAAATTCTAATCTACTTGGATATGTAAACCCTATAACAAAAAAAGTATCCTTGGGATATATCTGTATCATTTTATTTGTTAATCTATAAATGGTTCTATTACTCATACCACCTTGACTAATACTATCCCTTGAAGCTAAATTACCAAATTCAGTATAGAGTGTTTTGAACTTATCATTATCCCAATTTATTTTATCTATACCTTTACTATGAAAATAAAAATCCATAGGTAACATTTGTGATGATGACATATCAATATCTTCACGAGTCATTCCCATCATCCAACTATCACCTAATCTTATAAATTGTTTTACTCTATCCATGACTTTACAACCTCATCATACCTGTCTACCCATCGTGTATTATCTTTATGAAGTGGATTAAATGTTCCACCATCTTCAGTAGTAAATGGGTAACTCTCACACATATTAATACATAGTAATTTATCATCGTGATAAAAGTCTTGTATATTTATCCAACCTTCTTTATGATGAAATTCGTAATTATATTTTAATTCCAATATATTACCTAACTTATCAATAGGTACTGACTCATCTCCAAATGCTCTGAACAATGTATCTTTTGCATCTACTCCTTGTTCATGTAAATACATACAACCCATTTTAAATTTATCCATACTACAACCCCACCATATATCACTTGTCCAAAAAGTATTTACAGGATTATGTTCTCCAATGTTTGGTGTTGTCTGTAAGAAATCGTGTGTTGGTAATTTATCTATACCTTGTTTAAAAAATATATCTTGTTGTGAGGCAAGTACATAATCATAATGCCAAAAATATTTATTCTCCCATATGTATTCTAATCCCTCGTGAGTTCCTTTGTAATGATATTCTGCTGTGGTGTATCCTGGATTGTTTTGTTGCCATCCTTGTAGTACTTCACCATTAAAATCTTTAGGTGGTTTGAATGTACCACAATTATCCACAATAATAAAAAATGTATTTGGGTGATGTAGTTTACGATTCTGAAACAAATACTCAAGATTATCTCGTGAGTGATAATGCACTATAACTTCTAATATTTTCATTTACTTCCTATTAACATATCTGATTAACCATACCCAATACCATACTACGAGTATCATTATGATAAGTTGTATTGATTCTTTCTCCATGGATTCCCTTCGGAACCATAACATTAGTTATATATAAGTATTAAAGTACTTCTTTAAAATATAAAAAAATCTCATGAATGGTATAGGCCGATACCACACCCAACACATTATAAACCATATCGTGTAGACTAAATCCATCTGACTTACTCATTGGTGTTGATTGATATAATTCATAACTCAAACCCACGGCAGTGGATGAAATAATAGAATGAATCGGTATACTAAATGAACTATCCATAGGTATTAAAGAGTCGGTATACATAGTATAGAAAAAGAAATACAAACCAAATGAAGTTGTGTAATGAGCTGTCTTATCCATTTGTATAGTGAAGTCGTCATCAGCAATGGTAGTATTGCTATGTAATAAAGTAAGTGGTAAGAGTAATAAGATAATCCATATAATGTTCATCAGTCTAACCAGAATAAAAGGTTGTCAATTAAATAAACAAAACATACCACACATACACTATAAAAGAAATACTCCATATTAATTATCCATATAATCCCACGCCAGTAACGCAATAATAATAATCAATACACCAAACATAAAGTGTATATCAATACCTATAGTGTTGAACTCCTGTATCATTTAATACTTTCAAACCACCATATCACCAGAACTACATATAGAATGAATACTATACTTAATACTATTGAATTATAAGGTTCCATTATCTCACTCCTCTAAAGTAGAATCCCATGATGAGAATACATATTGCTACCCAAGGTAAAATTAATCTTATGTCTATTGTTTCCATAATACTAAATATCAACAACATGCATTAAAGTAAAGTGCTACCTACCTTTTGTGACACAAATAAAACTATCATTAAGTGCTATAGGTGCATTTTTTATCGTGGCCTAAAAATAAGTCCGAGCCTATGACAAAATGACAT
>Ga0209232_1001808_pt1 | contig 11178 bp, 7 predicted proteins | sample ETNvirenome_2_60_FD_184066 | JGI IMG/M metagenome (GOLD analysis project Ga0209232, IMG submission 184066) | Marine viral communities from the Pacific Ocean - ETNP_2_60 (SPAdes) (version 2) | ecosystem: Environmental > Aquatic > Marine > Oceanic | place: Pacific Ocean | collected 2013-06-22
GAAACGCTGCAACACACGTCCCTATCCACACTACGAATGCTCAGTGGCTGCACACGGTGCCACACAAGAATGCGACAACTATGTGTTTGTACGCATCTTGGGAGACATGTCGGTAGCGTGGATATTAGGTGAAATATCTAAGTCAGATTTTTACACGAAGGCAACGAAATACAAGCGGGGCGATATAGATCCCGCAAACAGCTTTGAGTTTAGGGCTGACTGTTACAACCTTCCGATAAGTGAGTTATCTGATGTCAAAAAAAGCATTCCTATTTAAATTCGAAGCGAACCTGCTTCAGAACGGTAAGGTAGAACTTCTGTCCGACTGTGTGAACCCGGAGGAACTAGAGAAGGTGATAAACAAGGGATTACCTGAGTATGACGGCGCACACTCTGTAGCGTCCCTCGTTCGTTACCTGAGTTCTATGTCGAAGGAGATTATGGAGAAGTCAGGCAGATACGTCTAGATAACGCCACGTCCCTTGAGGATATCGGCCTGTGTGACCTTACCATCTTTATTTAAATCAGGAAAAGTCTTGCCGCCTCCCGCCATCTTCATCATCGGCTTCTGCATCATTTGATTTTGCATCATGTTTTGTTGCGGCTGTGTAGCCGTCATCATGCCACCCCCGTAAGCTTTCTTGCGGGGTTTCTTTTTGGTTGCCATGCCGCCATTCATCATGGGCTTGTTCTTTGCCATGCCACCGTACATCATACGTTTGCGTGGGCCGTTGTTATAGGTTTTCATCGTGTCCTCCGACTACTGGTTTACGTTTTTAATTACTTTTTCAAAGAGAGAATATTCTGGTTTTGGCATTATATCAAATCCTCCAAAGGGAGTACCTGCTGGTCCAAATCTAGAAGCTCTTTCTCGTTCTTGTGCTGGACCAAATGTACTAGGATCAAGCTGTCCTTCGTAGTCAGCGGGGTATCCTAAATTAACTTTGTCTGAAGGTGTAGCGTTTACAGTAAACTTACGTCCAGCTACATCAACTACATCCTCCTTTTCAGAAGGAAAAGCTTGGCTAAATAAAGCGTAATGTTGCACAAGCGCAGCTTGAAACTCAGCATTTCTTTGAGGCGAAAGTGGTTTTCCTGTTCTAGCCATTTCTATAAATGCACGACCTAGTTCCGGATCAGTAACGAGTGCCGTTAAAAACTCGTGGTTTTTAAATCGTAAGCTTTGTAGCACTGCCTCCGTACCAACATACTGTGGCCTTACGACTCCTCTGTTTATGGCATACAGTCTACTGATGTAACTTTCTACAGATAATGCGCGGGGTATGCCGCGAACTGCTATAGGAGACTGGGCCAACGGATTATCAGTTAATTCTGTGAGAACATTGGCTATGGCCTCTATAGTTTCGTATCTATCTTTACCAAGTATAGACTTGGCTACTTGTACCTCTTCTTCTGTTTCTCCCAAAAACTTTAACAGTTGTTTAGGATTTTCAACTAGCATGTCTGTAAAGGTAGTTTCTATTTTTCCATCGGCACGAGTTTCAATTCTAGCCTCTTTTTTACCTGATTTTGAAAACAACTTTCTACGCATACCACTTATGTAAGCCGCCGATAAAATTTCATCCACTTTATCAACAGTGTATTTGGGACCACCAGTGGTTGAATCTACGAGCTTCAACATGTTGTTTCGTATTTGATTATATCTTTCCATTCCCCCATCTATGAGAACAGATGCTATGTCTGCAGCCGCTAGATTGTCTGATGTGAGTCTGCCTATAACGTCAGAGGCATCCTTCAATCCTTCTGATAATTCCCTAGCTTGGGCTGTAGCTCCATCTAATTGCCTTAGGATGATGCCTTCTGCTTTTTCCATTTCTTGAGCGTGTCTTATTTTACCTATGCTCTTTCCGCTCAGTCTTGTATGATCATCTATAACACCTACAAAATTAACCAGAGGCATATCCGTTTTTCCATCGGCAGAAACCATACGAAGATTTTTTGATACGTTTTCTAGAGTTGTTGCTATTTCGTCTTGGCTTAACTTTCCTGTTTTTATATTGGCTTCTACCCACTCTGCAAGGACAGTCGTAACGATAGCCTTTTGTCCCTCTGTGAAGTCATCTCCGTCCACCAGACGACGAGTCACCATTCCACTAACCGGGTCTAGTATTTCTCTACCCATAGCTCCATTGATGCCAGCCATATAGTTTTCAGCTTTAGCGGGATTTATGAGCATATCCGGGGTAAGCCATTGACTAGGTAATTTAGCTGTGCCCGTGCCCGTAGGAAATTCTGCAGTTGGTTTCAACAAATTGACTCTCTTGTTAGATAGAAGGCTTGGAACCATAGCTCCTCCTATCTTATCGTGGAATCTTTCTTTGTAAGAACGCCAACCATCATTTGCATCATCTAAATATCTTTTAAGTTCAAAACGTCCCTCACCCTCTATTATAATCATTAGATCCCCTACAGGCTCTCCATCTACAATAAATTCATTAAATTTATTTTCGATGTTTGTATCTGATACCCTGTAAAGTGCTTGTGCTACACCGCCCCTTCCTGCTTGATTTGCATTGTGAGCTTCTTCTCTAACAATATCATCTAGCTTGCGTAAGCCCATAGGGTCCATACGAAACATGCCACTATCAAATCCTTCTAGTGCTTCAGATTGGTGCATGAAGTCTGCTACTTGAGCCTGTAAACTTCTTTTTCTATTTGCTCCTGTATTAAATACAAAGCCCTGATCTTCAAGTTCAGCCTTCATATCCTTTAAAAGCTTGGGCACATCTGTGCCCTGTGATCGTGCAAGTTCCTCAAAAATTGGATCACTTATCTCTTCAATCAGATTATCCGTAAGAGATACCGACACTCCCTCTGGATCTAACGCTGTTTTACGTGCGCCAATTAATTGAGAAAATATGTCGGAAGTGTCTACGGTTATATTGTTTGAAAGGGGCTTTCCCCCTGCTGTTTCGAACCTAACCTTGCTTGGATTTTTAAGTATCTCATATGGGTACGCTGCAGATCCTCTTGCAAATTCCCTAGCAGCTTCTAGTTGAAAAGCAAACAGTGTAGATCCCGAAGTGGTTTTACTTATGTTGTTTCTGTGTCGTGGTAGCAGACTTGGACCTACTGTAGCGGAGGGATCTACGGGATAGCCCATACTATTTTGTATTTGTGCGGCAGCAGATATAAGACTGCCGTTTATTTCTTTTATAGCTACGCCAGAAGCCCGTTCTACTTCTTCTCTATTTATGTAAGTCTCATCGAAAATATTGCGTTTAATTAGCCCCCCAACCGCTTGTGAGAATGTTTTTACAGAAGCATCATCAGATAAGGAATCTATAGCACCGTCCACGATTATATCTGTGTTGGCTGTTATAGCGTTCATATAGTGTGATATACCTTTTTCGTTTATCACTCTGAGATCATCATCAATACTTTTTTGTAGGGCACGTCCCTGATCAGCCATAGCTCTCATAAACGTAAAAAATTCATTGTCAGCCATCCCCATGTTTTCAGGGATCATGTCGTTCATCAGTCTATTTAGTTCACCATTTAAATCTTGTAGCCCTTCAAAAGCTTCTTGGAATTGTTCCGCCATTTTCATGTCGAAAGCATCACCAGACTTTATGTGTTTTTTAACAGCATCAGCGTAGTGGCGAAGGGTGATAAGATCAACTACGATAGGTATGCTGGCATTTAAAAACTTTCTGTCCACACCCTGCGCTTCAAGTTTGTCGAAGCTGTTGGCTATTCTCATAGCGTTTGCCTCTAGTCTATCCGCAAAATCAGGATTAGATTGTGAAAACTGGTTAACAAGATACCTTAAATTTTTTCTGTTATCAGCAGTCAAGTAGTCAAAGTTTGAACTGTCTCTTCGTCTTTGATTAAACGCACGTAGACCACGAGGTATGCTGCCCTGAGACAGTGCTGTCGTAAGTCCTACAATCAATCCAGCTAATTCTCCAAAAGCAGGATCAATCATATCAAATTCTTGTCCGAAGAAATGCCCTACCGTTGATGCGCCAACAATCATATATGCGTCTTGTACAGCGATATCCCGCATGTATTTAGGACGGCTGCTAATACGCTCTGCATCCATCATTGCATTTCTATTTTGATTTATTTCTGTTTCTATTCTGTTTAATTCATCGTTTGTTTCTTCACTGTATTTTCTTGACTGTTGTTTTTTTAGGGCACGTTTTCTTTGTAGTAAAATTGCTTGTCTTTTTCTTACCTGCTGGACTTCTGCTCTAAATTTACCTTCTAGTTTTGAGTCAACAATTTGGTAAGCAGTAGCAATTCTATTTTCATACACTTTTATCTTTCTGCTTTTAGACAAAAGACGTATTGGACTTAAGAAGAAAACGTCTTTATCCCTTTCGTAATTCTTTAAAACGGTGGTCATTTTAGCATCAGGATCTTTAGACAATACTCGTGCTAAATAATTCTCAAAGTTGTTGAGTTCTCCTTTGGCTATCAAGCCTTTTACAGCACCACTGCCTTTCGACACGGACAAAAGTTCTGCAGCTAAACGAGTGGCACGAGGCAATAGCCCTGAATATGTATACGCTAGCTCTTCGGCAGTGGCTAAGTCGATAAACACTCCCTTTCTAGCGTAACGATTTTGTAACCGTTGCGGAAACGAAGCGAACTTATCATCCATAAAAGCTTGTCGGCCTTGATAGCTGGCTATGGATGTGACATCATCTTCGTCACGAAAAGATTCTCCTGTGAAAAATCCTACTGCCTCACCCACGCCGTACAAACCAGTTTCAATAATACTACGTCCTACTGTGTCTACGGCTCCAAACACAACCTTTTCAAAGTCCCCCATAGTAGGGTCTTCTCTAGCATCTCTCAATATCGAAAAACGACTTCTGGCGTCTACACCATTTTCTATCATTATGTTATCTAAGTATGCTGCGTATAAAGGACGTGCTACTTCTGGTGGTGCAGCGTGCATGGTAGCTATCATGTATGCAGAACGAACACGTTTAAGATCGCTAGGAGTTATATCTGCTGTAGTAATTTCAACACCGTCATTTATCACGCCAGTTCTTATATCTACTCTATCAGGATCTACAGCAGTTAGTTTATTTACTCCCTTGTACCACGGAATTTCAAACTCTTCATCATTTTCGTCTATAATAAATGATGCTCCCCGTTTATCCCCTTGTTTTATTTTATCCTCTACACTCATTCCCGACACATCAAAAGCGTTACCCTGAGAGTCTACAAAACTTTTAGCACTATTTATGATGGTAAATACCTCTGGATCTTTAACATTCATAACTTCTGTCATAGATACGTTAGGTAGCACTTTCCTCCAGTCAACAGCCCCATACAAATCACGATCTGATTGAAACCCTATTCCTCCGATTTGAAAATTAGATCCGGGAAATAAGAAGGGTTCTGTCTTGGTTGCTATAAATCGTTTGTCTATCGCATCAGCAGCGGCATCAGGAACTGGTGTTCCCGCTACCATTCCACGAAACTTTTGAACTTGACTAATCGCATCTGCTACAGGCGCACTAGGCTGTGTGGTCCCTGCATCTAGTCCTAGTTCTTCGACTTGTTGATTTACGTCTTTCACATTGTGCTCCTAGTTGCTAGGCTTACGTTTTGGATTGCTCATATATTTTGCAGCAAGTCCTTGATACAAATCACCGTCTTTGATAAGTTCATCTATAGTCAAGGGGTCAAGATCACTATCTTGTAAACGTCTTTGTTTATTTACGAATGTTAAGAAATCGTCTTGAAATGCTTTAGGTATGACTGTTCCGCCAATGGTCATCCCCTCAACATCTGTAGACTTTTTAACATCCTTACCGTCACTGTCTATGTCACCTGAATCAGTCAAATTAAATCTAACTCTATTTTGTATAGATTTAACAACATCAAACCCTGCTTTAGATTCAAGTGAAGAAACAATCATGGCATTGTACACTGTCTGATTATCTCCCTTTTTAGATAGTGCCGATCCTCTTTGTGCCCTATACACAAGATCTTGAAGAAGTAGATTCATGGTGCCGTACTCAAGTTTGGCTGTTGACATTCCGGGAGCGATAAAATTCAACACATTTTGAACGTCTTGGTCAGAAATGGTTCTACCACCTGTTCCACCCTGAAGCGCAGCGGCTACGCTATATGCAATAACATAGTTTAGATACTTTCGTTTTGCAGCATTTGATACAAAGGAGTCTGTATCTGTCATATCCTTTATAATATCGCGTAAATCCTGAGTTGTTTTTTTCCTTGCTTCTTCTTCCGCAACAGCAAATGCTTCTTTGCTTTGCCCCGGACGAGTCATGGACTGCCCTGCTGAATTATAAGAACCAAAGTGTGCAGCTATCATTTGCCCACTTCTTTGATCACCAGCATCTATAGCCTTTGCTACCTCTTCAGCTTGTCCTAGCATATTCGAAAGTGCAGTGCCTATTGCGCTATCTTCTGGAAGAATTTGATTTACGAGCATTTTTCCACCAGCTTTTAAATTTTCAAAAAAGCTAGATACCGCTACAACTTTCTCACCTACGCTTTGCCCGAAGGGAGCCATGCTCACTGTGCCATCTTCTGCTACTATAAACAGTAAGGACATAGATTGAGATACCAATCTTGCAGCCTCAAGAGATGATCTAGCTATTGTAGCCTCAGACTCTTGCATTTCTTGAAATGATTTTCCAGAAAACACATCTTCAGAAAATTTAGCTAGATTGTAAAATGTTTCTAAACCTGCTCCTCCTATCGTTTGTCCACCTGACTGTGGTGATACGTCTGGTGCCCAAGCCCCAACAAATTTAATTTTATCGTTGAAATCAGGGTTAGCACGTTGGTCGTTACTAGGATCAAGTCCTTGCATAGCTACGGCAACAGATGTAAGCTCATCCTCAATCGCTTCGAAGCCCACTATAGCAGGATCGTAGTTAAACGTAGCGTTTAAAAGCATAGTGGGTGCTGGACCATCACTAGGTCTTTTTGCAAGGTTTGCTATTGCAAGAAGGTTAGGTTGATCAGTATTTACAGTTAAAATGGATGGGTCATCCGGATTTCTAGTTCTGCTTAGTAAGTTAGACGCACGACTTCTAGCCCTGTCTTCGTCAACCCCCATATTTATGCCAAACATAACCATAGTTTGATAAGCGTTTGCATGTGCTGGATCTTTTACAGATCCCGGAACAGTTATTAGTTTTCCATTTTTCTTTACGTTAAAACTAACATTGTGATTTTGGTCAATAGCCCCGCTAATTTTACCACCAAATTTAATTTGGTCAGCTTCCATGCCTCGCACTCTAGACATAAAATATCTTTTAAAACTTATCCTACCTTCAGGATCAGCTTGTGCACCATCTTCTTTTTCAAAGTTTAATCCAACTGCAAATTCGTTAGGAAATGATCCGGGAGCAACTTGTAGCATGACTTTAGGATCAGTAATAACTAAACCGTTTGGCGTACTTTTTGAAAGACTAGCCCGAATGTTTTTAAATAAATTTTCGTATAGCACATTGAGGCTTGGCTTGCCCATTTTTGACCAGTTGAAATTATCTGCAACTTTTGCTGCAGTCCAATTTGTCCAGCTTTGACTTCTTTCTCCTTCCGTCTTAGCGGTGGGAGTCCACGTTTTTTCTCCGTCATTCTCTGTCCAAACCAGTGTGCTTTCTGTTTTTTCTTGCACCGCTATGGCATCTTGGAACACCTTTAAAATATTGCCGCTTTTTTCAAAGTCTATGAAATTTGATGAGTTGCCGCCTACTGTTTGTGTAAAAGTGCGTTGATTTCCCGGTATTATATTTACAGGAGTGCCTTCTTCTTTTAATTGTTTTATAAATTTTAATGCCGCATCTATTTTATCGTCACCAAAAAATTGGTCATTGATCATTCTTCCCGGTCTTGTTTTACCTATTTGAATAGGGACTGTTGTAGAATCTTCCTCTTCTACTTTAAACAACTTTTCATCGATGTTTATTTTTTTTGTTTTGCTGCTCATATCGCCAACTCTAACGAGATTGCCAAGATTTTCAGTCATAGCATCACCGGGTTGAACCCCCGTATTTTGATAATATATTTGCCAGTCTATCATGGTTCTTGCGCCACCGTGTGCTACGTCGTTAAACGCAGCACTTCCCGGAAGAGAGTCAGCATCTTTTGCAAATACATCCATATATATTTCTTGAGGATCTTTTTTTTCTGGTTTTGGAAGGTTTATAGCTGTGCCTTGTCCTGTAACTGCAGTGAGTGCCATAAAATCATCTGGAACTGGATCTCCCTGTTTAATGCCTATGACTGGTCCTTGCCCCCCTACTTGACCGTAGGTGGTTATAGACGCGGCTTGTTGCCTGTCCCTTTGAGACTTTTTTGCCTTTGAAAACGCATACAGTAAAATGGGAAGAGGCATGTCTAGTTTTCCTCAGTCATTAAAAACGAATTGTTTCGTAGTTGTTGTTGATCTTGTTGTTGTTGCATAGCGGCAGCGTCAAACTTAGCGTCCTCTTCTGCCCCCGTTCTTTGCATTTCATTTAACTCTTCTACCATCGCAGAAAACAATTCAGGGTTTCTATTTTTCATAACAGTGAAGAACGCCTTGTCAGAAAACTCAGATGAAGGTTCTTCTTCATCAACAAACATCTGTGGTTCAAATCCCTCTTGTATAGCCATATCAGCTAAAAAAATACCCAACGCAGGTTTGATTAATTCAGCGGTGTCTGGGGTAAACGCACCAGCCATAAATCCTTTGAATGATATTTGATCTACAAGTTCTTGCACGGTGATACCTGCCATCATCATTTTAATCATATCCTCACGAGCAGGACCGTTTGCGATAGTGTTTATAGCAAAATCTATAGCATCATCTGGATCAGGGAAACGAGCGGGTTGCTCCCACGCCCATTTTCCGGGGGCATCTGTTAAAGAATTACCGGGAGGAACTGCTAACGCTGTAATTTTATCTTGCATTTCTTAACTTCCTGTAACTTTAGCGTAGCTTCTACGCTGCATCGAAGTGGTTCTAATGCCAGAAGTGCCTGTAGCTAGAGAAGAAGGTAGTGATGACCCGATAGGAGGAGATAATAGTCTAGCCTTTTTTACTAGATAATTCTGTGTGGCGGCTCGACCTAGTGCAGCATCTAGTGCCCCACCCCTACCTAGAGGAAGTTGTCCTGCTTGAGCAGCTTGAAAACCCAAGTCACCTCTAAAACCTTGAGTTCCAGAAGCAACTCCCATCATCTGTGCGGAGGGCATCTGTGCAAATCTTTGATTACCTGTCAAGGCTTGGGTTACTCCAGCTAAAGAACCTTTGCCCTCTCCGGGAGCAAGAAAACCTATGGCATCTCCTACAAAAGATTTTCCAACGGATGTATCTTTAAATGGAGTTATACCCATTTTGTTAAACGCATTTGAAAAAATATTATCTCCCGTATATTGTGGAGCGGTGTAACTACCCGTAGAAATATCATATCCGTGAGTGGCAGAATCTCCGTAAAAATACTCCCCTGCAACTTTACTTCCTAGTATAACTGTAGCTAATTTTAGTGTGTTACCACCCAGTTTTTTAGACAACCAACTCATGTGTTATCCCCAAATATTATCTATAGCTTCGATGACAAGATAATCATCAAATTTTGTATCATAAGCACTAGCATTAGCAGATATAGATGCAGACTGCATAGCGGCATTATGTGCTCTGTCTCTAGCATTTTCAGAAATTTTCATAGTCCACGCTGCTTTGTCTCTGTATCGTGCCCACAAATTATTTAAAGCGTTCTGTTGAATGCCCAACAAATTTAATGCGTTTTGTCTATTCGCTTCATTTTGCACAGCAGTATTTTGTGTATTTATATTGCGCCGCCACACAGCGTTGCTTTGATCAATTTCTATTCTATTTTGTGCATTGAACTGATCCATAGCAGTGTCCATCTGTGAGTTAAACTGCTGTATTGCTACATTTTGATTGGAGTTAAAAGTCTTGAGGGCTATGGCTCTTTGAATATTATTTGCTTCTATCTGGACCCCTAATTCTGTAAAGAATTCATCTACTTCATTTTGAGTTTTTGCATTGAATTGTTTTGCCGCGTTTTGTGCAGCGGCATCAGACAGCAGTGCTTGATTTTTTGCTTGAAAAGTAAGTGTGTCCGATTGTTGTTCGCTTGTTAAATCTTGCATATCAAGAGCTAAAAATGATTTAGCATTATTAACAGCGGCTTGTTGTCTGTTATTTAAATTAGCCATATCCATTTGAGCTAAAGCAGCAGCATTTTGTAGGGCAGCGGCTTGTTGATTATTTAAATTTTGAAGTTGGATAGTAGCGTACTTCTGTGCATCTTGAGCAGCAATCGGAATGCCTGACTCCATCATTGCTTGCATGGTAGCTGCAGCAGCCATAGACGATGCACCCAAGCCTCGCTGCTGCATGATGGCTGTTACTTTACGAACAGCAGGAGCAGCCCAAGCAGGAGGAGGACCACCCTCTTCTACTCCTTTAAATAATTCTGCTAATTGATATTGCGTGGTAGCACGGGGATCTAATTCTTGTGTTGCGGCGGTAGCTAATGCTTCTCTAGAAACGCTGCCTTGAGCGGCTTGTATAGTTGCACGTTCTCGCGCTTGTTCTGTAGATTTTGCAGCTTCAGCTTGTCCTACTTTTGAAACGGTTTCCGCTGCGGTATAATCTTCAGGAGTAAAAGCAACTGGTGCTGTTACATCTGAAGCTTGTATGTCAGCAGGTTTTATTATTTTTGTTGGATCAGATACTATTTTATCAGCAGTGGTTATTAATTCATCGGACTGAACAGTCTGCTCTTTAGGCTCTATGGCTGCACCTGAAGGCAAAGTGGACGCAGCAGATTGATCTTCCATAGCCTTGACAGCTTGTCTATCTTTTTCAGTAATATTTTCTTCTGCCATGTCCTATCCTAACTTCAACAGCATCGTAACGATCATCGCCACCACACCCATCGTAGACGCCATAATCAACGCCTCTAGTCGCCACATACGCTTATCTAGACCCTCTAACTTCTCTTGCACAGCGGCATACCTGATGGCGCACTCTTTTTCGTGTGCCTCAAGTTCCATCTGTGTTTTGAGTACGGGTTCCATTGCCAGCTTCATTAAGATGCTTTGTATGCCTTGCCGTCGCTGATTGCTTTTGTTGTGGCGGTCATGTCCTCAGAACCCCAATCGGTCTTTGCCTTCATAAGTTCTAGGTGTTCTACATTGCGA
>Ga0209232_1001809_pt1 | contig 11178 bp, 16 predicted proteins | sample ETNvirenome_2_60_FD_184066 | JGI IMG/M metagenome (GOLD analysis project Ga0209232, IMG submission 184066) | Marine viral communities from the Pacific Ocean - ETNP_2_60 (SPAdes) (version 2) | ecosystem: Environmental > Aquatic > Marine > Oceanic | place: Pacific Ocean | collected 2013-06-22
TCAGTCATCTCTCTCATACACTTGAGAACAGCTTCTGATCCCTCTTCACGGTTTTGCCAGTAACAACCAGCATAGACACCACCAAGACAAGCAGAGAGAGCTATGACACCCTCATGATGCTTGCGTAATAGTTCAAAGTCTACTCTAGGTTTACGATAATAATAGTCTCCATGATATGACTCAGAAACCATTTTAAAAATGTTATTAAGACCTGTTTGGTTCATAGCAATGAGAACCAAGTGTCTTGTTCTATTTATATCAGACTTGGAAAGACCTTTGGACTCCCCATCTGCTTCAATATTAGTACCAGATCTATCAGCATCAATAGACTTAGCTTTCTTTTTATCCTTTTTTAATTCCTCAAGTTTTTCTTTCCACTCTGAAACTGATGGGATAAAATATGCTTCAACGCCAAAGATTGGCTTGAAGTTTTTGCCTTGTTTTTTCATCTTCTTTGCGTGAAGAACTTGATAAGCAAAACCATTCATGTTACCATGATCGGTCAATGCAAGACCTTCGCATCCGTTGTTGTATGCAAAATCCATGTGCTCTTGTGGGTAGCCAAAGCCGTCAAAGGGCGAGCCTACACCACTATGAGCGTGTAAGTTTATAAATTTAATATCACTAACAGTTCTCTTAAATTGTTTATTGCATCTTCTTATTTCTTCTATGACTGCTTGTGAAAGTTTGTTGTCAATACTATTAGACTCCCCGCTGGTATTGATACTAATTGAGTACTCAAAGCAACCGTCTCTGTGTTTCTTGGAATCTGCCTTCCAATTAATTGTGACATCATCAATATCTTTTTGGTGAAAACCAATTTCATTTAAATATTCAATTGGAAAAGACGAAATAGTCTCTCCTTCTATTTTTATAAGACCATTGTAAGATTTTTTCAATGGTCTTATAGATAACACTACGTGTCCGTTTTTCATATATCCTCCGATTGTTGTTTATGTATTATAACACAAAAGCCCTTGTTTGTCAAGGGCTTAAGTTAAAGTTTTTTTGAATTATCTTCGACCTTCGAGTGTCTCGAGTTTTTCAATAAACTCTTCCCACTTTGTTGATCTAAACAGCTCTTGCCTTTTGTCAAGCACCGATCTTATCCTATCTTTTAAGGTATCTGAAAGATCGACTCTTTTCAATAAATCATCATAGGTTAATGAGCATTTCGTAAATTGGTTTGCATTTGGTGATAAAAATTGAAAATTATCTAGTCTGTCAGTTCCACCAGCATTAACTGGATGCACATGATCAATTTCATATTGGATATATGGTTTTTTCCAAGAGTTCCAATTTTTTCCTGGTCTGTTCCATAAACCATTTAATTCATCATCACTGACTTGAAGCCAATGGGTACATCTATAATCTTGTGTTTCAAAGATCATGTGTATGTACTCTCCTATTAAATCAGTTCGCATAGCTGCTTTTGTATACCCACAGTCATAAAACTTTTTTCTCAGTCTTCTGCATAGGGAACCAAAGTTCTCTGCTCCTGCTTTTCTATTTTGGTCGAGAATATCTAAATGTTCTCTTAGTGTTACTTTTTTCATTTTTCCTCCTTATAGGTTATTATTTTAACACGTTATTCTTGCTCCATAGAGACCTTCAAAGGATGGCCTTCTTGCTGAGCTATTTGATTACACTTTTTTGTTTTCATCCAAGCAATTTCTCTTGAATAAGCACCAGCAATCCCTTTGCCTTGTTCATGAACTTGGGTCGTGATGACTGCTGCTTTTTGAAAGCTAAAGTTAAACACATCCATAAGCACTATGATAACGAAGTCCATAGGTGTGTAATCATCGTTGTGTAAAACAACTTTAAACTTTTTTGGTGGTTCAACTTTTTGGCGATCTTGTAGATCAACACCATGTCCGGTGCCTTCTTTGCGTTTTTTTTCTGTTGACATATATCCTCCTAACTGTCAAGTAATTTTATTTCTATTTCTTGGATTTTTTGTTTATTATCAAGAATGATTTTATTGTGTATATTTAATCGTTTAGCATATCGAGCACTATTACCAGGATCTTCGTGTAAAAGTCTGGTGAGTTTTATCACTTGTGCCTCTCTAAGTATTGTATCTTCTTTTAGTCTTTCAAGTTCACTATTAAACTCTTCAGTTTCTTCTTCAGAATAAAGCTTTCTAGACTTAAAAACTTTTTTAAAAAATTTATCAAACATTATTTTTCTCCATTAGTTCACGCATTTTAAAGAGTGCTAGCTCCTTGTGTTTAGCTTCAAGCATGATATCCATCTCATATCCGTAAGTGTTTATGGCCCGAACATAAGAATCAGAATGAGCTTGCGGCTTGATTCGAGGATCCCCATATTCATCAGATCTGGATTCAGAGTAGTGCACCACAGGACGCACACCCACAGGCCAAGTAGCAAGAGCCATATCGAGGGCTTCAAGCTCTGATTGGTTTCCAGGGTGCAGATCGTGATGATGGTAGTCAAACACCACAGGAATATTAATCCGTTTATGGATATCATTGTACAGTTCCTCTGTAGTATATAGTGACGGTTTGTCGTCATTCTCCACTGTTAGTCTTGTTTTGACTGCTTCTGATAATCTTTGAAAATTCTTGCAAAAGTTATCAATGGCCATAGATTTGTTGTCATAAGCTGCTCCTACGTGTATATTGATTTTGGCATAAGGTGTTCTTGGAAGACACATGAGATCAAAAATCTCACCATGAATTTCAAGGTCACGAATAGTATTTAGTATCACATTTTCTTTTGGACTTGTCAATTTGTTGAAAGGTCCAGGATGTGTTGTGATACGAATGTTGTTTTCTGCTGCAAACAAACCAACTTCGTACAAGACCTCAGCAATTGCATCATAGTCTGGTAGTTGAGTTAGTTCATAATCAGAAGCCCAAGGAATAAGATCCGAGGACATTCTGTAGAAGTGAATGTTGTTTTCTTTGTTCCACTTCATGATTGTTAGCAAATCTTTTGAGTTAAGAAGTGCAAGTTCGGAAGCATAAGGCAAACCTTTCTCTTTGAATGTTCGCTTTATCATGCTTCGGTTTGTGGTTATACGTTGTTTCTTTGGTCTTTCCGAGAAACCTTTGTTGATACAAGCATAGCCCAAGTTGTAGTTGATCATAAATCCTCCGTTATTTATTGATACATATAGTATAACACGATTGAAAAGATTTGTCAAGCATTTTGATTAAAATTATTCTTCATACTCTTTGATATTGATGAGCAGCTTAATAACAGCTTGTTCTATTTCTCTTGCTGTAATTTCTGGTTTCTTTTTTATCAAAATTGGTGGCTTTTCAATCTCCGTCTTGAATGGTGAGATTGTGCCTCGTTCAACCTTGGTTCCTTTAACTGTGGTCTTTTGTGGAATCTTTTCAATTTTGTATCGTTTATGAATAATTGATTGAGATACGATCCTCGACTTCTCATCGTAAAGGAATATATTAATTTGATAAGTCTCATCACCCTCGAACACAACTGTGTCTAAATACCACAAGCCTTTTACCATGGCACATTCTCTTGGTGGCATCATTTCACAATCAGCCCAGTTAATAACAAGCATGTCTTTTTTTCTTGCGTGAAAGTCTTTATCAATAAAATAGTGGACCACGGTTGTTTCTAGTTGTGTTTCCATGGGTGCATAGACTGTTGTGCCAAACGCAAGAGACATTAAAAAATAAATCATTCGTTCACCTTCTTTAAATTTTCTTCTGAAACATATCTATGCTGGTTTCTATTTTTAGATGTTAATAGCTTATATTCAATTATATAATAAGGAATCCTATCATCGATTGGATAGTCGACACCATAGTCTTTACATTCGTAAAACAAAACTTCGCAAACAAGACCGTAATCACCTTTCATTCTATAAGATGACACACCATCATCTGATCGGAAGCATATTTCTAATAAATCACCAATTTGATACTTCGGCTTCCTACCTTTTGGTAGTTTATCAATTTTTACCTGTTGAAAGTATTGTTCGATGTCTCCACCCTCCTCTACCATATTGCTCGTCAATTTTCTTTTTGACTTGTTGGGCCATTTTAGTAGCAGTATTGATTATTTCATCAAGATAAGGGTCTTTTCCCCCATCATAGTAAATAGTTAGGAAACCAAATTTCATTTTGACTTGAACGATACCTCTCCTGTTGTCCATTCCTAATTGTCTGTTTCTATCAAGAAAGGCCTTGGTTACAAATACCATAATGTCGTCATAAAAGTGCTCTGGTGAATAGTCGTAACAGTTTCTGTAAAGACTAATGCACTCTAATTCATACTCTTTGTCTAAACGATGACACATTTTTTGATTCCAAACCCAATCATTTTTATGTTTATTCATTTTTCCTCCATTTTTTTAAGTTCGTTAAAAGTAACCATGTGGCATTCTAAGCCATCTGTTATTTCATAATCATAGTATGAGCAATCCAAAGGGTTGCTTGAAAACACATCCTTGATTAACCACACTTTATTGAAGTCACAAACACCGTACAGAGGATACCAATTAACAAGATCACCCACTTTATAAATCGAGAAATCTATGATAGCACTCTTATAATGTTGTTTATATGGACCCGTTCCACCTGTCCCCAGCGTATTATATATACTGTCAAAGTCTGGTAATCCGATATCCCCGATGGTGGGGTAATAACTACCGCTAAAAGATCCTTTATCCACGGATTTACTAAAAGTAGAGTTCCCCGTTTTAAACAATTCATTTAACCCCCAATCGCAATCACACGGATCACACAAACAAAATGGACACCTATCACTAGCCACAACATTCACATGTGCAACATTCTGGTCCACAATTACATTTATTGCATTTTTTCATCTTCGATCTCCTTTTTCAACGAATTTTTTTGCATAACGAAGAACTTCGTTCTCCAGTCTTTCTTGATCTTTCTCAAGTTGTTCCAATCTATCTTCCATCAATTTAAATTTTACTTGACGGTCAACAGCATCAGTTCCATTTTGGCTATCCATATGAGAAACTATTTTGTCTAATGATTTATTAGCATCATCCATTTTATATTCTAAAGCACCAAGTCTCATTTCCGAGTCCCAGATCCATATAAAACAAGGAACGATAATGATTGACAGCATAACTGTAAAGCCTTTCCACGCATAATCTGCGATTTTTGATTTTTCCATAACATAAATCCTCCTTAGTATGGGTAATAAATAGTTACTCGATGTGCCCAGTGCCCACCACTTCCCAAATTTGTAAAGTCTCCATATAAGAGTTGTTGATACTGGTCTCTACAGTGTCAGTTTCAAAACGCTCAATGTGTATAGCAACCAACGACCATGTAGGGTAATTTAGATATTGAGCAGGGATAAACATTGCTCCGTTGTCTGCTCCAAAGCAAGAAACTTGTCCTTGAAGATAAGCACCATCTGGTGAGTAAATGCCAAGAGTAATCATCATCCTACTTGTTTGTCTAACAGGAGCCCATGTTATAGTAAACCCTGATCTTCTGACCGCTGCTTCAAAAGCGTATGACGGATCGACCCAAAGCATTGTGTAGGGCTCAATATAATCAAACCCTTCAACAGTTGTGAATTGAAATGAGCCTTCGCTTGTTTGTACATTATAGACAGCGTTTCGTTGTAAATGAGACTCCCAAATATTTTGAGATGTGTATATCCCCGCTCCGCTTTGATAAGCATCAAATTGATGATTTTGGTTTGTTACTTGAACCGATTGTCCAACTTGTATTGGTTGTGTAGATGGCACACCTTGATACAAATACTGTGTACATTCACCATCAGCTAACATCCATGAATTCCATGAGTCTGATATCGGTTGATGAACTTGTAATTCATATTCTACAGTTAGCTCTTGTGTCTCGCCCATACAGGCTGGACAAGCTACTTGACGGAGATACATAGTTGACAACCCTGTGACTCCTGATCTTTGTTGCTCGTATGTTGGTTCCGAACCAACTTCACTAGACGGCTGTGAGCCTACTTCTGAGCTGGGTTGTCCAACAATTGCCGCAGGTTCACCAGGTTCACCTATACCAAGGGCTTGGCCAGTTTCTTCTTCCTCTATTCTTTTTATAATTGACACGTCTGAATCACATGCCCACAATAGTAATGATAATAACATTATAACTCCAAATTAAATAATTGTTTTAAAAATTGTTTTATTAACTGCTCTTTGCAGTCTTCTGATTGGCACTCATTAAATTTCCAAGAGTAAACACCTTCATTGTGCTTGACCATTTTTTTTAAACGTTGTATCTCTTCTTTCATTGTAGGGATTAGTTCTTCAAAATCTTCAGGAAATATACCATACTTTTCTGCTATTTGTATTAATAAAGACCAATCACCCATTTCATACGCTGCTGATGCTGCTTTAAAGTCGAGTGCTGTGTCTTCGTGCCTATCAGGATGTGTTGCTTTAGCAACTTGTTTAAATAGCTTTGTAAATCTTTTCTTTTCTTCTTTCTCTACTTGTTTGTCTAAAACAAGAATTCCAGCTGTATTAAGTTTCAAATCTGGAATTTTTGGCTGCGATATAATTTTCGAAACACGACTTTGGTGTTCTTGATTTAATTGGTCTAAATTGACATCATTGTCATCGCACCATTGTCTGTATGCTAATTCAAAATCATGATGTGCTGTTGACAGTATTTCTTCTTGATATGATAGCTCTGCTCTTAAAAATTCTATTTCCATAACGTGTTTTTTGTACCTTTTTCTTTTTACTTCATAACTCATTATAACATACCTAGTCTGTTCTGTCAAGTGAAATTGATCCAAATTCTGAAAATTTCATTAACCATTCTGGTGGCCGATGTGTTGCTTCAGCTAGATCAGATGATAAATAGTTTCTATATTTTTGCCAGGAAGACAAATCGTAAAACTCTTCTATTTCTAGTGTGTTTTCTGTTTCTAAATCAATAAAAATGTTTTCTAACTCAAACCAACGTGCTGAGTATCTTTCTTCTAATGGTAGCTTGGTTCTTGGTATTCCATCTTCGTCTACCTCATTAGTGAAAGCTCCAGTACCTTTTCTTATTTGTCTGCGAAATCTAACAAACTCATCTTTACCAAAAGAAAAGCTAGTGTGTACGCCATGTTCTGGTGTTTGTCCTTTGTGTGTGATGAGAAAATTTTTGGAGGAGGAAATTTTTTGGCGGTGTTCTCTCAATAACTGAGGATCAAAATACCCATATGGAAAAGACACCCAATACTTATTAGGATAAATCCACTTTGATACTGTAGCTGATACTTTAAATGCTGAGAGTGCTCCTTCAATAACAGACCAAGCTAAACAATCTCTTCTAAACCTGTTCTTAGGGTGAACAGGAACATAAAAAATTGGTATTCTTCTTTGGTTGGCTGTTGGTTGTGGGTCCATTCCTCTCCAAGCCCAAACAGGATCTTGAACAAAATCACCAATACGATGTCTAACTAGAGGTGCTGTGTCTTCATAGAGACAAACCCATATAGTCTCACAACCAGCCCAAGCACATTCCATGATAGCAGCTTCAATCATGGTGTAATTTGGGGCTATTGGCATCATAAAGTCAGGCCACTCCATTCCAAAGTCAAGAGGTTGCCCTCCACAAGGAACTATTCCCGCGAGGTGGTAAGATGAGCCATTAACATTTTTTGTGTCAAATTCCATAAGTTTGTTCCTTTCTTTTCTTTCCAAGATAAGATCTCTTCAATTGATAATTGATTGTTTTGTTCCTCAAACACTTCACGATACATATGTTCAATAGAAATTGCATAGTGAAGTGTTTTGCCATGTTTGTTGTATCCATTGGCTCTTCCACGTATTCCAACCTCTTTCATCATTTGAAGAGTCTTGATTCGTGTGTATGTGGGTGACCACTCTACATTGTTTAACACCCCTTTGTCAATTCTAGAAACAGCACACACATCGTTTACATCAGATCTTGTGCGAGGTCTTGTTGATCTATGGAACAGTAAAAGATGACATAAATCCTCATCAGGGTTTGGTATGACTTCCCAATCATGTCGGGAGCCAGAATGAACAGCAAACCAATCATAAACCATAAAAAAATCTTTTGAGTCTCTGTCGAATTCTATTAGTTCTTTGTAATTTACAATCATCTTCTGATTGTCCAAGCCAATTATATTGATGTGGTCCTCTTCCATTCTAAATGATTGGATATTATTAGGGAACAAAACCAAACCAGACATAGCTAAAAGAAAAGAAAGTCGATCCCACACTTGGGTTTTTTTATGCTCTCCTCCTTTGTTGAATCCAATAAAACTAAGATCCCAGTGTGATGGAACTTCTTCTAAAACAAATGGTACATGAGCGACATCAATGAGTATTGGAAGATTTTTTTTATAAGCATAAAGTAATGCAGTTAAAGATCCGCCAACAACTAATTGGTCAAAAGAAAACTCACTCATTTTCCCCCCATAACATAGTACATTTGTATCGCGTGTTGTATCCAGGCAATGTTGTTTTGCACAGCTTTATCGTTTGAGTTTTGTTGTACTAGTTGTTGTAAATTTGTAGCTATATTTTTCTTGATCTCATTATTTTTGTTTACAGTCATGCTGTTGATTAGGGACTTGGCTATCTTTTTAGACATTTCAGAATCGTCTAGCTTATCTAACACTGACTCCATTGCTACTTTTGACATTGGTGGAGGTTGCATTAGTGTAACATTGATACCAAAATCAGACGGAACTGTCTCGGACCAGTGTGGTCCAAATTGAGTTCTTAAAGCTTTTCTTTCTTTTTCAAAGTCTCCACTTCTTCGAGACTCAACATAATTGTTGTTGAATTTGTTAAAGTCTAAATTAAAAAAGTCTATGGTCTTTTGTGGATCAAAATAATTTATCCAAGAATTAGGCTCTTGTTTCATGACCTCCATATACTTCGCAATGTATTTGTTTTTATTAGTTGCCCAATGATTATAAGCATCATTAATTTTTTTAGGAGTTATATTTCTCCTTTCTATTGCAGCTTGTCTTCTCGCTTGTCTGTATGTTTTGAGACTAACATTGTCTGTGCTTTTTGGTCGAGATGGCATACCCATACCGGAAAGAATCATGTAAGCTATTGACAGTGGAACTCTTATTGAAAAAGCCCACAAATGATTTGGGTCTATTTTTCTGTTTGGTTCTTGAGATGTTTTATACATAAAGTCGACATTTTGATGAAAAATTGGTTTCGAACCTCTTCCTACTGAAACAGTGGAAAATGGTCTTATGTTTGTTTTTCTCCCTGCTTGGAACTCAGCCCTATCATATCCTTTTTTTAAAGCTAGTCTATCATAAGTTCTTTTAGGCAATAAATCTTTCATTCTTTCTTCGTATCTCTTGTCCCACTCTTCGTGTAGCTGCATTATTAAACCAAAATCACACAAAAACATATCAACAGATGCATCACCTGAATGTTCTAACCTTGTTACTAACATACCTGCTTTTTTTAGTTGGAGTTCATAAACTGGTGCTAGGTTATTATCATTTAAGATATTACCTTGATCATCTATACCTTTGTAAGCATAATATAAATAGGGAACTTGTCTGCCGTCTTTAACCACATCTCTAATCCTGTTGACATAATCCTTTTTGTTCATTTGTTTCGCATCATCTCTCGGAGTGGCTTCTTCCTCTTCCTCAAAATGATCTATTCCATCAGAAGGTGTTAACACAGCTCTGTCAATGTTTTTTCCAATCATAATTCTGACATTCTCTATGTCTGAGTATCCAAGATCAACTCCTTTTTGATTTGACTCTTTTAATAATTTCTTTTTTACTCTAATCTTCATCTCTACTTACCTCTAATAAAAAGTTTTCTGGTAGCATCTTAATTAGTTCTGAGCCTACTAAAATATCATAACACCACCACTCAAAATAAACTAAATCATGGTATGATTCAATTGATCTGTAAGAATAAGGGCCTCTAGTTACAATTCCAATAGTTTGTTCTGATTTCAAAAGTAACAACCCGAACCCTCTAACCGTTACTAAGTCACCAATGTTGTATAGAGGAATTGTTGTTGGTTTTGTTTTCTGCATACATTAATTAGTTTCTAATTTTTCTGTAGGCTGTTACAGTCTCAGGCCAAAGATCTGTCGCTATGTCCAAACAAGCTCGAGCGACTTGTTGGATTTCCCATTGTGCTCCTTCGTGTGTTCTGAGATCTATAAATTTCAAAAGATTGTTAAGATTAACTGTTCCATAATATTCTGTGTATAGGTTCTGTGGCAAAATCATTCTCGCCTGTTCTCTACAGACTCCAGCATCTAACATGACCTCAAAAGCATGTAAGCAATCTTGAGTTCTGTTTTGCAATATCTCAGCACAAGTAACCATAGAGAAATCTTTATAAGCTAACGGGTTTCGTAGATCGTCTGGGTTTGAGGCTTGTCTATTGGAATCGTGCTGTGTTCTGAATTCTGTTGGCAAATAGAACTTGAGGTCTTTGTCTGTGTATCTTCTAGAGATTTCATTATATGACCAAGTACGATGTCTGTGGTGTTGTGAGCGAACAAATAAAGGCACGACAAACTTGAAAGTAGCAACATTGTGCTCGAGAGTTGATGTATGTCTGTGTTTAATAAGGTAATTGATAAGCTTTCTGTCCCTATCATTAAGATCAGTTTTCTCCACACCAAAGGAGACTCTTGCTGAATTAACCACAGTAAGATCAGACCCCATGTGCTCCACATAAGAGACACTACCGATACCATCGTCGTATAAGGGTATTGTTTTAGCATAAATCATCTATCTCACCGGTGAAACGTTAGGAATATATTCCTCGGCTACATCTTCATAGAAAGGGATATAATACTTTTTACCTCCAACCATAGTAAAGTCGTCACTTCTTCCTTGAATTGAAGGATTGGACAACATATAGGTAGAGAACTTAGATGGTCTCCAATCTTGTAGCCCAGACGGTTGATCTGTCATGGTTGGGTTTAGGTTTAACATTTGTAAATTCCAAAAGTATCTTGGTCCTGTGGCTCCTTGATAGCCGGAAGGGTTTGGAATTGGCTTGCCTTCTGGTGTGATGGCATGTTCTCCTCTTGATCTATCCATAGCCATTCCTGATGTCTTTTCAGCATAAACTATGGCATCTTGAAGATACTTCTTTCCTAACATTATCATGTGGTCTCTAAATCTATCTTGAACTGCTGGGTTGTTGCTAAGAACCATTATTGTCTCTTCTTGGTCTC
>Ga0209232_1001810_pt1 | contig 11174 bp, 9 predicted proteins | sample ETNvirenome_2_60_FD_184066 | JGI IMG/M metagenome (GOLD analysis project Ga0209232, IMG submission 184066) | Marine viral communities from the Pacific Ocean - ETNP_2_60 (SPAdes) (version 2) | ecosystem: Environmental > Aquatic > Marine > Oceanic | place: Pacific Ocean | collected 2013-06-22
GCGGCGGTGCGACCCCGCACCGCCGCCATGCCGTTTTACTTAACGAACGCTGCCGCGGCGAACCAGGTTGACGATGCCGAGCAGCACCACCGCACCGATGAACGCCCACAACAGGCCGATCGGGCTGAAGGTGTCGAGGCTGGCGCCCATACCGAAAAAGCTGCCGAGGAAATTGCCGAGGAACGCCCCGACAATGCCGACGACGACATTCAATATGATGCCTTGCTGCGCATCGGTGCGCATGACGATGCTCGCCAGCCAACCGATGATGCCGCCGACGATCAAAGTGATAATCAAACCCATGTTAATCCCTTCCTGAACCGCCGGGCAGACGCCGACACCCGGCGAAGCATTTTCAAACGTCCGGTCGCGCCCGGACATCGTTTCAACGATGCGAAGATAATGCGGAAGGGGAGCGAAAGGTTCCCGGCCGGCCCGAACGGGCGCGGCCGGGAAAGTGGGATCAGTTCCAGATCAAGAACTGCTCCGGGTCGCAACGACCGGGTTAAGCAGCCTTGTTTGACCGCGATGTGACGGACGTCACAGATGCAGAAATAAACTCGGAAAATGGGGTGGAGAGAATCGGGGGGCCGGGCGGCGCCGCGCGCTGCACCCAAACGAAATGCCAAACGAAATGGGGGCCGACATCGCTGCCAACCCCCACTATCCGGCTTTGCCCCACGCACTCCGCCTCACTCCATCCCGGTCCGCTTCTCTTGCGATCAGCAGCCCGCAAAACGATGCGTTGCGGCGCACGCCGGAACAATCCGGCGACGGTTTGGTCGGCCCCCTTTCGGGGGCCGGCCGCACCTGGAAAGCCCTTCATCATCTCTTCCGGGTCTCTGCCGAAGCAGTCGCCGTTCCAAGCGATGGACTGCATTTCCTGTACCCGATCGGGTCCGCATCAACTCGTGGGAATCGCTACGTTCCGTGACCAGGCTATCGGTCGATTTCCTCGTAAAACCAGTCCGTTCTCTTCTGGCTAGTCTTGCAACTACCCTTGATGTCCCGGCGGTCTTTCGTCTCTGTCGTCCGATGATTTGAAGCTGACATGAAGCATTCGGGGCGCCAACCGAAAAACGCCCAAATGCCCCTCCCGAACGTCGGCTGCTGTGGATAAGTCCGGCATTAGCAACAAGCGGATTCGGTGCAGCATTTTTGTAACAAGCATGCAGCATTTTCGGATTCGAATTTGCCGCTTATCGAGCCGTCGACGTTCCGCCGACTCGTGGTAGCGAGTCGAAAACGCGACTCGCTTCAGCGATCATGCCCGTCCCAGATCGCCCTTGCCGATCGTCCCCGATGCCATCTCCAGCATCCGGTCGAGGCTTTTGCGTGCCGCCAGCCGCAGCCCTTCCTCCATCTCGATCTGCGGTTTCAGGTCGCGCAGCGCGAGGTAGAGTTTCTCCATCGTGTTGAGCGCCATATAGGGGCAGATGTTGCAGTTGCAGTTGCCGTCGGCGCCCGGCGCCCCGATGAAGGTCTTTTCGGGGATCGCCAGCTCCATCTGGTGGATGATGTGCGGCTCGGTGGCGACGATCAGCGTGTCGCCGGGAAAGCTCTTGGCGAATTGCAGGATGCCGCTGGTCGATCCGACATAGTCGGCATGATCGACGATGTGCGGCGGGCATTCTGGGTGCGCAGCGACCGGGGCGCCGGGGTGTTGCGCCTTCAGCTTGATCAGCTCGGTTTCGCTGAACGCTTCGTGGACGATGCACACGCCGGGCCACAGCAGCATCTCGCGCCCGAACTTGCGGTTGAGATAGCCGCCCAGATGGCGGTCGGGGCCAAAGATGATCGGCTGGTTTTCGGGAATCTGGCTGATGATCGTCTCGGCGCTCGACGAGGTGACGATGATGTCGCTCAGCGCCTTCACCGCCGCCGAGCAGTTGATGTAGGTCAGCGCGATATGGTCGGGATGCTTCTCGCGAAAGCGTTTGAACTGTTCGGGCGGACAGCTGTCTTCCAGGCTGCACCCGGCATCCATGTCGGGCAGGATCACGATCTTTTCGGGGCTCAGGATCTTCGCGGTCTCGGCCATGAACTTCACGCCGCAGAACGCGATGACATCGGCGTCGGTGTCGGCGGCCTTGCGCGACAGCTCAAGCGAATCGCCAACGAAATCGGCCAGATCCTGAATCTCGGGCTTTTGGTAATAATGCGCCAGGATTACCGCGTTGCGGTCCTTGCGCAGGCGCTCGATTTCGGCGCGCAGGTCGAGGCCCGAGAGATTCTCGCGGATGGGAGCAGTCATCGCTTTTCCTTATCTGGCTTTTGCCTTGGCCTCCCCCCTACACCGCGACCCCGGACAGGGCAACGCGGCGTCAGCCGCCGACCAGCCGGTCCGCAAGCGCAATGACGGGAGGCGTCAGGGCTGCCAGATAGATGGTGATCCGCACCGCGATCACAATTGCCGCAATCGCCTTTGTCGCGGGATGCATGCTGCCCAGCGTCCGGCGGTCATACATCGCAATGATGCCGACCACACCCAGCTGGATCAGCCCGATCGGGATGTCGGACCAGCCGATCATCAACGGCATCGGCAGGATGCGGCCGAGCGCGGGTTCGAGGATGATGATCGTCGCGCCGATCATCAGCCGCCGATGCCAGTCGGTCCTGTGGCGTCGTCGCACCGCCGCCCACACCGTCAAGCCGAACACCAGCGATTCGATGACCGTCAGCGCAAGGAAATAGGGGGGCGAGAAAAAGGGCGGAAAGCGCCCGAGCACCAGCGACGCCAGCCCGGTAAACACGCCCAGCGCGGTGATGACAATCGCCAGTGCGGCGCCGGTCCAGCCGAGCCGCCGGTGCAGCGCCATATTTTGCCGCGACACCAACGTCGGCTGCACGACCAGCAGCCCAAGCCAGGCGAGCATCAACACGCCGTGCAGATGGACCCAAAAAGGCGCCGCGACCGGATCAACGAACCCGCGCAGCGCGAACTGCAAAAATCCCAAAACGATGAAAAGCGCCAGGCCGATCGCCATGCGCTGCCAGAAAAGTTCGGCGCGCACCGCGCCCGCTGCCGCACCCGTTGCTGTCGTCGCCATGCCTCACCCCCCAGTCGGCCGGAATCGGCGCTAGCCTAACGCAGGATGGCCCCGCGCGAAAGCCGCCTAGCCAGCAGGGGTATCGGCGAAGCGCGCAGTGACCTTGGCATCGATCCCCGCGGCCTTGAGCGGCATCGCGAAACTCTGCTCGATGGCCGCCCGCGCCGCGCCCTGGGCCAGCCGCATCGGGGTCGCCCCCTTCGCCTGCTTGATCAGTTCGGCCTGCGCCGCCTTGCGGTTGGCGGCGTCGAGCGAGGCTTCGGCGTCGGTCAGCGTCAGCAGGATCGCGCCATCGCGAAACTCGCTGATCGCATCGAGGTCGATTTCGGGTCCCGCGAGCCGCAGCGGCGGCAGGGTGACGGTCAGCGCCCTGGTCGCGGCATCCCAGTCGAGGTCCGACTGCTTGAGCTTGCCCAGATCGACCTCGTAACGCACCGTGCCCGGCATGATCAGCGTCTTTTTCGCGCTTAGCCCAAGTCGGCTCTGCGTCGAGGTGACCACCGCAACATAGCGCGCGGTGAAGGGAACGAGGACATTCTGTTCCTGCAAACCCTGCAGGCTCGCAGCCACGACGGTTTCGGGGTCATAGCCCCGTTGCCAGTCGCGCCACGCCGATACCGCCCACCACACGGCAAGAAGGAGCATCGCCGCCGCAGCGAGCAGGATCAGGCGCCCGGCGAGGCGCGGTGCGGGCGAGGAAGGAGTCGAGGTCATGGGGTTGTATAGACCGAACAATCGGGCGCGGGGCGATCCATTTCGTAACGGCCCGTCGCAGGATTGTGGCGCAGCACGCGTTCATAGCTGCACTCCGCGTCTTTCCAATGCGCGAGATCGCTCTTCTTGAGCTTCTGCCCGCTATTGTCCTCGCTCCGCCGCGACGTCTGCGGATAGGCGGTGGCAAAGCTGCGATAGGTCAGCGGCGGCAATTCGCCGCTATCGTCCGGACCGGGTTTCAGCACCGCTTTGAATTCATATTCGTCGTGGCAGGCGTCGAGCCGGTCCTTCGCGTCCTGCTCGGAAAAACAGGCGCGGATCATCAGCGCGCTGTTCCAGACAACATCGAGCACTTCGCCGCTAAGCCCGATCGCGTGTGGCGCCATGCCAAAGCGCAGCAGGTGAAGCCGCGCGCCCGAACCGCCGCCACCCGAATACATCGCGCGCTGCTCACCGATCACCCCGACCAGCATCTCCAGCCCTTCCCGCCCGTCAGCTTCGTCGCCGCTGCGCACCGAGACGATTTGCGGCCACAGCCGCAACCCTTGTGGATCATCCGCAAAGGCGGGGAGCGGCAGCGAGGTTTTTCCGGTATCGCCTGACCCCGGGAAAGAAACAATCAGATTGGCTGGCCCCTCACCCGTGTCGCCACTGTTCGACAGTTCGAAACATATCTGACCTTCGGGCAGGCAATGCTGGCCGCCTTCGCGGGCGATCAGGTCCATAATGCGTGATTGCGCGGCGGCGGGCGCGGTGTCGGCGGCGGGCTGCGCGGCGGCGAGCAGCATCGTCAAAAGCATGTCAGGCAAGTTCCCATTCGTCATCACGTTCGCGCACCACGCCGCGCGCGCGCAGGTCGAACAGATGCGCGAGCACCGAACGTCCGGCGGCGCCGGTCAGCCGCGGGTCTAGCCCCTTGTACATCTGCGCGACCATCGCCGGGATGACCCGGGTTCCCTTTTCCAGCTCGCGCACAATCTGCCGCTCGCGCTGCTTGCGGTGCCCCAGCATGCCGCGGACAAGCTGCCGCGGCTTGGTCACCGCGGGGCCGTGCGCGGGATAATAGATGCGGTCGCCCCGCTCATACAGCTTCGACAGGCTGGCCATATAGGCTGCCATGTCGCCATCGGGCGGGCTGACGACGCTGGTCGACCACGCCATGACATGATCGCCGGTGAACAGCGCGCCGCTTTCGAGCAGCGCATAGCAGAGGTGATTCGACGTGTGCCCGGGCGTCGCCACCGCCTCGATCGTCCAGCCATCGCCCGAAATCCGCTCGCCGTCGGTCAGCACCCGATCGGGCGCATAATCGGGATCGAACGCCGAATCGGCGCGCGGGCCGTCGTCGCGGATTGCCAGCGGCGCGCAGCCAATGATCGGGGCGCCGGTCGCAGCTTTCAGCGGCGCCGCCGCCGGGCTGTGATCGCGGTGGGTGTGGGTGCACAGGATCGCGGCAACGCGCTGACCGTCCACAGCGCGCAGGATGGCATCGACATGGCCGATGCCGTTGATGTCGGCGGGATCACCGATGCTCATCCCCGATCCGGTTGGCCCCGGATCGATCACCGCAACATCGCTGCCCGCGCCGACGATCCACGTCTGGGTGCCGGTAAAGGTATAGGGCGACGGGTTCGGCGCCAGCACGCGCCGCACGAGCTGCTCATGCTGCTCGCAATCGCCAGCGCGGATGCTGTCGGGCCAGGGCTTTTCTTCGCTCATGACGCTCATGTGGCATTGCGGGGGGCAGAACAAAAGGGGTGGCGGCGATCATTTGGTCTCAACGACAGGAATCGACCAATTGCGGACCTACATTTTCGTCACCCCGGACTTGATCCGGGGTCCATGACCCCTTGCACCGTGTTAAGCTGCGAGGGCGAATGGATCCCGGATCAAGTCCGGGATGACGAAGACATGAGGGCGGCTCCCCACCCCAAAGCCGCCATCCGCCGCTCAAAAAAACGCTGTCCTACATTATTCCGCTGTGCCAGCCTTGGGTCAGCTCTTTCAATTTGTAAGCAAAAGCGGTCGCTGCCAGGATTCCCGAGACGGCCCCAAAAAAAGCCGAGCGCCACATGTCCGCCGAGCGCGACAAATCAGGCGCTGCACTAGGCTGAACTTTCCTGAACTTTGGCATGATGGCCCGGTCCATGCGCCGACCGGATCGCGGGGTTCCGTCCGCGAAAAAGGGAGCGGTCGCCCGCTCCCTTTCCCGCCCCTGCCGCCAGCCCCACCGGGGAGCAAAGGCTGGCGCGGAAGCTGTTCGGGCCTAGTGGTCCGATTTCTCGATGTCGGCGATCGCCTTGTCCAGATCGGCGGCGACCTTGGCGCGCATGTCGTCGGACAGGCCGCGCGCACGATCGCCCTCGGCAAAGGCTTCGCGCGCTTTCTTGAGCGCCGACAGCCGCGCCGCTTTGCCTTCGGCGCTGTCGTTGCAGGCAAACATGACGACGCGGCTGCGCTTGTTGCCGTCGCTCTCGTCGCGGTTGACGATCGGCGCCGCTTTTTTGCTGTCGCCGCACTTGCCCAGCACCATCGTCTGACCATGCACCGACGACCAGGCGCCGTGCGGCATGGGGGGCATCGGCGGCATCGGGGCCAGCACCGTGCGCAACCGTTCCTTGCGTTTCGCTTCCAGCTTGTCGGCGATCGCCTCGGCTTGCTGGCCGGTGATGCCCTGTTCCTTCAGCGTCGCGAGCACATCGTCGCGCGACAGGCTGCCCGGCATGCGGACGTCGATACGACGCAGCTTGTCCTTGCCGTCGGCGGGCGCAAACATCACCATCGGTGCCTTGCCCTCACCATCGCCGTCGCGGCGGATGACGATGCGATGCACTTCGCGTTTTTTCCCATCCTTGTCGGTGGTGGCGTCTTCGCTGTGGTCGGTGAAGACCGTGACCTCTGGGGCGGCGGGGGCATCCGGGGCGTCGGGCGCTTCGGGGGGTAGCGGTGCCTCGGGCGGCAGTGGCGGCGCGGGCGGCTCGGCCATATCGACCGTCTGCGCCGTCGCCGTGACGATCCCCGCCGGCACCAGCGTCGCGGTCGTCGCCAGCACCGCCAGCGTTGCCCCACCGATCAGCACCCGGCCCGCCAGCCCGCGCTGTTTCGAAATATCCCTCAGCATCAACATCGTCAGCCTCTCCTGCAAATTATCGTGAACCGCCATCGGCGCCGCCAGCGACAGCCGCGAACCGACGGCTGCCTTGGCAATTGCGGTCGCATAGCGTGCGGTGCGCTCGCCGCGCGCGTCCTGGTCGGCCCCGCCATCGACCAGTGTCAGCACGCGCGCGTCGCACGCCGCCTCCTGATCGAAGCGAAAGGCGCGGATCGCGCGCCACGCGAACGGATTGAACCATTGCGACGCCAGCAGCACGAGCGCCGCGGCATTGGCCCACAAATCGCCGTGCCGGTGGTGCGCCAGCTCATGATCGACCGCGAGCGCGCGCTCGTCGGCGGCATAGCGGGCAAAGAAATCCTGCGGCACCGCGACGATACGATGCCACAGGCCAAAGGCGACGGGGCCGTCGACCGCGTCGGTCATCACCAGCCGGATCGTCCCGATCGGCGCAAGCTCGACCGCTTCGGCGAGCACCTCGGCGCGGAAGCGGCGGTGCGACAGCAGCGCCATCGCGAGCACTGCGGCCATGCCCATCGCCCATAAAACAAAGACATAGGGCATCGCATCGGCGATCGACCAGGCCGGGGTCACCGGGGCGGTCATTGCCATATCGACCGCAACCAGCATGGCTTCGCCGCTGTCGGGCGCCGCCACGGGATCGGCGAACGGCAGCGGCGGCAGCACCAGCCGCAGCGCCGGGATCAGCCACAGGCTATACGCCAGCCGCGGCCCGAAATGGCGCGCGAACGGCTTGCGGACCAGCAGCACCGCTAGGACGAGCAGCCCGGTGGTGAGCAGCGTGTCGCTCCACACCTGCATCCATGTCGCGGCGCTCATGACTTGAGCCTCCGCAGCAGCGCCTCGATCTCAGCGATGTCGGTGTCGGTCAGCGCCTCGCGATCGGCGAGATGGGCGATCAGTGGGCTGACGCGGCCGCCGAACAGGCGGTCGACAAAACGCTGCGATTCCTCCCCGACGGCGTCGGCGCGCTCGATCGCGGGGCTATAGAGGTACCGGCGGCCGTCGGCGGCGGCGGTCACCGCGCCCTTCTGGACCAGCCGCGCGAGCAGGGTCTTGACCGTCGCCTGCGTCCAGCCATTGGTTTTGCCGATGCGGTTGGTCAGGTCGGCCGCGGTCTGCGGGGCGTCGTCCCACAGCGCCGACAGCACCTGCATCTCCGACTCGCTTGCTCGTTCCGCCATCAGAACCCCTCCCATTGGCACCGCCGATTTGCGATGCGACTACAAATGTAGTCAATGGGCTGAATGGTCGATGAACGAAGCTGAACGGCAAAGTGTCGGGATTTTTGACAAGCGGCGCCAGCGGTAAGGAATCGCTAACCACCGTGACCCGCGCATATCCATCGCCGCGGCAAATTGGCACGGCAATTGAATAATATCAGATGTTCCCGAGTGTTCCGCTCAATGGAGCGGTGGGGGGCATCGGTCTGGTCCCTGATGCCCCCTGCCCCCACCGGGAAATCCTCACTTACCCCCGATGCAGACGGGGGGCGGAGCGGTCGAAAGGCCCCGCCCCCCGGACGCTCGTTCCGCCAATCGCATCGGACGTTCGCCCAATCAAAGCGAAACGAGGACGATGTCCGTTCACGACCGAACGAGCCGCTGCCCGCCCCAAAGCCGTCGCATAAAAAAGCCCCGCCGGATCGCTCCGGCGGGGCCTTTCTTTTGCCCGCAGGCGGTGCAGCTTAAACCGCGCCGTTCGCCAGCGCCGCGAGGAGCAGGATCGCCACGATGTTGGTGATCTTGATCATCGGGTTGACCGCCGGACCCGCGGTATCCTTGTACGGATCGCCGACGGTGTCGCCGGTCACCGCGGCCTTATGGGCCTCGCTGCCCTTGCCGCCGTGATTGCCGTCCTCGATGTATTTTTTGGCATTGTCCCATGCGCCGCCGCCCGAGGTCATCGAGATCGCAACGAACAGCCCGCTGACGATCACGCCGAGCAGGAGTGCGCCGAGCGCCTCCAATGCCGCAGCCGGACCCGCAACAGCGCGGATCACGAAGAACACGACGATCGGTGCCAGCACCGGAAGCAACGACGGGATGATCATTTCCTTGATCGCCGCCTTTGTCACCAGATCGACCGTTCGCGCATAGTCGGGCTTGCTCTCATAGGTCATAATGCCCGGATTGTTCTTGAACTGGTCACGAACATCCTTGACCACCTCGCCCGCCGCGCGGCCGACCGCGGTCATGCCGAACGCACCGAAGAGGTACGGCAACAGTGCGCCGAGCAGCAGCCCGACGATGACATAAGGCGACGACAACGAGAAAGTCAGCGGCTCGGTCAACCCGAGCTTGGCCGAATATTCGGTGATGTCGGCCGTATAAGTACCGAACAGCACCAGCGCCGCCAGACCCGCCGAACCGATCGCATAGCCCTTGGTCACGGCCTTGGTCGTGTTGCCCACGGCGTCGAGCAGGTCGGTCTTTTCGCGCACCGAATCATCGAGCCCCGCCATTTCGGCGATGCCGCCGGCGTTGTCGGTGACCGGACCATAGGCGTCGAGCGCGACGACCATGCCGGCGAGCGCCAGCATGGCGGTGGCCGCAAAGGCGATACCAACGATGCCCGCGATCTGGAACGCGGCGATGATGCCGGCACAGATGACCAGCGTCGGCGCCGCGGTCGATTCCAGGCTGATCGCCAGACCCTGGATGACGTTGGTGCCATGGCCGGTTTCCGACGCCTTGGCGATCGAGCGCACCGGGCGATAGTTGGTGCCGGTGTAATATTCGGTGATCCAGATGATCAGCCCGGTGATGATCAGGCCGAGCAGCGAGCAATAGAACAGGTCGTTGCCATTGAACGTCTGGCCGGTGATGTCGGTCGCCATGTCGCCTTTCAGGACATAGCTGGTCGAGAACCAGATCGCCGGGACCGAGAGGACCGCGGTGACCAGGAAGCCCTTGTACATCGCGCCCATGACATTCTTGCCGCCACCGAGGCGGACAAAGTAAGTCCCGATGATCGAGGTGATGATGCAGACGCCGCCCATCAACAGCGGCAGGCTCATCAGCGGCAACAACATGTCGCCCGCGTCCTTCAGCAGCAGCGCCATCAGCACCATGGTGGCGCCGACGGTGACGACATAGGTTTCAAACAGATCCGCGGCCATACCGGCGCAATCGCCGACATTGTCGCCGACGTTATCGGCGATCACCGCGGGGTTGCGTGGGTCATCCTCGGGGATGCCCGCCTCGACCTTGCCGACCAGATCGGCGCCGACGTCGGCGGCCTTGGTAAAGATACCGCCGCCCAGACGCGCAAAGATCGAGATCAGCGAGGCGCCGAACGCGAGCGCAACGAGCGCGTCGACGACAGTGCGATCCTCACCACCAACGGTGAAGCCGCCGGGACCGATCAGATACCAGAAAAAGACCGAGATCGCGAGCAGAGCAAGCCCCGCCACCAGCATGCCGGTTATCGCCCCGGCGCGGAACGCCATGGTCAGGCCGGCCTGCAGCCCGGTCTGCGCCGCGGCCGCGGTGCGGACGTTGGCTTTCACCGAAATGTTCATGCCGACGAAACCGGCAACCCCCGACAGGACGGCGCCGATGACAAAGCCCGTCGCCGAAATCGCGCCGAGGAAAATTCCGACGAGAATGGCGACGACGACGCCGACGATGGCGATGGTGCGATATTGGCGGCCCAGATAGGCTTTGGCGCCTTCCTGGATGGCGGCGGCAATTTCCTGCATCTTTTCATTACCCGGCGAGGCGCTGAGCACCTGGCGGGAGGTAATGAAGCCATAGAGCACGGCGATAAGGCCGCACGCTATCGCGATCATAACCGGATCAATCATGAATTTCCTTCCCCATTGAGCGGGGCGGAGTCAGGTGAACAGTCGAGCACGTCCGACTTATATTGCCGGTTCGCCCTCTCCCCTGATGCGACCGCCCCTAAATTTGGACGCCGCGTTATGGGAAGAAAGAAAGCCAAGGGCAACCCCGGTTTTTCGGCACTTTTGTAACGATTTCGCGTCAGTGCGTGAAACCAAGACGCTCGGGCAGCGCAAGCCGCTGAGCACGGTGTGTCAGCGTGATTCCCTCGCCCACCCCGGCATGACCGATCGGCGTTGCCGCCACGTTCAACCCGGTTGCGATCTCGCGGATCGCCGCCGCGGCGCCGGGGTCTGCCGCGAACAGCAGCTGATAATCGTCGCCCGCACTCGCGGCGGCGAGCCGGGTGTCGACCACATCGGGCCGCACCGCGAGCAGCGCCGCCGACAGCGGCATCGCCTCGAGCATCAACACAAACTCGCATCCGCTGGC
>Ga0209232_1001811_pt1 | contig 11167 bp, 8 predicted proteins | sample ETNvirenome_2_60_FD_184066 | JGI IMG/M metagenome (GOLD analysis project Ga0209232, IMG submission 184066) | Marine viral communities from the Pacific Ocean - ETNP_2_60 (SPAdes) (version 2) | ecosystem: Environmental > Aquatic > Marine > Oceanic | place: Pacific Ocean | collected 2013-06-22
TCGGACTTGAACCGATGACCTGAGCTTTACAAAAACCCTGCTCTATCCAGCTGAGCTAAGTTGGCATCAATCTACAGGTAACAGTTCTGGGTTTTCTAACTCTAGTTCGTGTAGCAGTGGATTACATTCCTCCATCATTAGATACATGGCAGATCTGTATAGATCTTCTTCTTCATATGCTTTCCCACTATTGGCCATTTCAACGATTTCCGCATCATGAGTGGCAAAGTCAGGAAGATCATCAAAAGTGAAAGGAACATTTTGTATGAAATACATCAATACAATCTGCCTCTTTCCTCTATACCAGCAGTATTTCGTATCTATACGATACTTTGTATCTATGCGATATTTCATGGGACTGTGGCATACCCCATCTATATTTAGTGGGGCAATAGGAGCGGGGGGACTTGAACCCCCACGAACTTAATGTTCAACAGATTTTAAGTCTGGTGCGTCTACCGATTCCGCCACGCTCCCAAAAATCAAGGATAATACTCCTTGTAGACATTATTGTCATCATCATCTAATGCCATTTCCACTGTTTCTTCAAGAACCCAAGAATCTTCACTTTCTAGGTAATTAATCATTTTGTCCCAAAGTTCGGGTGGAAAGTCATCGACGAACATTCCCCAAGTTCCAGGATTTTCGTCATCACCGTCAGGCTCCCAAGTACAGTATTTGATGTCATTTTGATATTCGCAAAAAAGAAAGTCAAATACGTTGGATTGGTCTTCCTCGGTCTGACAGTAAATTTTAAGATTATTCAGTCTCATAAGTAGCGGGGTGAAATGCACAATATTCGTTAAACGTGATCTTCATCTCCTTGTTGGTCAGACCCGCATTTTTCGCTGCTTTGGGTAAGTTCCATTTCGCCACGAACAACATTTCCATAGATTGTCGGGTTTCTGGTCTCATAATTGTAGCACTCCAGGATTTCTTTGTAAAACTCTGCAGAATAGTTATTCATAAAAAGGTAATAGGGCAAAAAATTTGGGGAATTTTTTTTCGCCCCTTTTTGGAATTAAAAGCTAATTTTGGTCAGAGGGGAGATGCATACGCTAGTGTGTCTTCATCACACTTATCACGTACCATCTCAAGGACTGCCATGAACTGCTCCACGGTTTCGCAATCCACGACACGCTCATCGCCATCACTGGAGTACAGGAAGAACTTACGGGACGTGGGATCGACAACACAGCGGGTCAGGTACTCGTCTTGCATGGGGTTCGTTTGATTACCTGCTTATTATAGGGCAATCAGGGCACGGTGTCAACCTATTCCTTGACTGCAAACACGGAAGTCAGACCCACGGAGTCTTGAAGAATTCTAAAAGTAATGATGTTGTAGTGACTGCTATCAAAATTTGGTGTCGCTGCTGTGGCCCAAGTAAGGTGCTTCACAGAACCACCATTAATTGTGTAGGTAGTGCCTGCACCTACATCACCAGGAGCAGATCCAAGTCCAATCACAGACACAGTACACATTCTCTTGTTTTCCAACGAAACATTAGTAAAATTATATCGAGGTTGTGCGCCAATCGTTCCAATAGCTACTGTTTCCTTCGATACATCAATTGCAATATCACCACTACTACCAATCTCTGTTAGTGCTACGGCATTATTTGATGGAGATAAAATTTTATCATTAGGTCTTACTGTTTCATATGACCCACCAAAAGTCGCGATACCAATAGTAGCAACACCAACTCCAGCAATATTGGTATCAAGGCTACCATGAACTTTTAAATTAAAGTCTGATATTGCTGTTCCACCGATACCAACTTTTTGTGTGGTATGAATACCAATTTGTGTCCCTGGTGGAGAATCTGTTCCAGCCCAGGTGGTTCCTGCACCAGGACCTGCTGTTATTGGAATAACACCATGATTTAATCTTTCATCAACCAAAAGATCATATGTTGTCTGTCCGACTGCTACTCCTGCATCGTTCGTGATTGATGTGTCTACAACATAGTAATACTGTGGCATGATTTATCTCCTACTTATTAATACTGTAAATTGAATTGTCACCAGGATAATCATCTGATGATTCTCCTTCATATTCTACGATTAGTTTTTCTCCGTCTTTTCTCTCTGCATGAACAAGATAGAAGCAATCAATATTAGTTCCGTTTCCTGATCTAACTTTGACTCTTGTTCCCCATTCGATACCATCAATAATCAAGTCCTGTGATGTTTTGATTTGAGTCAGAGTTACCGTGATCGTCTCTGCATCAACCAGACCTCTCCAATACTCAGGTAATTCGATGACATTCTTACCTGTCAATCTACCTCTATAATAGACACCAGACTCTGGCCCCTCTAAACATACATGACGAAGACGATGACCCTTCTTGGTTGGGTGAGGAATATCAAATGGTTTTCTAGTAGTCAGTGTAATACCAGCAGCAGTTACTTCACTTGCACTTGTGATAGTTCCAGTAATATTAATAGAACCATCCCCAATAATACCTGGGGTGTTTATCTGGAGACCATCAATCTGTGCTGTCTGGTGATACCAAGGAGTACATGCCTCCTCTGGATAGTCACTTTCCTTTGCATTACCCTTGAAAATGTAATAGTAACTAGTGGATGGTGTTCCCCAAGTTGCATAATCATTACAATCTTTACCACCAGAACCTGGTACGTATTCTCCTGCCATAATTAACCTCTCTTATCGTAGTGATATCCAGACACAGAATACTCGTCATTATTTCCTGGGTAATCTGCAGGTGACTCTCCCTCATATTCAGGGATAAGTCTCTCTCCATCGGCTCTGGTCCCGTATATATGAAAGAAACAGTTGATGGGCATTCCACCCATCGCTTGGAGATATACTTTCTCCTCATCAATTCTCTTTACAATCACATCTTGATGTGCTCCGATTGGAGTCAGATTGACTGTAATTGTAGTCCAGTCTACAAGTTCCTTCCAGTAATTTGGAAGAAGAATTTCTTTTTTATTTCTTACCGTGCCACGGAAGTAAACATCATTTGATGGTCCTTCAGGGCAGGTGTGTCTTAGTCTGTATCCCTCTTTGGTTGGGTGAGGAATATCAAAGTTTTTCTTTGCGGCAAGAACATGACCACCACAATTTGAAATTACATTACCCTGAACAAGACAGTTACCGCCAACGATTACATTCATCGCAGTCTCAACTGGCCCCAAGAATCCTGCAGCACCATTTACAGCGAGTGAAAATGGATTACTTGGAGGACCATAACAAAATCCACCTGGAATTAAAGGTCCAAGTAAATTATCACTGTTGGTCAGTGGTGCGATATTTACCGTTGCATATGGCCATGGGAATGTAGTAGGGTTTCCCATCACAACAGGTCCTTCGATACCTGCCGATCCATTTACTCTAGTAACACCCTCACCAATAGCAGGGAAGATGCCAGTTCCTACTTTTATCTGACCACCAACGTTGGCGTCGTCTAAGTTAAATGACATTTTTTATGCTTGATTTTGTTGTACTTGATATCTTTGACCCCCGACCTTAGAGTCTTTAACTGAAACTGCATCACTTATACCAGAAATAATTGATCCATAAATTTTCAGGCAACTATTACCAATACACTCAGTGATTCCAGATGACATGATTTTGGTATTGTTTTTAGAGGATAACAATATCTTTTTTGCTTCACCACTGATACTCTCAGAGGCAACCATTTTTATATTGCCCTTGGTAGTATCGCCATGAAAAGCAACTAACTCAATATCATTTGCCTGTAATCTTATTTTACCATTAGTTGCAATAATGTCAATATTACCATTCTTTGCATTAATCATGCAAGTATCATCTTCTTCTGCCCTATTACTTCCACACTCAACCTGAAAGTTTCCAGGTCCCATAAAGGTAGTCCAACCTTTTCTTGGACCATCCTTATCCATGGACATGAAGTGTTCACCGTCTGATGCCTGCAACATAACATCAGATGTAACATCAGCTCTCTTATGGATTTTACCAAAGGAAAGACTTCCATGGTTGTTTCCATAGGTAATAGCAGAATAATTAGACTTTAAATTATTGCCGCCATTTTCGCCTGGTTTTCTGTCATTACCTGTGTTTGTGGCTGTTGCCATTTCTAATACTCTAAGTGTTTACTATCTAGATAAGATTTTCTGGTGTTCCAGGAATGTTAAGTCTAGGATCATTAGAAGTAACATCTGTACCCTGTCTGAGGATTGCAGAAGGTCTAGTGGTAACCTGATTATCGATGCTCTCCTGAAGAGTTGCATAGACTGGGATAAGTTCTCCAATTGTTTCATAGATACCAGCAAACAACTGACCATCTTTGGAGAAGACAGATCCATAATATGGTTTTCCGTTGACATATCCAGTCTGTTTCAAACCAACCAGATCAGTAACCTGAACAATATCCTCATCTGGAAGAATATTTTCTGGGACAATCACTGGTCTAATTACAGGTCTACCAACAAAGCCTACACCTGTATCAGAATCAAGAGTAAGTGTAGGGAACTCTGGGGGAATGATGATACCACTTCCCACATCAACCGCATTCACTTGACCAAAGTTTCCTGGAGTTATAGGGAAGCATATTCTAGTTCCATCTGCATTTTCAACACAAACTACATCATCTGGACCATAGTTAATACCAGGAGCAGTTGGAGTGATACCTGTCAATTCTAAAACAACTGGATATCCCTTTCCAGGTGGTGGTGGTTGTGGAGGATAATATCCTGGTTCATCAATAATAACATCAGTAACAATACCAACACCTCTGACTTTCTTAGGACATGGTGGTGGAATTAGAATTGCAGATACTCCTACTGGGTTATCGAGCCATGATTTTGACTCTCTAAAGATAACAACTTCCTTTCTAATATCCAAAGCAAATCCAGTTGGATTATTTGTAAATGCATTTCTTCTAAATCTCAAATTATTAACCACAACTTTAATTTCATATCGACCAGCAGAAAGATCCACTCTTGTTATATTAGGGGTTCCTCTGAACGATTTTGATTCAGCGACTTTCTTTCCATCAATAAACAGAGTTGCATTATCATCAGACTGGAATTTAATTTCTTGAGATCCACTCTCAAAGAAGTTTACATTTGAAAAAGTAAATGTTCTATCTCCAGGAAGATCTGGATTGTCCACATCAAGTGGTGGTAAATATGGAGAAACGTTCATGTTATTCATAAACTCACTCCAGTTTTTGTTATTACCGTTAAACAATACTGGTCCGTTGTAAGTTACTCCACCAATTTGCTTTCCACCAGTAACTCCACCTTTAATATTAGATTCGGCAGTGACTTCAATAGTCTGAACTTTTGAACCTTTCTCTCCCTTCTGATTCCAGACTTTTCCACCAACGGCAATACTATCAACGGCAACACCATATTTTTTAGGGTCATCATTCCACTGCAATTTAAAAGTAATTTTACCAGATCCCTTGTACTCAATTCTCTTACCATCTGAGGAGAATTTTGCATCGACAGTTGAACTGACGATACTGAAGGTTGAGTTGATGTCATTACCATGACCATCTCTCATCTTAACAGAATTTCCACTAACTCTGTAACCACCTTTTCCCACCACCTCTGTAGTGTCTTTAGATCCTACGTTAATTGTATGAGTTTCTTCTCCCTTATGCTTTCTCTCTTTCCTCCATTTTTTACCAGCGATAGTGATTGATCGAACAGCTTCACCAGCATAATTTGGATTGTCATCATATTCAATTTTAAGAGTGACACTCCCAGATTTTTTTACTATAAGTTTTCTTCCATCTTGAGAGAACCTGGTGCTCATTCCAGGATCATCTGACATGATCCTAAACTTAACGTTGGCATCACTGCCATCACCATCTTTTAATTTAATTGTCTTGCCACTACCCGAAACATCGATGCTTCGATTTGATGGATTTAAATCTTCATAGGTTATTGGATATTCTTTATCACCAGAAACCTGCTTAGTAATTCCTTGATTTAATCCTCTATACTCAACTAAAAGTTCTGCTGGATTTGGAGGACCTTCCACAAGTGGTTTGATCCAATCTTTAGTAGAGAATACTTTCTTCTTCGCAGTCTTCTTCTTAAGAGTCTTTTGGTTTTCAACTTCAACAGTAATCGTATGATTACCTTGTGGTAAGAAGAATTTTTCGATGGGAGGAGAAACTGCCTTAAATCCTCTAAGTTTATACTCATAAGTGCTTCCACCATTAACCAGAACTCTACCCCAGTTATCACATGATCCCTTCAGAGCATAGAATCCATCATAAGGAGCTTCAAAGTTCCAAGTAGTGCTATAAACTTTTCCACCACCACCATCAGTATTTTTTTCTCTTCTGGGTGGTAATGGGGAGAGTGCAAAGCGATTCATGAATTTACTCCACCTTGCATCCAAGGTGACTGGCCACCAACTCTCGCTACCTCCTGGGAATCTAGTAGTCCAGATGGGATTCTTAGGACATCTTCCCTCCCCTTCTACAGGTGGTTCCTGAGGGATAGGTGGTAGAGGAGCATCAATACACAGAGCAGCACCCATAGGATTTTGATTCCAAGATCTTGCTGAAATTCTTGGTTGCTCTTCAACCCTACTTCTAATATCAATTGCCAGTGCCATGGGGTTAACACCCTTAACTGGTGCCGCTTGAGCTCCCTTTACTTTTGTAATCGTAAGATCTCCATTCTCATCAAATCCATTACCGATATTATCATCATACTCAATAGTTCTACCATTATTTTTTATTCTAGATCCTGTTCCAGAGGAAGATCCAACTGCTTTGACAAGATACTCTCTACCAGCCTCAAAAGATGCTGTCCCTGTGATGACTTCTTTTTCTTTGATTCTACCTTTGGATCTACCTCTTCCTCCGACACCAGTCCGTGTTCTCTTCAATTCAATAGAATCGTTAGGACCCTTACCTATTCTGATTTTATCTGCAAAGACTCCTGAGGTTCTTGGGTTATCATCCGTTCTCAGTCTAAAAGAAATATCAACAGATCCAGATCCATCAACTTTCATATAAGTTTCGCCACCACGTCTCACAAATTTTACGTCAGCAGGTGATACTTTAGGTCTAGACTTCCCATCAAAACTAAATCTACCGCCAGGTATTTGAGTTAACTCTGCTCTAATTCTATATTTTCCTTTCTTAAAGAATCTGGTATAGGTTGTTTTGTCCATACCATTTTCAATAATGACTTCATCACCACCCTTATTAATATCTCTGAGACCATTTCCAATTCCCATGGCTCCTTCACCAGTTCTATTTCCGATGAATAATTTCACACTATCATCAGCATCAACTTCAATATCATAATTACCATCTGCGGGGAAATTAATATGCTCCCAACGAATTACATGCGTTCCTGCATATGGATTGTCTGGTAAAGGCTTTCTGGTATTGAATGGACAAACACCATAATTGTTTAGAAATCCACCCCTACCATAAACATTTGTTCTCCACAATTTTCTGTCTGCCTTGTTAATATAATCTGCGGTATTAAAAATCGTTTCACTTTTTTGATTTGACGTGGATTTACCACCATCTCCTTTAGGAATATTTCCACTAACTCTGAATATTAAATCATAAGTGCCTCTTTTTTTCGTTCCCTGCCCACTAGTTCCAATTACTGATCTTGGGTTTGAGGATACAAACGTTCCTTCTTTCGCCCTGACTTGCATATCATCATTATCATTTGCCGATCCAGCATAATCAGCGAAGACAATTTTACCTGACCCCACTCCACGTTCGGTTCCTTTTTTTCCTCTACCAAAAACTTTTGAAAGACCCTGTTCTAGTGCTTTTTCAGACCTTTCAATTTCTTTCTTTGGTTTACCAAGTTTAATTGTCTTAGTTTGTCTACCTTTCTCTCCTCTTTGAATCCAAGTTTCACCAAGTAGTTTGATTCTTTTGAGAACAGATCCTTTAGTTTTAGGATTATCATCCCACTTATATCTGATTGTAATATCACCACCAATATCACCTTTGACAACTAATTTTTTACCATCATCAGAAAATCTTGCACTGAGACCAGGAGAACTCGACATAATCTTAAATTGACCATTCTCATCAAATCCATTATCAGCATCATCATCATACTCAATCTTTCTTCCATTATCTAAAACTTTTAACCCAAATGCCTTTGCATCTGCATACTCATAATCAATATTAAATTCTCTCTTATTATCAACAGTTTTTGATGTATGTGTTGTATTGCCGGTCATCACGGCCTGGACTTTATAATCTACATTAGGAATAACTTTAATATTTTTGCTATAAGTGTCCTTACTTTTATCAACATTATTCAGTGAGAAAGAATGTTTTCCGTTTAATGCGGTGAAAACAAACCTTATTTTCATATTTGACTTTGATCCTTGACCATAGACATCAAAATCAACAGGAACTCTATCTGCTGGTTGTGGTCCAGGTTTGGGTTTGGGTTTTTCTCTGATGGGAATATTGAGAAGATCAATTTTAATTCTATGAATACCTGCTTGAATTGTTACCTTCTTTGTATCTTTTGGTAGGGGATTACCTTTAAAGTTCCTCGGTTCCATGATAAGTTCATTATCAAGATACACCTTACTGATATTATCGGCCATACCTCTGAAGGTATACTCTCCCGTGTATGGAAAGTTCTCTTCCCATTCAAATGTACACCACTGTCCTGCATAATCACTTCCAGGAATGTCCGATGGTGGGATAGGTGAAACCGCAAAGCGGTTCATAAAACTGTCTTTGATATTATATTCTTTTATGCTCTTCTTCTTTGGCGGTTTGAAAGAAGAACCGTCTTTAAATATATACGACAAGTCATTTGTACTATGACCATCAGTAGTTTTTCTCTCACCAGTGGCATTAAATGTGCCTTGAGTTGCTCTGACTTGTAAGTCATCATTATCATTAGATGACTTAACAAAGTCCGCAAAAATTACAGATCCTTTTTTGTTCCCTTTAATTTCTTTTGATTTCCTTCCAATACCAGCAACGAGACCTTGTTCAACACCTTTTCCTTTGTATCGACCACTAGCGGATACTTTATATTTGGTGTTCTTCTTTACCTTCTTTGTGACCGTTGTCTTTTTAGCTTCTTTAAAGTCAGGTGCTCTAAATCTAAAAGCATGTGATCCATCCTCAGCAGTGAAGACAAACTCCAATTTTCTGTCTGCCTGATTTCCACCCTGACTGTAGACTTCAAACTTAAGATCAACAAAATTATCAGTCTTTGCTGGTGGAGATTTTCCATCAACTGACTTGGTGGTTACATCACCACCCCATGCCCAGTGGGCAACATCATGTTTTACCTGAGTGGTTTTATCTCTAAAGACAACAACCTCGGGTGTTTCTTTTCTAGTATGCCACCAACATTCTATCTTAGCGGCAGTGCCTGGTCCACCAAATGGAACTCCACCACCAGCATCTATTGCTTGCTTTAAGTAATCTTGATACTTTTGAATCTCTGCACCAATTGGAGATTCGGCTAGACTTGCAAAAAGATTAGGATCCCACTGTCCTAAGTTCTGACCATCTGGACCAAATCTATCGCCATATCCGGGCAGTGCGTCTCCAGAAAGATCATAGATTTCAAAGTCATCCTCTTGATCAAAAACTTCTTCAGTCTCTGCGAGTTCTCCTGTGAGAGCTCTCATCACCGCACCAGATCCCTGTCCACGACCATCTCTTAATTTTACATTTGGTGGAGTTCTATATCCAAACCCACCACGAACTAAATTAACTGCAAGTAAAGCACCATCAGTACCAAAAATAGGATTTCCAACCGCACCAATACCCGATCCACCTGTAAATACCAATCTCACAGGTAGATCGTTTGGATCAACTTCTCCAGGTCTTAGTCCATCAATTCTTCGGCATCCATCAGCATTTGATGGATTGTTTTTAGGAATAAGATCAGCAGGTTCTAGTGCGTTTACTTCATTAATATTTAAAAATCTTGTTCTCTCTCTATTCGTTACGATAAATCTGACTCCAGGATTTAACGCAGCATACTTATTAGCTTCCAGACGGGAAACTCCAGTGACATACCCTCTCTCAGGATCGACATAACCGACCTTGATGGAGTTCTTATCTGCGGCACCGAAGATATTAAATGACATTCCCTATTATACTTTGTTAATCTTCATAGTGATATTTATCAGTAAATATCGAGAGAGTTCTGTGCAGCTTCTCTTTCTGCAATCTCTTCTGCAGTTGGTGGTCTTGCCTCAACTAGTTCAGTGGTTTCTGGATCCACAACATATCTCTCACCAGTATCCTGACCAGCAGTGGTGTTATCAATATCCTCTGTTGCGGCAGTTGGTTCTGCAAATGGTGTTCCTTCCTCTGCTGCTGGGACAGGTGCATCTTTAGATCTCTCATCAACAGAGCCCTCACTAGGCATCTGCGATTCTTCTTGCGAGTCTCCACCCTGACAGAAAGTATAAATGGTGGACTTTGCAACGTTTGGTTTTAACTCGCAACCAAAAATATTAAGTTGAATATTTGCAAAAGATAATGCAGAAGTAATACTACCACCGATGTCTGGCATCGCTAAATCGATACCACCAGATGCTAGTCCAGAAAGAGGATCAATAGTATCAGTTATGCCTGCAAGCATACCAGTGATATCTTTCAGATATGCATCAACGTTGTTTGCTATGTTTTGATTAGCAGAATCTAATTCTTCTCTTGATCCCGACAACACTCTACCAGCAACGTCCTCAGCAAAGCACATGGGAACTTGGGGATATGTTACCTCACCTACATCAGAGTCTTGATTTGCCACCCTGTTCTGAGTCTCTTCCACAAGACCACTTGGATCAATTAGTTCATCCAAAACCCCTGCAATTTTATCACAAAGACCTCCAGACATCTTACCATAGAGACATAAGATGAGTTCTGTAAGGACTTGCTTCATGTCAGAGAACTGATATCTCAAACTAGATGGCATCGCCGCAACAATTGCATTTAGAGCTTTGTTCAAAATTTTCATGGCATACTCCATGATCTTATCAAAGATCTGTTTCATGAAGTTTGCAATTTGACATGCAATATCAGCCATCATCTTTTGTATGTCAGCGATGACATTAGAGACCGCATCAACATAACTTTGAAGTGACTGAAGAAACTTATCAAGTTTCGCAGTCATGTTTTGTATGGCAGTTTGTATTCCCTTCAGAGCACTTTGAACAAATTGATCTG
>Ga0209232_1001814_pt1 | contig 11156 bp, 11 predicted proteins | sample ETNvirenome_2_60_FD_184066 | JGI IMG/M metagenome (GOLD analysis project Ga0209232, IMG submission 184066) | Marine viral communities from the Pacific Ocean - ETNP_2_60 (SPAdes) (version 2) | ecosystem: Environmental > Aquatic > Marine > Oceanic | place: Pacific Ocean | collected 2013-06-22
ATGCCCTACCTGCCCATCTACCACTATAGTCATCTGACCATCTGTTTGTTACTTCTTCACTCATATTATTTTCCTTTAAGGTGTATTATTACTTCTATTAGTTTCACCCTTGCTGTACCCATTAGGGGTAGCGTTTGGTGAAATTTTTAAATCTCCTGCATCAGCATTTTGTGGAGTTCCATGATTTGAATTACCAGACCTATCATATATGGTACTTATTGAATCAGATAATCCTGTTACACTATCAAGCGATGACATTGCCCAATAGCCTTTTAAGTTATCTGAGTAGCTATCAAGTAAGTTACCATGTCTGCCTAAAGTGTAAATTGCACCTACTTCTGTGCTACTTAATTCTTTATTCCATATAGCTGTTTGACCAATAGAGCCATTAAATTCAACATTATCTCCACCAATTCTTATATTTGAAAATGATGGGTTAGGTGTAGCATCTTGAGTACCATTTGATAACAAACTTCCATTAACATATACTAATGGTTTTGCAGAAGATGCTTGTGTCATTACAATATTTACCCAAGTATTATTTAATGTATATGAATAACTTTTTTCTCCAGATGCTGAATAAAATGCTATTTCTGAACCACCTCTTAGATAAAGTAAACCACTATGTATGCTATCATCTTGAATAAGAGTTGATGATGTTTGTGCGTTTCCTTTTACCCACATACTTATTGATAATGGTGGCTCTAAAGCAGAATCTAAAGCACCTGCATCAATGTATTGGTCTGCACCATCCAAGTCTATGTAGTTATACGCAGAGTTTACCCCTGTGAGAAAGGATTGGTCTGGCAGAACTGAGTAATAGACTAGATCACTTGTGGCTTGATTTGTCATTGTGCCGACATTGCCTTGTACTTCTTTTAAAGATAAATTATCAATCCAAATAATTTCACCACTCCCCATATTTCGTAAATCAAAATAATTACTTGTAGCGTGAGTAGATGTAAAAATTAAAGATTTTGTTGTAAAACTTGTTTCTGTAACAGTAACAAATGGCTCATAAGCACTTACAGTTGGATTTACAGATGAACCACTATTTACTTTTGCATCAAATGTAAGTTTATATGTTTTACCAACTGTTAAATCTGTAGATATATCACTTGCATCCTTAAGCCAAACATAAGCACCTAAAGCATTATCAACATAAGTAACCTTTAAAGCACCAGAATCATTAGTTATGGTGTTATTTCCGTATTTAACCCAAGAATGTGTACCACTATCAAATGTACTTGCATCTGCATCCCATAACTCTACTCCAAGAACAGGCTCATTTACATCTATGATGGCAGGGTAAGTGTCACTTACTTCTGATTGGAGGACTTCTTGTACATCAAAACTATTTATAACAAGTTTATCTCCTGTAGATGCATCTACTTCAAAGATTCTAAAATATGAATTTGCACCATCACATAATCCATATACTGTATTTATGCCTGTTGTTAATGGATTTTTTGCAAACACATTAGCAGTACAACTACCACCTGCATTATTTATTCTATAACTTCCTGTTGTTGTACTATCTATATCTAATGTTACTTTTAATAATTTTTGAGGTATTCCAGAACCACTTGCAAAATTACCTGATGATAATTGAGCAACAACAGCAGGACTATCGCCATCCATTGTAAAAACCATTTGGTCATTAGAAAAAGATTTAGTAGCTCCACTACTTGTCCAATCGTTAGATGTGACTCCAGAAAATGTAGTATTACTTGCACTTGTTATTTCTGAACCACCCAACTCTTCTGAACTACTCTCAAATGCCCCCATATCATAACCTGCAACCATTTGCTGTACTATGTCATCTGATGCCATTGAAGTCATCGTACCATCATTTGAGTTAGAACTTGAATCTGCTATGGTAGGATATGCCTTACTTGTGTCTGAACCCATTCTGTAGTATGCAGATAAATTTGTATCACTAGAGTAATCTGCTGTAATACCTTTTGACCATTGTGCATAAATAAAATCAGAGTTTTTTAAATCAGAGTAAACTGCAAATTGTGCCATAGAGCCTTCCCATTCATTAGATGAATCAGCCCTTCCTATATTTAGTGCTGTAGTATAAGCATCATAAGAACCAGAGTTTAATGTTTCTGCTACAGTTTGCTCTACTCCATCTACATATAATTTGCAACTTGTAATATCATCAGAGTCAAGTATAACTGCCCAATGATGCCAAACACCATCATCTTGTGCAGAGTTATCATTCCAATATCTATATATACCTGCACCAAATCTTAAGAAAGGTCTTGTGTCATCATAATTAAAATGAAATCCACCTTGCTTAAAGCCACCATGACCAAATGCTCCTCTGTTTTTTCCTGTTTCAGTAGCCTTTGCCCAAAATGTATAAGTACCATCTGTTAATGTAGAATTAACATTAGTAGAGATATAATCATCACCACCATCAAAATCCACTACAGAAAATCTCGAATTTCGTACAGGAATAAACCTCGACTTTGCCATCTGTGAAATGGTTTGAGCATCGAGTGCTGTCTTGTAAACTGCTGTAGATGAAATATTACTTTCTAACTGTAAACTGTAAGAGGATTGTTTTCTTGCACTTATAAATATATTTCTTGAGTATGTATTATTATTTACACAAGAACCAGAATGAACTTCAATTCCATTTGCATATAATTTTAAAGAGTCACCAGATTTAGTAAATGCAAGATGTGACCACTCTCCTTCTGGTATTTCGTATGTTGAATTATATTCTGTATCAGGAACTTCAAGAAATGCACTAAATTTGTTATTATTAGACGCTTGATTGTAAAGTAATAATTCTTCATCATTTGAATCTGTGTCTGCAATACATAAAAAAGCATCATCAGATGAAAAATCTATTGGTTTTACCCACATTACTATGGAAATATTTGTAAAATCAAGTGATACTTTTGGTGTTACTACATAATCATCCGTACCATCAAAATCTGTATAGAAATCACTTCTGGCGATTGAGGTTTCTGGTTCTGCTTTGTCTCCACAGCGTAACCAGAGTTTAAGGTTTGCTGTCCTGTCCACTCCGTAAGCTGTTGATTTACTAAGATCAATAATTTTTCCGTTATTATAAACGCTTGTAATATCACTACTACTTAATGCAACATCCCAAAATGCAAACTCATCAACTTTTCCATCCCAATAGTAAGCACTACCTGCTGATGAATCTCGACCAATTTTTAAATTTCCAACAGGAGTAGTTGAAACGCTACTATGTGAGGCTGTAGCAAAAGAAGAACCATTTAAATATAATGTTAAAGTTGAACCATCATAAGTATTTGCTAAATGAAACCATGTCCCTGTTGATAACCCATGAGCAGATGTAATGAGAGTTTGGTCTTTTAATTTAACATGAAAATCATTATCCCAAGTCCATATTCCAAGTCTTTCTGATGAACCTGTTCCCCATTCCCAAATATTTGTATTTTCAAATACATCAGCATTAAACCAACCACTAAAAGTAAATGCTGTTAATGTTCCACTTATAGGAATATCTAAACAATCATTAGAACCATCGAAATTGAAAGAATGAGTTGAACTAAATGCTATCCAATTCTTCCATCTGGTCATAAATGAGCCAGAACCACCATGTTTATTAAAAAGTCTTGTATTTAAACTAGTGCCTGTACCTTCTGCCCAATTTCTCCATTTAGAGTTATTGGAAGTACCAGATGCACCTTCAGAATCTAAAAAATCCCCTAAATTAGTGTCTAACGATCCACCACTATCATCGTGGTCGTATTGTTCTTTTATCTTACTATTTATACTTTCTGGCATATTTTAAATCTTTATGTTAAGCAGGGGGGCAGTTGCCCACCCCCCATATTGATAAGTAAGCTGTTAAGCTGTGATCTGTGAGATCATTTCAACACCATAGCCATCTATGATTTCTGTAGAACCACAGAAACTAGATACCACAATGTTAGAGCGTAGGAAAGAACCTTCCCTGTACTCTTCAACTCTCATCATCTCACCTGCGTAACCGAATCCGATAGCATCCTGTACAAACACACCACCTTTTACAGATGATACAGTACCAGAACTAACAGTTGCAGTAAGCTCTGGTGATGAATGTATTGCAATACCTGCAATCCTAGAAACAAAACCACTTCTAGCACCTTCATCCTGTACACCAGAACCTGCAAACTGAGCCTGTGTAATAAGGTCATTATGAATACCATAAGTACCCCATATCTGTCTAGGCTCTAGTACAGCGTTTGGTTGTCCAGGAGCAGAGTTCTGCTTTAGATGTGCAAGACATTGAAATAAGTGATCTACATTAATTGTAGTTGTTGCACCACCTACAGCATTGCTAAAGTTGTCATAGTTAGCATTTACTAACGCATCTAACTTACTAGCCATTGCATTCCCTGCCAATGCACCTGCATTTGCATATACATCATCAGCGTTTGATAGTTTAGCCTCATCATAGATAGGTAGCATTACACTATACATATCTAAGGTGATTGTTTTCTTCTCAGAATCCAAAGCAGTAGAAGGTGTTACTGTACCCTCTGCTGTGTTAGCTACATCTGCCGATGTTACCTTATTACTACCTGCGTTATAAGCCATGAATGTAATCTGGTCTGCTTTTGGTTCACTTTTTTGCTTTACCAAAGGCACAGATACACTTGCCTCACTAAATTTCAGAATAGCCTCTGCCTCAATGACTTCTAATAAGCCACCTGCGTAATTCCCACTATCTCCTGTTGCCATTATTTACTCCGTTTCTTTCCAAATATAGAATCCCATCTGCTCTGAGAAATATGAGAGAAGGTAGACCTTATATCAGAGAAGGGTACTTTTTCATGTCCTACAGACATTCTAAAGCCTTCCTCGTAAGGTACTTCTTCATTACCAACCATATAGATATGTTCCTTATCTTTTGTAATCGCAGATTTAATATCCCCTTTAAGCTGTAAGCCTGTTGTGGGGTTATTATCTACTGATTCGAGATGTGAACTTTTCTTTGATTTGCTCATAAGTTGTTTTATCAATCTTTCCAGATACATGGTCTTTTACAGCCTCTTTCAAAGTTGCATAGCCTTGCATCCCTGTTGAATCAGATGTTTCTACACTTGGAATATTATTTTTAGGTTTTAATATCTTTCCATGAACTGACCTTAGTTGTGCTAAAGTAAGTTCCTTAAACTCTTCCCTATCATCTTCTAGGAAGTCTGAAAGCAGTTTCTCTTTCTCTGCTGTGCGTTCAGCTTTATACTGATCCACTACAGGAGTTAATTCACTAAGCTGTTTAGCTCTTTCTTCAGCGAGGGTTTTCCATTCTTCATTTTCCTCTAGCTGTTTCTGCCTCTCAACTTCTTGAACCTTCTCAAGTTCAGCAATCTTAGACTCTGCCTTCTGTAATCGTTCTTTCTTTTGCATTACTTCCTGCAATAGTTCAGACTCACGATCACTTATATTGTCTGCACTACTCTGGCTTTCAGTAGCCAACTCTTGTACACTCTCTTGTACTATCTCTTCCATTGTTTCCTCCATGTTAATAAAATCTATTTGCCTATTTTAAAGTTGATAGGCTTTGCAGTTTCTTTGTCTGCATTTCTTTTAATTCTTTGTCTCGCCTCTTGTTGTGCAATCTTTATTGAATTGTTACTAAGTGGTTTACTGTTTGTTGTTACTGCCCTACCCATATCTGCATTCCATTGTATCTTCTTAGCATTTGTACCACTCCATCCGATTGTTACACTATCAGAAGTAAATCCCCTTGTTTGTAATCCATTCATCATATCACCTGTAAGTGTAAGATTAACCTTACTACCAAACCCTGTACCACCTCTTTTAAGTTTTGGCTTACGCTCTGCATATCCTCTACTATATGATTTAAAATTCTTATTAAATACATCCTTACCTTTGTTCTGTGTCTGTACTCGTATCTCATCGGTTATTTCATTACCTACCTGTTTCCAAAACGCTTTATCAAACTTTGGTATATTAGCTAGTTTACCCAACCTTAATACCTTCTACAGTTACAGGATTAAATCTTTTTTTATCTTGTATTAGTGATGATGCTCTATCTGGTTTAATAAGTTGCTCTGACCTTGATGTTTCTCTTGCCCATCTATGTCTGCAATTAAATCCACCTGCATTGCTAAATGTATTAGGATATTTAGATTCTATCTCATCTCTAGTCAATGAGCCTTCACTAGCCATTAGTAAACATATATCTCTGGTCTTATCATCTATAATTCCTAAATAAACATAAGTAGCATTAGCAGGATCAAGTTCTGCCATTTCTACTGTTACATTGCGTTCAAATTGATTTAGTGCTGTATTGGCTAATGTCTCAGCTTGATCTACCCTTAAAACGCCTCCTGCACCCCTTAAAATACCATCTGCTATCTCTTTCTCAGTAGCACCTGCAATAATACCCCTTGCTACTTCCTTCTTTATAAGTTCACCCATCACACCTGCTTGTTTAGCAAATGAGTTTCTATCTATTCTTTGTAAGGCTGTTAATGACTCTGCTGTAACTGTGCCTGTCATCTCCATAGCACCTAGTACATTCTGATACTCAAGCATCAATCTATCTATATCAGCGTTTAGGTTTAGTTTGTTAAGAATAATATCTTCCATGTCCAACCCTTGAAGTACAAGTAGTATCTCATTCTTACTGAGTCCTTGCTTTTGTAGATCAAAGACCTGCTTAACAAGTTCCTGCTGTACTCTTTCAACAGCTTTAGCATATTGTAATGATGCTGTATCTTTAGCCACGCTGTAGTGCCTCTAGTAGTGGGTTAGTAGGTTGTTCTGGTTGCTCTGGTTCTAGTTCTTCCATCTTTAAAGCTAACTCAGCCTCATCTATATCTGGATTGAACTTTCGTATAAGTTCTTCACGAGTAATAAGATTATGTTCCATCATAAACTCTAATTTATTGCGTTCCTCTGTCCATGTCATAGGAAAGCCAACCTCTGGGTAATCAACGCTGTACTTATCAGATAGGTTTGTTCCTTCATGTACGCTTAATAGTTCTCTATCTATTTCATATCTATCATGCTCAAAGTCTCTAAATAAAGGGATGTCTGACTCTCTTGTTTCTATATTATCTACAGAAAGAATCTTTAATGCCTCACCACTAGGTGGCGCAGATGACTCACCCCATCTAATTGTTAAGCTATGGTTCTGTCCTACTTGATTAATTAAGTCCTTAACAGATTGAATCATCTGAGTTAGATTAGCACTTGGACTTACATACTGCATTGATGCACCCTCTGGGAGAGCAATCAAACGATCTACACCAAACTTTAAGTAAGGTGGTATCTCTGTATCTAATCCTGTAATCACAGGCGAACCCATCATTAACCTTGTAGCAATCATTACCTCTGTCCACGCATTAGAGGCATGAACAGCACAACGAGTAACATCCGATGCGTTAGTGTTAAACTCTACTTTAGATAATGGGATAAGGTTGTAAGGGTTTACCATCTCTAAGTTATTACCTACAGGCATCATCTTACCATTTACATTAAAACGAAAGTGCATACCTTGCTCACCATCTAAAGGCTTACTCCAAAAAGCGAACTGCCTATCTCCATTAAAGTCTCTATGTATCTCATAGCTTACACCATATACCTCACCATCATATACATACTCTTTTACAATAGGATGTATCTTGTATTCAATGCGTTGTGTCTTTGGGTTGTACATACTTTGTAAGTGACAGCTACCTAACAGCCAAGCAAGTTCTCCGAACTCTCTTACTTTACTATCTAGGTTGTGAGTCTTTTCAGTATAATAATCATTGAACTCACCATTAATAAATCTTTCAGCAGGTTCTTTTAATAACATAAGTCTGCTCTTAGCAAAACGCTTTACAAGTGACATAAGTACAGGGGGTATCTGTGATAAGGACTCTGTGCTGAAATATTGCTGTATATGTTCATCAAGGTTTCTATTATAGTAAAAGTCTAATGATGTATTCTTCTCAGCTATAGTATTATCTAACGCACTATATTCTGCATCTTTAACTGAACGCAACACAGCCTCTTTACCGAGGTCTGGGAGCATTATCTTATCGTGTAATTCCATTATAAACCTTTATGATATGGCATAATCATTTGCCTTTATATGTTCGTGTATGAACTCCCCAATCTCAGACTTATTTCTTAAATGTAAATGTTTTCCGTAATAATGTAAGAATATAAAAGTGATAATGATTCCTACTACGATACCTAATAAAAACTCTACCATTCTGTACTCACAGGCACACGCTTAACAATAGGGTGTTTAAGTGCTATGTAATAACTACAAGCATCCAGAGCGTGAGTAAGGGATATGTCTTTAGTCTTTTCAATCTTACCTGCTCTATCTCTTTGACATTGTTCTAAATCTTTTATTAAATACTTACATACAGGATCAACAGTCATTTTAACCCTACCATTCGCATCTTTTAACATTCTATTAAGTGCGTTGATTCTATCTATTACAGGGGGGTTAGCTTTCTTTGCTATTACTTGAAAGTTGTGGTCTTTTAATATCTGATGGTCTGACCTATGGCTTGTTGTTGATCTAGCTGAACCTGCACTATCTGGATACACAGGAATAGATGGAGCAATCTTCTTCATAGAGTTAGCCATCTGCTCTGTATTGCTGTTTGTTTGTCTTATCTCATGGAAATAGTGTATAGAGCCATCAGTATATTCACATCCAAGTACAGCACTCATATAATCTACATTAAAATCAATACCCCAGAATAAGTTAGGTGATAACTCTCTAGCCTGTTTAATATGTATCTTCCTATCAAAGTTGTAAGCTACTCTATTACCTGTAGATACAAAATCAGCCATAAACTCACTCTTAAATGTTACCTCATCCATTGTTGATTTAGCCTTGTCTACTTCTTCCTGTGATACAAAGCCACCATCTACTGTAGTGTATTGCCAAGACTTCCAATCTGGATCATCTGACTGACCTCTTAGATAGTAATCATATAAGTGGTCAAATGAGTTAGGTGTACCTATAAACAAAGTCTCACCTTGTGTAGTTGTTAGCATAGGATAGATAATTTCTTCATATACGTTTGGTTTTATATAACTAAACTCTTCCATTACTACTTTATTTAAAGTTGCTCCCCTAAGATTGTTTTCTTGTTCAGCACCTTTAATTGAAATCTCTGCATTGTTTGGTAGTTTAATAGACAACTCTGACTCGTTGATTACAGCACCCTGCCATTGTCGAAATACAGAACGCAACATCGGAAATATTACCATCTTCCCCTGTCTGTATGTCGGTGCAACAAACCACCTCCGTTCCTCTGGCTCTATCTTGTCGTGTAGTAACCACAGAACCGATAATATACTCTTCCCCCACCTTCTCCCTGCAACAACAACCTTCTGCCTTTGAGGTGCTTGTATTATCTCTTTTCTTATTTGGTTTATTTGCCAATCAATCAACTGTAATTATTGTAATGGGTTCATTCTTGTTTGTTACTTCTCTGATCTCTTTGGCTTTACCTTCTGTTCTATCAGCTATAAACTGAACTGCCCATGGTTTACCTTCCAGAGCGTATTGGAATACTTTATACATAATAACATCGAGCTTACTCTTTCCATCAAGTGTACCTTCTTCCTCACCAATCTTTGTAAGTATGTCTGGAATAGATTGAGAGCCTTTTGGTCTACCTTTACCAACAGATGCAGTATTACCTGCAACAAATTGCCCTTTATTATTCCGATTACTTCCGTTTTCAATCGGCTCAACTTTCTGCTCTTTCAACTCTTTCTGCTTTCTTCCCACTAAATTCCTCCCACCTTTTTACTATAACATCACAATAATGTGGATCAATCTCCATACCATAGCACTTACGATTAGTTTTCTCACAAGCTATTAAGGTTGATCCAGAGCCAAGAAATAGATCAATTATTAATTTACCTTTACCTAAAAAATCCAAACAAAACAGTATGACTTTTAAAGGTTTCTGTGTTGGATGAACAGATTTTCCAATATTACCTCTATTGCAAATAATAGACCTTAATGCTTTTTGTTGATTTGTCCACGCTAACTCACCATCTGACATACTTAAACCATTTTGCCCTTTATCCCAATATATCCAACCCATAGAACTAGATAAAAATTCAACAAAATAATTTCCTCCAAAAATGCAAGTAGGTACATTCATATTTAATATTGTTTTAAATACTTTAAATGGTATTTTTGAATCCCATTGTTTATCAATATGTAATTTTCTTTTATGTTTCTTTTTTTTTGTAAATGTTTCAGATTGTCCACTTCTATTTATCCCATAAGGGGGATCAGTAAACACCATATCAGCCTTTTTACCATCCATTAATAGATCAACATCTTCTTTCTTTGTCGCATCTCCACATAATAAACGATGTTCTCCTAATATCCATAGATCACCTGTTTGTGTAATAGGTTCTTCTACTTCTGGAATCTCATCATCATCAATCAATCCTGCTGTAGGTTCATCTTCATAGAATTGTAATTCATCATTACTAAAACCCCACTCTGTAAGTTCTCCCACATCAAAGTGGTTAGCCAAAGCATCATAATCCCACTCACCTACATTCTTATTTAATCTAATGTTTAATTCTTTTTCTTGGTCATAGGATAAGTCAATCTCAACACATGGGATAGATTCTAGTCCTATTTCTTTAGCTATGCGTAATCTTTGGTGTCCACCTACAAGGATGTTTTTTCTGTCTTTGTTTTTGTTTACTATGAGAGGATCAACTAATCCGAATCTGTTTATGGAGTCTTTTAGTTGTGTATATTGGTCTTTGGTTAGCTGTCGTGGATTATACTCAGCCATTACCAAATCATTGGCATTATAATATGTAATATTAATATCTGACATTTAATAGTTGTAGCTACAACACTAGCGTCATTGTTCCCTGTCTATCGCCCTATGCACAATTAAGTGACTTAACTATTTCAAGGTTGTTAAACCTACTTATTACTTGTAATAGCGAGTGAGGCACAATAACAAGCCTCTATAAATAAGCCTTAAACGCATAGTATTTAAGTATATATAAAGGATAATATATAAGGGTAATAAATCCTAACCTCTAATATTGTTAGAGTTAAAAAATATTAAAAAAGTTTTTCCCTGTCATAGTCCAAGACTTGAAACAGGTCTAATCTGTCATAGTATTCT
>Ga0209232_1001817_pt1 | contig 11146 bp, 18 predicted proteins | sample ETNvirenome_2_60_FD_184066 | JGI IMG/M metagenome (GOLD analysis project Ga0209232, IMG submission 184066) | Marine viral communities from the Pacific Ocean - ETNP_2_60 (SPAdes) (version 2) | ecosystem: Environmental > Aquatic > Marine > Oceanic | place: Pacific Ocean | collected 2013-06-22
TTCTGTACCAGTATTAACTTGGTCAGATGTTGTTAATGTATCAAATGCTATTGTTCCGTTTGCCATTATGCTAAATCTCCAAATGTTGCCATTGTAAGAACACCATTGTCTGTAGCCGTATTGTTTTCAACATGATATGCACCCATTGAAGTTGTGGTGCGTGGTGATGATAATACAGAATCTGCTGCATCTCGGTAATCACTTTGTATTTCTGAACTCATTAAAGGTGCATGATTTGCATTTGCCATATTGTTAGTATTTGTAAATGTAAACTGTCCTGTATTAACATCTGTAACAGAACCATTATTAAATGAATCATCAAGATTATTACTATTCAATGGGTCAAAACTTACCCAATGTTTACACAATCCCTGTTGTAAGTTAGTCGTGGTAGAATTACCCTCTCCTGTAACAGAGATAGAACCTGCTGTAGTTGTGCCTGTTAAGGTGTTTGTTAATATGGTACTCATGCTAGGTCACCCATTCCATTAACCATAACAATATCATGGTCGTGATAACTACTCATATCAGCATCCACAGTTTGTATCTTATGTGAACCAGTCGCTATTATTTTACAATTTATAGAAAATTCTGTTCCGTCATAATCTGTATTACATCCCATAGAATAGTTTGCATTTGCCATGCTATTTGTATAAGAAGGAATGTATTGACCTTCACCATCATCTACTACACCACTTATATTAAGAGAATCTCTTGTAGAAATAGTACTTTGACCATCAAAGTTTAACCAAAACTTAATTAATCCTTGAACTAAATTCTGTGTAACACTCGTGCCACCATCAGACTCATACACAGATGTATTTTTAACTCTTATATCTGTTCCTAATGTACCACCACTATGCCTTAAAGTATCTGCATTAACTTGACTCATGATGTCACCAACCTTCCACCACTTTCAACTGTAAGTGTTACACCAGATGCGACTGTAAGTGGACCTGTAACTTGAGCATTTTCTGTGGCAAGTATAGTTACATTAGAAGTTAAACTTTGTGAATTAGTCCTAAATATACCACCAGATTTAAAATTACCTTTGTTTTCTGCGGCTGGGGTAACAGTCCCAAAAGTTCTACCAAAAAACATAACAAAAATATTATTGCCAGAATTAGAACTTGGAGCCCCACTAAATGTTAAAGTTGTGCCATCTGGAACTGTATAAGCTCCAGTTGGTTCTTGCACCACACCATCAACAGAAACTACAATCTCTTGTTCTGAACTAACAGTTTGGTTTAAAGTAAATGTAGTTGTGCTTCCATCACCACTAAACTCTTGTCTAGTTGGTAAACTTTCAAAAGCTGGTGATGGATCGTTACCAATAAAAGGCATTAAGTTATCTCCATTATACTAGCTACTGTGTCTAAACTATCTGCCGTATTAGAAACTACAGACAAAGTATGCCCTGTTTGCATAACAATTTTATTTCCACCCATGTACTCAAAACTAGAACCACTAGGTATGGGAATATCTTTTGCTAAATAAACAGTTTGTCCTGCACTTAATTTAACACTTGCTGTTATTTGGCTAGAAGCTGTATTAGCTAAAGTTAATCCAATAACAACTGTAGTAGTTGAGGCAGGAACTGTATAGACATTCATAGTGGCACTAGCCGAAGTATTAGCTCCATTATAAACCTTGTTTTTAAAGGTATTAGCCATTGTCTACCCCCTATTACACATCATCTAGTAATGCTGCCACAACACAATTTACAGTTCCAGAAGAAGATATTGCATGAATATTAGCTACTGTTGTATTTGGTAATCTAGCACAAAAAAATTCATTTTGACCAATCGTTACACCATCAACTAAATCAGAAGCTGCTGTTCCCCCATCAAAACAAATATATATACTTGCATCAGAACTATTAACATTTTTAATAAAAAGAAATTTAGCTTTATCATTCGTGTGTACTGCCGTTGTTGCTGTATCATCATCTACCGCAGTATAATCTATATAATCACCTGCTATTAAGTCTGTACTAGAATTAGATACACTTGTTAATTTGTAATACCATTTATCATTTGCATCAGCAGGCGTTACTGTCATTGTTGCTGATATTGTTTTTGCAATTTCATCAGGCAATATTGTTGTCTGAATACTTGCTACTGCGTCATCTGCCATATTTGTCTCCTTACCCTAACGCTATGCTGAGTGCAACCACATCGTCTGTACTTGCCGCTCCTGTTGTTATACCTAAATTAGTAGGTGTTATTTTTTTCAAAACTCCACCATCGTCTACTAATACAAAATCTGCATCACCACTTGAAGTTGTAGTCGTTGCAGCGTCTGAATTAGCTGTTGTAATTATAGTATTTCCTTCAATAGTTACAACCCCAGAACTTGATCTTGCTATTGTTGTATCAGAAGCATGACCTAGTTCTATGTTACCCCCAACATCAACATCGCCTGTTGTTGTAACTGTATCTATAAAAGCATCTTTCCAGTATGTTCCAGAAGCTCCTAAATCAACATCACTATCTGCTTGTGGGGTAAACGCATTGTCAACTAACTTTACCTGGTGAACATTGTTTGCATAAAAATGTATTTCATCAGCAGTCTCAAAATCTATTTTTGTTTCATCATCTTCACCAATCTTTATATCTGTAGCCAATAAAGAAGTAATGCCTGTCTGAGCCGCATCTACTGAAAAGTCAATATTATCATTAGTTGTGTCATAAGTTACTGTAATACCACTTTCAGTATTACTAGAGACCATATTTGTGCCAACAGTATCTCTAATAAAAGTACCTAAAGCAACACCATCAACTGTAATTGCATCTGCTTCAAGTGTTCCATCAACATCAACATCTCCAGAAATATCTAATTCAGCGGCAATCACTTTATTGTTAAAAGTAGCATCACCTGCTGCCGCCATGTCTATGTCTAAAGCAGTAATAGCAGAAGAACTGTCTGTTCCTTTAATAGTAAAGTTTTTATCTGCTGTTGGTACAGTTAATACTGCATCGCCACTATTAGCGTTTGTTAAAGATATTAAACTTACATTATTTGCAAAAAAGTGAATTTCATCGGCAGTTTCAAAGTCTATTTTAGTTTGATCATCTTCTCCAATTTTTATGTCAGTAGCTAATAAACTTGTTATTCCAGTTTGAGCAGCATCTACTGCTAAAGTAACTGTATTAGAAGTAGCACTTGATGATAAACCTGTTCCACCTGCAACAGTTAAAGTTTCACTATCTAAATCAATCGCAATTGTTCCACTATCTGTAGTAACATCCAAATCTTCAGCAGTTACTTTTGTATCTACATACGCTTTTACAGATTGTTGTGATGGTATGCCTGTTGCACTATCTGATGCCATATCATCTTCATCAACAAAACTTTTACCATCTAATATGTTTAATTCAGCAGCCGTTGAGCTAACAGCAGTGCTTCCTAAAACCAACTGACCATCTGGAACAACTATTCTTGCCGCACCATTTAAAATTAAATCATCTACAGATGTGTCCCATGTCATGTTTGCTGATGCAGTATCACCATAAAGAATTACATCATAACCCTGATCGTTAGCACCAACAGTTATAGTATTGTCTATTTGCACAGCACCATCTATGTCAACTGCATCTAGGTTAGTTGTGCCATCTACATCAAGATCACCATTAAAATCTACATTTCCAGCCACTGCTAAAGTAGTAGCCATATCAACTGCACCGTCTATATCAACTACATCTAAATTAGTTGTGCCATCTACATCAAGATCGCCAGCAATATCTAAATTACCACTTGCATTAAGAAAAGTTGCTTTTTCGGCAGGCTGAGTACAGAAAACTGTTTTAGCACCAGTTCCCCAATTTACAGCACTATCACTATTGCTTGATTGTAGAATTGTAGTTCTAGCTAAAGTTGTTCCAGAAGAAGTATAAGTACCAACACCTATTTCAAAATCTACTCCATCCGTACAACAATAATAAGTTGTGTTTCCATCACCTACAGATGAAAAAGACTCAAAACCAGTTTCTGCTCCAGATAAAGTATAAGTACCTGTACCCGTTGTAGCTGTTGTTTCTTTGACTCTATCTTTTAATGCTAATGCCATTTATTATGTCCTTGGTCTTGAAGGAAGACCTGATCTGTATCCGTCTGTGTTTTCTCGTGCTTCGCCTAAATCCTTTATTCTTTCTAAATATTGCATATACAAACCATTGTAATTTTGTATTACATCTGGCTCCCCTTTCATAAAAGTATACGCTTCTATTATAGATCCATACAACAAAGCAAAAGGTGCGTTTGTACTAAGCCAAGTTGTACCACTATCTGCACCAGCGGTCAAACTTGCGGGTCTATAAAAATAATGTAATTCAACAGTATAAGCACTATTTGGAGTAGGTGCTACTATAAAATGATCTTCACTAAACCTAGCATAATATTTTGGAAGTCCAGTTGTACTTGCGGCAGGTGTATATTCTCTAAGAAAATTTACATCTTTTTGAAGTAAAAAACTTTCTGACCCAGAAGTAGTTATTTGAAAAGAAAAAGGAGCAAGAAAATCTGAAGGAACATTAACATATTGATCCGAAGTAGTTAAAGTGCTTGTTACATTTTTTCTAAAAGCGTCTAAATCTACAGATTTTAAAATTTTTTCTTCCGCTGCTTTTATAAAATCTGGTAAATGTGTGACAAAAGTTGACTCACTATTATCAGTATAATCTTGTATTGCTGTTTTTAATGTTGCTAGTGTAAAACTCATTTATGTCCCCAATGTAGCAGGTCCAGCAGTAGCTCTTCCACCACCACCTCTCTTGTTTCCTATTGTAGCAGTTCCACTACTTGCCGTAAATGTGTATGTATCATCATTAACTTTTGTAATAGAATAACCAGATGCACTATTTAAAACTGTAGCCGTAAAACCATCAAATCCTAAAACATCTCTAAAACGAACTGTGTCACTTGATGAACGCCCATGTGATTTTTCAATAACTGTAATTGTGTTACTACTTGCCGAACCAGAGATAAAAGGATTTAAACCAAGTAAATTTTCAACAACAACTTCTGTTCTTGAGTCTGTCCTTGGTTCATATAAAGCTGTTGGATCTGGCCCTGGTTGAATTGGTTTTAATTGTGGATGCTTTGGTTCGTACTCATCTGGTCCAACTTTTAATCCATTCCATTCTTTTCTCATCTCTCGTAAACGATAACGGAAACCAGACCTATCTGAATAACCCCATGCTTTTTTCCCTACTGCATATTTAGCCATTTCATGTACTCAAATAAGATATATTAGGTGTTAATTTAAGAGGTGTGCTATTTGCATCTTCTGCGGCGGCTCTTTGAAATTCCTCTTCATACAAAGTTTTTAAAATCTGTATTCTGTCTGGTGCTTTTTTAATAGCAAGATAATAAGCAAGTCCTGCTACCATACAAGGCAAAAACCTAAATGGTGCATCAGTTGTGTTTACTAAAGTATCTGCATCTTGTATTCGTCTTACATAATAATAAACTAAAGTGTAAGAAGCATCTGGAGTTGCCCATAAAGTTATTGTCGGTGTTACTTGTCTATTGAAATAGTATTGACTTGGTTGACCAGTAGTTGCTTTATTTGGAATAGTTAAATACTCACTTCTACTCATTTGAGTTAAAGTAAAATCTACACTACTACTGTTTCTTAAAACAACTTCTAATAAATCTACATAATCATTAGCTAAATCATAACTAGCTGTTCCAGAAGTTACGGACACTGTGCCTTGGTTCACTGTCCACATATTCAATCCTCTGTTTGCCCATTCAGCAAACATAAGGTTTAAGGATCGTCTTGCTGTTTTAGCATCGTAGCCTGTTTTCATTTCCAAGCCACATCTCTCATACGCTTCTTCAATGATTTCTGCTACATCTAAATCAAAATCCCTTGAGCTTGAAGTTGCCATTATTTTTTACCTAACAAATCACAATTTTTTATACAGTCTTTAACAGATTGTATCATACTTTTTATTTTTTTTAAAATTTTTGAAAATACTTCTTTAATTTTAGTCATTATTACTCCTAGTCTTATAACACTTGCAAGTCCATTTTGACCTTTTACAAAACAAACATCTTTTTATTGGATTACTTTTTAAAACTTCACCCTCTTTTAATGGTTTTATGTTTTTTCTTATAAAGTCGTGAAATCTTTTTTCGTCCTCTTTTTTCACTCCATTTCTTCTTACCTGGTGATTTTGTTATTTGTTTTGAAATTGAACTCCGCGAGATTGCCATTTTTTGTTTTCCTTTTAATAAAATCTACCCATAATGTGCGTAGCATTTTATGGTTTTCTGTGACTTTAACTTCAGTTATGGCTGTTCTTTTATCTACCCCAATAAGAGTAGATACAATCCAAGCAATAGATCCTGCTATAAGAATCACAGAAACACCAGATATTACATCTTTTTTAAACAATATCTGGCACTCCTTTTATGCGTAAAATATTGTAAGCATATCAGTTACATCAACTGTATACTCAACTACTAATCCATCTTCAAAAACTACTCCGTTTTGAGGAATTGTTCTATCAACAGTATCATTAGCTGTTCCTATTGTTCTTGCCTTCATTAATACAGTTCCGTCTTCTGGTGCTCCATTATAAAATGATACTGTACCTGCCGTACCACCAGAAACAATGGACATTCCTTTAAGTCTAACTCTGCCATCACCATTAACGGCTTGAGCACATAAACTTCCAGAACCTACTTTTAGATTAGCCGCATATTGTGCTGAACACTCTACTGCTGTTACAGTTTTAAAGTATTTTGTACCAGCAACTGTCTCTGCTGAACTTGTTGATGTTATAACTTCTGTCATAGCATCACCAAAAACATCTGTGCCAGTTATTGTACAAGTTTTTGCATTGTCCCCAGTTCCAGTTGTCGTAACAGTTACATTTCTGGCTTGACCACCTGCGTGAGTAGTATTTGCCATAGTAGCAGAAGTATCAGGTTGTGCTGCCGTTACCAATCTATCATCATCTGCTGCGTTTACATCACTGATAGTTAATACCTTTACATCCGATATTGCCATTATAATAATCTCCTTATAAATAGGGGGAAATTAATCCCCCAATAATTTTATTCGTACATAGCTCTGCTTATTGCAGTGTAATGTACATTTACTGCTTCGGCTGCTGCCGCTCCAGCTTCAATTCCAATATAAGGAATAAAATCAACATCGTCAGTTAAGGCTGCTGTTTTAGTAGTTCCTGTTGAAACAGCTGTTCCACCAGTTGAACCAGAAGTAGAAGTCACATTATATTGTTGCCCATTAACAAATATAGCCGCTTTTCTATCGCTATCAATTTCAATTTTAAAATGATAAGGAGTATTAGCCGCTACTGTAATAGGTAACTGACTAATATAATCAGTTCCACCAATACTGTGAACAAAATGCCAATAGCTATAATCACTAAATGCTTCAGAGTTTGTTGCATCTGTTTGATATTTAAAAAATGCTTGGTTTGCATCAGTTGCTACTAATTGGTCATTAGTTAACTTTAATCCTGCCCATACTTTTTGGTTATCAAGTGCAGGTAACATTATAGAACATTCCCAAGAAACTTCGTTTTCTGTTCCCCATTTTGTTCCTGCCCAAGCTGTTGCCGCAGTATCTAAGTGTGGCGTTAAAATTGCTTGGTCTTGATCGGCACCTGCTGTTGTTGCTAAAACCCCTGCTGAAGTTGTAGCAAATGTACATAATGCAGTAGTCATGTTAGTTCCAAGTGCTTCCCAGTTTCTATTTAAAGCACGCTGTACTTCAGTTGTAGACACTTGGTCAATGTCTGCATTGATACCAGGTCTTTGTAAAAAATACTCTTCTAGGTAATATCTACGAGTGTCTTTAAGACCATTTATTGTTGTTCTGTCTTGAATTAAGCCAGTAGTAGTATTTTTACTTACTAACTTAAAATTGTTTTCAGAGCGGACTGCTCCTGAAAAAGTTGAATTAGCCATGTCAAATCTCCTTGTCTTGGCAAATGTCAGTTACACCATGTAACTGTCAAGGTTTGTTCTATTATACATAAAAAAGGGCAGTATGTAACTGCCCTTTTAAAATAAGTTTTTGAAAAAACTTACGCTGCTCCTGGTGAACCAAACACGGCACGAGGATCAGAAAAACCAAAAGAGTATCTCTCTCTTGCTTTATATCTCATGTTTCCTGTGTCAAAGTCTGGATCCATAGCAGTTGATAGTGCCATTCTTTCAAAATGCTTTAGACCATTTGGTGCATCTGTCTTAACAAAAAATGCATCAGTATCAGTTAAGTAGTCGTTAACGACATAGCCTTGAGGAAGCATTCCTGAACTCTTGACTGCGTTAACATCGTTATCTGATGTTCCAACTCTTAGGTTAGATGCCATTAATCTTTCAGCAACGAATTGTAGTTGTCTAGGAATAATTAACTTCATGCCTTTTAGAGCAATAATTAATCCTCTTTCATCTACAAATCCAGAAATTGAAATCAACGCATCTTCCAAAGATGTTTCGTTAAGATCGGCTGCAGTTGAAGGCTCGTTGTTGAAAGTACCACCATTTGTCAATGGGTGAGAAGCATCACATAAAGCTACTCCATCACCACCAGCATATTGTGAAGCAGTAAACGCATTATTTAAAATACCTGCTGCTTTCACTTGCTTTGTGTGTGCCATTGATCTTGCAAGTGCTCTTGTATAACGACCAGATAGCTTGTCGTAAAGGTTATCCTCTACAGCTTCTTCTGTTATTGAAAACGCCATTGCAACTGTTTCATGGTTATACCTTGCAGTATAAGCCTCGTTTGCATCGTCAAATGTTACTGCATTTCCCTCAGCCTTTGTGGGTGCAGCACCAAATCCACTCAACATTACTTCTTCTTCAAACGCTCTGTCTGATGACTCAGTGTCAAAGATTTCAGCATGTTGACCTTCATACCTATTATACTCCATACCAAAGAGGGCGTTTAAGCCTGGCTCTAGTTCTTTGGCGAGTTGTGCTCTAGAAATTGCCATAATTAAGCCTCCTTATGATATAGCAGCATCAGCATCACCACTTGAAGAGGTGAATACATGATTGTTAATTTTAACGATATAAGAAGCACCCGCAGCAGTATGATCTGAGTTATCAACATCATCCGTAATCCCTAAAATCATTAAAGGATTTGAAGGATCTGAGTTTTCTGCGGTTGAGATATCTAAAGTAGCAGTGGAAAGACCAGTTGTGGTACTTCCACCAGTAGCTGTCGCTAACTGTGCTGTCTTAAAAATATCTACTTTTGCTACTGCTCTACTTGTGTTTGACGCATCAGCAGCAATAACATATCGCTGAAATGGGTTATCATAAATAAAGCATTTTATATCAAAGTCTGTGTCAGCAGTTCCTGACCCAGCCCAGTAGTTTTTCCAGGTCATCTTACCTGTTGTTGCATCAACGTATTCGCAACCAGCAAATACACCTAAGAGTTGTTTACCATCTCCATCGGCACTTGTTATGATCGCTGCGGTTCCCCCAGTCAACTCAACTTCAACTGGAGACCCTTGATAAATCGCTGAAGCATCACTTTTTATAAAGTATTGATTAGTAGCACCAGAAAGAGTGTTTCCAATGGTACTAATTGGCTTTAATCCAAAACTTGAATTAGCATTTGCCATATTTTAGCTCCTATTAAATTACTCGGAAGATTTTTTATCTCCTCCGAAGGTTACACGACTTTGCCTATCGTTATGAATAGGCATTGAGGGATGTTGTTCCCTCATCAAGTTTTCGTCAACGGCTTTCATTTGGTTGCGGGTCTGGTCCCGATAATATTCAGTTCTTTCCTTTACCGTCTCTGTAGGAATCCGTGCTAACATTAAACCGCCAACACCAATAATTCCTTTATCTTTTCCTTCTTCTATTACTGGATACTTAGCACTAGCATCTTCATATTCATCTGCTCTTACTGGTTCCCATCCTTCTCTCATCTTTGCATAAACATTTGATTTGTCATCCTCACCTCTTATGTGAGTTCTAACCCAACGATGTTCATACCCGTCTGGAGGGGGTGGTGCATCCAACTTAGTTGGAGGTGTCCAAGGCTTTCTCCTTGTGACATTTGCACGAGACTCATTCTCTCGTGATGTTCTTTTAATTTTATTTTTAGACTCAGTCATATTTTACTCCTTCACATACTTAGCATATTCTTCAAGCGGAACATTCAAGCGTTTCGCAATAGCAATTTGCGAAGGTGTCAATTTGACTGTTCTGCGTCCCTTTGGTGATGACGACTTAGAAGCCGTGGCTCCAGCAGAGGCGACTCTGGGGCCCGAGGATTTTTTCGTTGCTTCCTGAAATTTATGAGGAAACTCTGTCCTAATCCTGTTATCAAGTTCAGTATAATACTCTTCTGTTGATGCGTCAAACCCCTCATCCTCAATTAATTGCTTATGTATGCCAAAAGCTGCATAAGTCATCGTTTGATCACTGCCAAACCATTCATTTTTCCCTGCCCATTGTTCTGCTCTAGGGTCTGGTTTAGGTGGAGGTGGTGGTGTTGTAGCAACAGGTGGTGTTGAACCATTTACTTCTGCTCTTTTTGCTTGTTCTTCTCTCTGAGCTTTAATTTGATTTAATCTTGCTTCTTCCAAAGCAATTTTAGAAATTGTTTGCTGTGCTTCGTACATAGCATCCGAATCACCTGCTTCATACGCTTTTCTGTATGCTTCTTTTGCAGCAGCAGCTTGTGATTGAACTCTTGTATCAAACTCACCCACATAAGTAGTATCTAATTTGTCTAATCTTAGTTTTAATTCGTCATTTTGTTTTTTAACAGATTCTGCAAATTGAACAGCGGCGGCTCTTTCTTTTTCTTCGTCTCTGTACTTTTTAGTTAATTTCGCAATACGTTTCTTAACAGATTCCGAATATTGAGACAAGTCATCAGCATCTGAGTCTTCTTTCCCCTTCTCTTCGGTTGCAGTTTCGGTATCTGTGCTAGTTTCAACTTTTGGTTGTTCTTCTGGCTGTTCTTCACTTTTTTCCTCCTCTATTTCAACAATCTGACCTTCATCTTCTTGTTGTTCCTTCTCTTTTACTTCTTCTTGCATACTTTAAGCTCCGTATGATTTTATGTCATCGGGATTGACAATGGTTGCAATGACTTCATCGTCATTGATTATTCTAACTTCTCCTCCTTCTA
>Ga0209232_1001818_pt1 | contig 11143 bp, 15 predicted proteins | sample ETNvirenome_2_60_FD_184066 | JGI IMG/M metagenome (GOLD analysis project Ga0209232, IMG submission 184066) | Marine viral communities from the Pacific Ocean - ETNP_2_60 (SPAdes) (version 2) | ecosystem: Environmental > Aquatic > Marine > Oceanic | place: Pacific Ocean | collected 2013-06-22
CCCTTAAGATTCTCTAAAGGACTTTTGCCCCCTCTCCTTTTAGCCATATCTCCTTTTCTAAGACTAAATGCACCGCCTTTGTCAAACATATCTCCTAAGAATGCTAATCTACCAAATCCTCCTCTTTTAGTATAAGTGGCGGCTCTTGTCGCTAATCTTTTTCTACTAGTTGCTTGTTTTTTAGTAAAACCAAATGAGGTCTGTGCTTCCTCATCTATTCTTGCTACTCCTGCTAAATCACCTGCGGCTCGGTTTCTCATTTGTTTAATATAACTAAGACCACTCATTTTTCCAATAGCCTTAATCATATTAGTAAAAATATTAGGCATCTTTTCAGTATCGTCTTTCATGCCTCTAAAGATACCACCAAGTAATCTAAGCCCTGTAGATGCTTTGTTAATTAACCTAAAAGCACCGGGCGGCAAAAACCCATACATTATTTTTCTAGATACTGCGGCATCTTGGCCAAATAATTTTACTTCTTCTCTTGTAGAAGTAATAGCCATATCAAGGTAATCAAATATATTACCGCCTTGTTCTTCAAATAACCGAAAATTATCTTTCATTTGAGCAATATCAAAACTCAAAACATTCAGGGCTTTTCCTTCTTCTTTAAGCGCATCAATTGTTTTTGAAATGACTTTTGTTCTTTTATCCGCTACTTGTGTTAATTTCTCATTAGCCTCTATAGCGTCTTTCATTCCTTTAGTGTTGTCTTTCTGAACTTTAGTTTTCTTTCCTAAAGCATTAGTAAAATTATCAAGAGCCTTTTGCATTCCAATAATAGATTTTTTTAATTCATCTACATTCAAATTATTGGCCAACGCTATCCCCTCACTTTATGCCCTTTGTAGCCTTCTCTATTTCTTCGGCTTTTAATTCTTCGGCCACAAAATGAACCGAGAGTAAATCCTTTACTAGGCTTACAGGCATTTTGTAAACTTCTAAAGGACTAATTGCCAATGCCTTTGCTAATGAATAAACGACAATTAGAGAAATGGTTTTGGGGTCTGATTCATTCCCCTTAAACGCACTTCTCACTCTTCGTTTTTTTCCTCGTCCTCCTCAAATACTGCGAAAGGATTAGGAAGTATCTCTTTAATCTGATTTCCGACATACGGAGTTAATCTAAGAATATCAATTGGAGATAGATGCGGTTCAGTTTTTACAATAAAATTCTCTACCATAAACTTGAACATAGCGTTAATATCAATATCCATATCTTGTCGCTTTGCATCAATCTTCATCATACTATTCATGGCTTTATCTACTTCTAGCCATGTAGGTTCTTTTACCCAAACCTTTAGGTATTCTTCTTTTTCTTCTGCTACTCTAATATAATGTAGCGTAGGTTCTGTTAGTGCAAATAGCACACTCTTATCACTTACAATTTTCTTTTCCATATTATCCACCTTCTATACCAACAAACAAACAAACGGTGTTGGTGGAATATTACTTATCTTCTTTCTTTGGGCGACCTCTTTTTTTCTTTGTTGCTTTCGCTTTCGCCTCTTCCGCTTTTATGCGGAGTGAATTCATTTCAAATCTTGATGGCATTAATATCACCTTCAAAGTTTCCAATGCGTTGTAACAACACAACCATTTGTCGGTGCTAGGTTTCTAGGCATAACTGTAGATTCAACAAGTAGTGGCCCTTTATCATCAGGTATCGGATAGTTATTTGCAGTTAGCATATAGTCTTGGAACTTAAGAACAATACTTTCTCCATTAGATTTGCTAAATGTCAAGTTAATTTCTTCTGTAGCACCTGTGTTTTCAGTTCTGTTTAGAAGTTCTTGATACAATCTATCATCAGTGACATGGCCTGTAAACTGCAATTCATAGGTTCTTTCAGCAGGAATAGCCTCTTGAATAGCGGTGCTTCCTACCCCTAAGAATCTTTTATCTTGTAGATTATTATTCATAGTTAAAGTAAGAGAACTAATCTTTAGGAAACTTTCTCCAAAAATACTGAATGTTCCATCTGAAAAGAAGAAAGGTTCTCTCATATTATCAGTAGTTGATTCATAGTTGAAGAATTGAGTTTCATCATTTACTCCTCTTCTTCCGTCATATCCTTCATTTGATTCAAGAGAATGAACCGTTCTAGTGTTTAGTTCAGCAGTCATTTTTACTTCTTCATTTTCATTTGCAGTAATTGTCAAGGTATTTACTCTACAACCTCTAGCAATCTTAACGAAGTTAAATGACTCATGGGGTTCAGCAGTTTCAGTTCTGAATCTGTTTGTTATTCCTCCCGCAGGGTCTAACAACTTGCTAAGGGTTTGTTCCAAAGAGAAAGAAGGAAGATTATCTCCATTTTCTTCTGCTATTGTATATGTAATAGGCGCAGAAAGAGTAGTAGTTCCGTTAGGCAAGGTAACTTCATCTAGTGTAGTATGCTCATGAAGATGGTCAGGATTTGGAGGACAAAGAACTGTTCCTGCTCCTGTAGTTCCTACGGTTCTAAAGAAAAATGGCCCTGTTGAAGAAACTGTAGAGGGCAAATACACTTTACCACTAGTTCCTGTAAAATCATCAGAAGGATTAGCAGAACCATTTGTAGTTGCGCTTACACTTGTCATAGCACCTAAGAAGTAATACAACCAAGCACCGTGATTGGCAATAATATTCAAACTGCCTCCTGAAGCGGTTTCAATTCCTTTGTATTGGTAGGTTTTGTTTCTAGTATTTCCTAGTGAAAGATTAACTTGCTTGGGTTCTATTTCAGTAGTAGGGAAAGTAATTGATTCTGTTATTCCTAACCAAGTATCTGAAAGAAGTCTTTTTGCAGAAGTAGGAGTAGTTGTTGTTCCTACAACAGAAGAAAAGGTAAAGGTAGAACTTGATTTACCTGTTCCTGTTAAATCTACATGAGTAGTTGCAGTAGCATTAGAACCACCATGAACGCTTGTAATGGTTACAGTTGCTCCATCTCTAGTAGCAGTAGCATTTGTTAATCCATTTACTACAGTAGTAAAAACTGTTGCATATTCTTCTCTTGTATTATCAGAAGCACCTGAAATATCTACTTGTGCAGTTGTTCCTCCTCCGCTATATGCGGCTGAACCTGTCACATCAAAGAAAACATTTACAATTGCAGCAGTTCCTCCTCCTGCGGTTTCAGCAGAAAGAAGATTAAGAACAAAAGCATCATCATTGTAATCTGTTTTTGTATCGGAGTTGAAGGTAATAGTTGTTATCAAATCTGTATGAACAGGACTTCCCCCTGTAATTTTAGGAGCAGGAATAGGTGCGCCATAGGCTTTAATGACAAAGAAATCACCACTAGCAGGAGCAACAGAAGGAGTAAAAGTAATTCTGTTTTCAGTATTGCTTTTGATTCTGTGGGTAGTTAAAAGGGTTTTAGAACTGTTATATCTTTCTAGTAGGCAACCTGTGTATATGTTGTTTACCATAGAAAAATTGTCTTCAAAATTAGCATGAGCCTGAATAGTGCTTGTTACTGTTCCATCAAAAGCATTACCATTAGTCTTTTCAGATTTGAAAAGAATATCATATTCTGGTATCTTCGTTATGCTTGCCCCGCTTCCTAAAAATATATCTGTGTTCTTTACCATTTACAACTCCCCCTTCCTAACTTACTTACTAGGGAATGCTTACTGCGAATCTTTTTGCTTCTAAACTTATTTTATATCCAAAGAGTCTTTTTGCTCGGTCATTACTTTCATTTCTAGAACCTAAGAAGAACTGTGTAAACCTACTTCCATCAGATGCAGTATAACCTCGCCTATTACTCTCAACCACTCTAGTTAGTATCAAGTATATAGCCCTTAGCCTATCTTTGCCGTAAGAAGAATCTAATCCTGAACGCTCATCATGAAGCACTCTAATGTGTAAAGTAAATGAATAGACTTCATTTTTAATATCGTAATGAATAGTAGGATAAGTTATATTCTGTGAATCCTCAAATACAACTATTGTAGCAGGTGAACGGCTTAAATCAACTCTTACTCCTTTATTGGCAGTAGTAGTTCTAATATCAATAATATCAGGAGTAATAGCGTGTGTGGCGTTTATTTTTCCTTCATTTACTAATTCTTGTGTGGCCTGACTCCAAGTTTTACCTAGAGAAGAATCAGTATTTGTAAGCATATCTATGAGAAGGCTAACTTCGTCCATTCTTTAACCTCCTTTACTATTTTCTTTTGTAGATAATTAGTATATTCTTCTTCAATTAGTTTTTTGACTTCTTCATCACTAAAAGATATATCAATTCCTAATTGTTCAGACAAAACCTGCATAGCCAATTGTCTTTCTTTTTGGATTTCAATTATCTCTTGAAGTTTTTTATCCATGATAATACCTCAAATAAGATAAACAATATCGCTCTTTCCTTTTAGAATATCCATTCCCTCTTTACGGAGAATATCATATTTTTCTTTAGTAGATATATTTCCGCCTGTTTCTGTAATGAGAACGCTTTGGTCATCATGTCTTAGAATTTCAGCACACACTAACTTAGTTGTAGCCTCATGTATAGCAGAAGGAACTCTTGAAGAACCTGCTAAGAAAGAAACGATAACCGAGTTATTGGTATGATATGGGTATTCTTGAAGGAAAAAGATTCTACCTTCTTCTCCAAGTAGCCAATAATCATTAAGCCTTCCATGTGTTTCTTTATCAGTAAACGGAGTAACTTGACAAGCACCATTAATTCCTGATGAAGAAGTAAATGTTAGAGTATTAGTTTCAGATACAGTTGTAGTTGCACTCAATACAATAGTAGTAGAATTAGTTATAGAAGAAATAGTTGTTCCTGCCGGTATTCCTGTTCCCGAAACTTCCATGCCTACTGATAGTTTAGAAGAATCTACCACAGTTAAATTAGTGGTTTCATCTGTAGTGCAAGACTGTTTAGTAGATACTTTGACAACACAATCAGTCCCATCATCTCCCGATAGTAGGGAAGAAATGAATATTGTAGTTCCATCTTGTGTATCTTTTTGAGCAAAAAAGAAATCTGAAACAGATAATGTGGTTGCTTGGCCATTAGAATCTACTCCAAGTAGGGCTTTTGCGTCAGTAGCGTTAGTAAATTGTGAGGTTTTTGGATATTCTTCATTCACTAATGCAGTAATTTCATCGTTAGTAGTCTTAATACCAAAGGTATTACAGAACTCATCGTTGCCGATATTGGAAATATCATTTTCACTATTCATGGTAAAAGAAATTGAACTATTCGGCAACTCCAAAGTAATAGAATGTAAGTCCCTATAATTATCTAGAAGTTTTATTTTTGCTTGAGCCGAAGCAATTTCAATGTATCTACTTCCATTCCAGACTTGTAGAGAAACAACTTTTCTAACTTTCATTTTAGTTAATTGAACAAACCCTACATAACCGCCATAAAGAACAAAACCCGGTGAATTTCTAAATTCAAAACTATGAATTTCTTGTTTTGTTAGAATAGGTCTAAAGGAACGCTTTACTTTATCATCTACAATTCCTTCTACTCTCTTGATAATATTACCCACTTGAGCAAGAGTAGGATATGTAGAAACAGAAAACTGCGGAATCTGTAGCATATTAGCGACTTCTGTAGCATTAGTGTAAAACCCTCTACCTTGCGAGTAGTTAGGATTTATTTCTGTATAGTCGCTTGGCGATGCAGTAATTCCCAATTAATCACTCTCCTACAGAAACTCCTTGCCTAGTTAGTTTTCTTACTCTAACCTTGAATCTATCAATGTGGGTCTTGATAGGATTATTCATTCCTGTAGAGCCACCGCCCCTATTATATGGGCTGAAATCAAAATAGCCATGCCCTGTGACAAAGTATTCACATTGTAATTTAGCCTGTCCTAGACTATCATTCATGAATGCTAAAGGTAATGCTTCTGCTACATTTGTAAAGTCTTCAAAGTCTTCAGGCTTTCTAATAGATACTAAGTCTAATCCCGCATCTGTTTCTCTAACTTCCTTAACTTTGTATTCTTTATTCTTATCAAGTTCTTCCGCTTCGGCTCTTGTTAGAGGCCTATATTCGCCTTTTTCTTTATCAAATACTTCAAAGAATAAATCAGGCCTATCTACTGCTTCACGCATAGGAATCTTCTCACCATCTATTTCTGTAAACTGTGGATTACCTTCATCGTCTGTGATAATCTTTCCTTCTTTCTTAGAATCCCTTAGTGCTTTATCGGCCTTCTTCCAATAGTTGAAGAATTTACCCTTAGAACGAGTTGTAGTCTTTACATTACATTCTACTACTACTGTTTTTACAGTTTCTAAGTCATTCATTATTTCTTCAACAGGCTTAAACAATTTGTCTTTATTTGACTCAACCCACTTCTCTAGCAGTTGTTCAAACTGAGCAGTAGCATTAAATCTTCCCAAATTAGATTTACCTTCCCCATAAATACCAAAGGAAACAATATCATAGGTTTTACCATCATAAGAAAACTGTTTGGTTGTTTTTCTTTTATCAGCCTTTACTCCTGCTATCATAGCGGCTACTGCGGCTAATTCTTCTCCTTCAAACAAATTAGTAATACTTGTAGGATTGCCTCCCTCTCTAACCATTATGCTATCAAAGGCTTTCTTTTGGTATTCTTCTAATCCTTTTATCTGTATAGGGAAATCAAATAGTTTTCTCATAACTTTTGTTTTAGAATGTCCTTTAGTAATATATTTAGCCGACTTAACTCCTTTTTCTTTAATGTATTTTGATTTTTCATCGGCTATTTTTTCAGCAGACTCAGAAGGAATTTCAATAACTGCATTGTGTTCTACATCTTTATTATTGCTTGAACTGTAAGAATAGTTCCCGCTAGGCATTTGGTCTTTTTCAGACCAAGATTCTCTAAATACAAACTCTCCCTCAAGACCAATATCTTTGAATTTCTTTAAGAAAGGAAATGGTGGAATTTTATCTAAATCTCTACCAAATCTCATAAAAGAAAAACCGACAATATCATTAGTAATTTGACTGTCTTTGGCCAATTGTGCTAGAGTAATTTTCATTAATTCCTCTTTGCTTTTTTGTTTTACTTTACCGCTAGGGTCTTTTTCTAGAAGCCTTTCAAAGCCTTCTCCTTCTTGTAGAAAATTATATGCCTTGCTTGACATTACTTCATCAAATATATCATCTATATGTTGCATAAGTAAATCTTCTTGGTCTTTCCTTCTAGCAGACCTTTTTGCTATTCTTAGGTTTGTTAGGAATCTTTCGTTTGATTTTGTTCCTTGAGCAGGGATTAGATATTGTTCTAATTGTTGCTTAAGTTCTTCTTTATCCGCAGGTAAAGACTTAGGGATTGTTCCCCATTCAAACGATATATCCTCCAAAACTACTCACCTTCACATTAGCCATTTAGCCCAAGCCGCACCTTTCTGTATAGCACTACCTAAACCTAATCCGCTTTGTGGAGGCTCGTAAGACATTTGGCCTTGAGCATCTATCCAATATGGACGACCATAGCCATCTGTTCCACTAGGAGGAATAGGATAACCACTTCCATTATTCATAGCATTATTCATTTGTTGGTATTGCTGAGTTTGTCCTGTTATCCCTGCTATTGCCATACCTGCGGTTGGTTGCGCCCCACCACTAAATCCTTGAGATTCTAGATATTGTTGTTTAGCCATCTTTCTTTGCATTACTACTTCTGTATTAATAGCCGCACCTAGAATCTTTTGAATATCTAAATCAATGTTTTCTTGAGTAATTCTTTCAAATTCTCTCATAGCATCAGCATTAATTGAAATGGTATTTCCTGATTGAGTGAATTGTAGTTTACTTAGCATCTGTGAAACAACTCTTTCAATAACATCTTCCATCAATTTTTCTAGAGCATTGAGGAACATTTCACCATGATATTGGAAGAATTCTTCTACATGATTTTCCTGTAAAGACAATAGGTTATTCATTGATTTGAATTGTTGGTCGCCTTGTGCTTGAACTCCCGCTAATACGGTGCTATTGCTCGTTCCTAGTATTCCCATGTTTATTCCTCCACTTCTTCTTCTTTAGTTTCTTTTACCTTTTTGTTATCGGTATTTTGAGGTTTTACGCCTTGATTAATCATAAGAAAATTTAGTCTATCTGTTAATATATTAATCTCCCCAACAATTTCTATTGCTTCGTTAGTGGCTGACCTATTATCTCCTAATGTGGGTGGCTTAATAAAATAACCTGCCGCAGTTAGAGATATAATATCTTCTTTGCTTAAATTCTTAATTGGGCCACCTTTTAGTATCTTAGGTGTTTTAGGAATAAATCGTTTAAACTCTAAACCATGTTTATCTGCAAGTATCTGTTGTTGTAGCATTTCTAGTTGCATAAAATGTGCGGCATGTTTGGGGCAGTATGTTCCCATTAATGGTCTGCCTTTTACTACTCCATCTAAAGGAATAGGTGGCCTCATATAATCTCCTTGTTCCCATACATGATGCATTCCACAAACTACGCATCTATCTTTTAAATTGAATTTCTTTCCATACTTGATAAAAAGTAATTTCTTAGGTTCTGCTTTCAAAACTCTAATCAATTCTTTTTGTTGCTTCTTAGGCTTAATAGCCATAAACTTGTATTCCTGAACTATACCACTTGCTCTAGCCATTTGTAATGGTGTCATTCCATAAGCAAGAGCAGGGTTAGGTGTGCTTTGTCCTATAATATTCGGTTGCTGATACATCTTTCATTCCTCAATAATCTTTTATCATCGTCATTACGCCTCTATATACCATTTCGGGGTCTGATTTTGCTGATACTATATATTTGAAACATGGTATTCCTTTGTCGTTTAGTTGTCGCATTCCGTATGTAAAAGGTGCAAAAATCTTATGTTTTTCTATTGCCTCTCCTTCTCCTAATGGATATTTTTCTCCCCATATGTCAAATTTGTTAGCCCATATTCCTACTGCCATTGGATAATCCGCTTCTTTCTTTCTTCTACCTGTTGGCCAATTATTTGAACATATTGTATCAACTAAAAATTTCCACGCTACTTGATGGTCTAGATTTGCTTCATTATCTAAATGTCTATGGTCTATCATAAAAATAACATATTTGACTTTACGCCCTTGCATATCTTTTACCCATTCTTTCCAATAAACTGCTTCTCCTCCAATATCAGCACTCTTAATCGTATGGGAGTCGCCATCTATTTTAACATTTTTTCTTGAAGCCCTATGTAATCCTACAGTCCTATCTTGAATAGTAGGCACTTCTCCTCTTGTTCTCAGTTGGTGGCTTAATGTTGTTTTACCAACCATTGTTGCACCATAGACTCCAAAATTAATAGCATGAACCTTTTTCCAAAAACCAATTATTGCTTCGCCAACTAATATAGCAAAACCTGTCATTAATGACATTTTATTCACCTATGAATATATCTAAACCCACAAAATCTCCCTCTATTTGTTTTTCATAGTTCCAAAAAATTTCACCGTTAAACTCATCTTCATCTGCATATCTTAATTTCCAACCTAACTCATTTAATTTTTTATTTAACTTATCCCAATCTACATCTAAAGGAAACAGTAAATCAATGTCTTTTGGGGTTTCTTTCTTACCAACCGACCCTACTATTTTAGGTTTAAAATGTTCTAAATCCTTTAACAATTGATTAGCAATAGAAACATAATTTTTAAGAACATCTTCCCACATATCAATGCCCCCATAACCCTTTTACTGCATCAATAATCCAACCCATTATGTTAATGTCAAACACTCCCATAATGTTTCCAATTAGAAACATAGCCAAAGTAGAAAATCCTCCCCAAAACCACGCCCTCATTTTCAAAAAGAAAATGTCAGCAGAATGCGCTCTAGATTGATTATACGCATAATCAGAATCAGAAAACCCCATTAAGTCGCTAAGAACCACTTAACCACCCCTTATTGTAGGGCGGCTAAAAACTCATTACCAACGGTATTCTCATCTTCTTGTGTTGGTGGTGCGTAAAAACTAGTATTGTATTGCCTAGCACTTTCACGCATCTTTTGGCGTTGTTGTTCATCTCTAGCCTTCCTTTCCCAAAATGCCGCTATCTTTCTATCAAGTAGCCACATTTCTATCTTATCGTTGAGTGCTAAATCAAACAATGCTTTCATAACCATAATTGCACCAATCGTTCCTAAACCAAATAGGATTGAATGTGCCATTGGGCCATAAGGGAATCCTGTTCCGAACTGAGCATAAGCAAATACATTTGCTCCACTTAATGCTCCTACGAACAATATAGTCATAACTAATCTAGTATCTTGGCTTAAGACGGCCATATTAAAAACCTCAAATATATTCAACGGTAATGTCTAGGTCAGGAGTATTAACTACTGCATGAAGCCCAATCTTACACAAGACCCCATGCATATCAAATTCCATACTACCATTTGCAGGAACTACTATTCTAGCGACAATTGTTCCTGAATTTGTAGTATTATCGTAAATAGTGGCCGTTAATGCCGCATTTGTATCGTTTGCTCCATGAACAGAAATTAATTTTATCTGTCCTGAAATTATAGTAGTTCCCGATACGCCCGTGTTTGTGATTACACCACTACTTCTACAACCGACCATAGACACTCCTCCGTCAAACCTTCAAACCTGCAACTACTTCTTAACCTTATTCCTCTTTTTCAGGAGTTTTAGGTTTAGATTTAGTTGTTTTTGGTTTTGCGGCCTTTGGTTTTGGCTTAGCCTTTTTCTTAGCAGGAAGCAACAATACCTCTAATTCAGCGTGTGTGGAAATATCCTCACCTGTTGTTTTAGAGGCTAACCGTAGTTGGCTAGGCGTTAATGCGTTTAATGCTTCTCTATCTGATTCCTCAAATGTAAACATTACATCAACGCTATTCAATCTAGGTAAAGCCCATTGAACAGAAACCCTTTGGGAACGGTTTTTTGTAACCCTTCCCGCAGGAGTTTCCGTATATTCAATGGTTGCGCTTTCTGCTACAATCACAGAAACCATTTGAAAGCCTCACTTTAGGTTAGTAATCTTACCTTGACCCTTGAAGTAAGAACAACCGACTTCTGCAATTGTTCTGTAAAGAGCCTTGTTACCTAGAGTTCCGACACCGAATGGGTTTCCGTTGCTAATACCATCTTCAAAGTATTGAGTTGGTTTCATAACAGATAGCCACAAATGGTCTGTATCAAGGAATAGCATATCA
>Ga0209232_1001819_pt1 | contig 11136 bp, 18 predicted proteins | sample ETNvirenome_2_60_FD_184066 | JGI IMG/M metagenome (GOLD analysis project Ga0209232, IMG submission 184066) | Marine viral communities from the Pacific Ocean - ETNP_2_60 (SPAdes) (version 2) | ecosystem: Environmental > Aquatic > Marine > Oceanic | place: Pacific Ocean | collected 2013-06-22
CAAAGTTCACTATTTTCTCTTAATCAAATCTGTAGCTTTCAATCCATACACACTAGCAATTACACCTACAAAAATTGTTTGGTACCAGAACGGAAGATTACCAAAGTGTTCAAAGAACAAATTCATCTTTTCCATGTGTTTAGGGTTATCCGACCAAACAGAAAATGCTAACATACAGATCGGCAAACTTAACAGCACCAAAATAAATTCGTCTTTCCAATCAGAGTTTCTACTTTCTAAAAGTTTTCCTTGATATTCGGCTTGGCCATTGGCCATCTTTTCGGCATGGTGCATTTGAGCATCAGCCATTAACATTTTAGTCTTTTGTTTGTTTTTATAAATATGACTACCTGCTTGAACAGCTAGTTTGATTGCACTTAACCACATTATGATTGTACCTTTCCATCTTTCCACTTCATATCAGGTAATCCGTTCTCATACTTTTTACCATCATAAGTTAAAACTTGTTTTCTATTTGATCCTGTCTCATTGTAAGAAACATGAATCCACCCTGCGTTTGCATCATCTTTTTTCCAAAACTCTAAAATAAGTTGATCAAAGTCCACATTGTTTTGAATCCAATAAGCTACTTGAATATTTGGTATTCCAGCTATTTCAAAATCTACTGCTTGGCCTTTTGCATGTTGGCTAGTTTTTTTACTGCCGATTGCTTCACAGAGTTCCTCACTTCTATAACCAGAGGTAATAGTAATAGGTTTATCAAACTTGGCTCTAACTGGCTCAAGTATTTCATAACATACATTTTCTAAATTTTTAATGTCACCAGACCCTGGCTCATTACTTATGCCTTTTCTAGTAGCAGTCATTGATTTAGTAAATTCTTCTAACTTAAAGTGTTTTGATAGTTGCATATAGTATTAACATTTACAGGTTGAACAAGTGCATAATTCTTGATTATCGTTATGTAAATGTAATCCATCCGTACAATGACATTTACAATGACAATCTTTACACTTCTTTTTTTTTCTTTTTTTTTTAAGTTTAGGAAATATTAAATTCTCTATCATTCCTGCAAGATCATCAATATAACCAAAAAATTTTAATAAGAATTTATCAATTAAATTCATTTATTTTCTTTCTATTGTAAATTTTTTTACTTTTAATTATTTGTTTTTTAAAATGCTTGAGTTGTCTAGCAAAAGGATTTCGTTTCTTATTTGGTTTGTTCATTAATCCAAATTAGATATACTTAAAATTTTACCATCCTTAACAACAGCTTTTACTTTCAGGCATTGGTAAGTTGCATTAGAATTTCTGGTCGCTATTCTTTTTTTAGATAAGCATTTAGAAATAGATGGCATCAATAAATGTTCTTTCAATTCAGGTGGATTTCCCAAATACATAATTAAAGCTATAACTATCTCCATCTTCAGTGATCTCCATTAAGTTTGCCAATATTTGCTCTAACACTATCTTTTAATTTTTCTATATCTGCTAAAGCCTTATCTAAATCTTTTGCTATTGATTGGATCATGACTTTATTGTGCATCATGTCATCCACTCTAATTGTTAGCTTTTCAACTTGGCCTGATAAATGTTCAATCAGCATAAATTGTTCTTGGTCTATCGGCTTTTGTGTACTTGCCTCTAATAAATCTTGTTCCATTAATGCTTTAGAAGTTTCAAGGTGTATTATTCTTGAATTAATCTCTGCATAAGTCCAAACTGCTATTGCAATTGCACCAACTATCATTAACAAAGTTTTTAAATCTGTTTTAAACGCTGTCTGTTCTGTAATCATAATATGAGTAATTAATTTTTGAATGAGCTGGTTTTACGCAAAACGCTAATAGAGTCATCAATATAATAAGAACTCCTGTAAAGTAGTAATTCATAGTAAAACTCCCTATTCGTTTCCATGATCAACCATTACAATTTTTATGCCTAATTTCTTTTGCTTGGCAGTAGGTGTTCGCCAAATTTTTCGTCTATAAGACTTCTTGTGTTTCCTATAAGTATTTGTCTTAATATCTAAAAGTGTAATCTCACCACTAGGGCTAACTGCTACTAAATCAAATGGACATTGAGGATCGCAACTCTTGGCTACCCAATAACCTTTTTTTGTTAAATTGGCTATCTCCTGGTATTCACCAATAGTACCTTTTATATTTGTTGAGAGTTTATTAGATTTGTTAGGAAGTTTAACAGTGAACTGAGACTTATTATAGCTATCGCCCATAATAATTTATAAACATTACTCACTTTAATATCCAAGTGATGTAAATGATTATCCTTAATAGTTGAAATTTTGTTGTGTATTAATTTAATTTCACCTTGTAACTTTATTATTTCTTGTGCGTTTTTTTGAGACTGTGTGGCCATTATCTATACTTATTTAAATCTTCAATTATTTGTAATTGTTCAAGTGTTGAAGTTTGATCTCTACCTTGATCTTGTTTTATAAAGTTTTGATCAGCGTATGTTTTTTGAACTAAACCTTGACCACCAGTTACATCAGGTAATTTACTAAATGCTATTGCTTGTGTAATATCATCTATTGCTTGATTATGTTTAGCCGTTTTAGTAAAAGCATCAACAGTAAATCTTGTTGCTAAAGTTCCTTGAATACCTGCGGCTTGGAAACCTAAAATACCTGCTATTGATCTAAATGCACTATTAAAAATTTCTAAAAATTTCTTACCACCTTTATCAATATTTTTAAAATCACTTATACTTGTTGTTTTTTCTAGTTGTTTAGCGAAACCTAATAAATCTTTTTGTTGATCTTTGGTAAATAAAATTTTTGAAATTTCTTTACCATTTCCATTAATCATTTGCTCAACTTCTTTAATAAATAATTTTGGATCAAATATTTCATTTGTTCCTACTTTTTTAAAAGAATTATTTATCATTCTTTGAGCAGCGCCATCTACTAACAAATCAAAACCCTCACTATTTGGTTTAAATATAGTTGTAGTTAATCTTTTTAATAAATCAGTTGAATTTTTTACACTATTTGCACTTAAACTAGCATTTCCATATAAATAATTATTTATTTGTAGCGCACTATATTTTCCATTTAAAATATTATTAAGATAAGCACCACTTGTGTCTTTAATTTTACCTATTTTATTTGGCTCAAATATTTTTTTAACTGTGCTAGACTCTAATCTTGCTTTTTTAATTGCTTCTAAAACCTTTTTATTCCCTGTTGATAAAGCACCATTAATAGTTTTATCGTAAAACAAATCAAATTCATTTTTAATTAACATTAAAGCTTTTTTGTCAGTTGCGTCTCTAGTAGTGTTTATAATTGAAATTAAACTTCTTCTTTGATTTTCTAAAGCTATTAAAGATATTTTGGATATATTTGAATTTTGAATTGTTTTTGCAAAATTATTTATATTATTAAGCGCAGCTGTGGCATTTGGCATTGTAATTTTATTAATTGGTTGACCTAAACCATCAGCACCACTAATCATTAATTTAATATTTTTTGTAAGATTTTTAACTACAGGTGCTTTGATTTTGCCATTCCAATCAATAGCGTTATACATTTTATCAACATTATCATCCATTTTATTTTTAATAGATGTTATTTGATTTGTAATATTATCAATTGTATCTTCAACTGGCGTCTTTTGGCCAGGCATAGTTGTAGTTTGTTGAGAATTTTTATTTCTAATTAAATTATTTCTAAATTTTGTAAGGTAATCAAAAGTTTGGTTAAGTTGTACTTGGTCTTGATACCTAACTATATTTTGTATTTGCTCTCCATGAACACCATTTCTAGCTTCATCAATATATTTTAAAACTTTTTTATTACCACTTGCCTGTGCTTTCCATAAAGAAATTCCAAATTTATTTGCACCAACAATATGAACTGCGTCTTGAGGAGAAATACCATCTTCTAAAGCTTGTGCATATTGTTTTAAAATCTTTTCATTACTTAAAAGAGAAATATCGTCAAAATGAATTTTTGCTAATTTTTTTGTTGCGTCGGTTACTTCTAGTTTGTTATTTAAATATGTTCCACTTTTTGTAGTAAAATTAAATTTACTAGGTATTACTCTATTAATACCATCTTTAACAAAATTAAATCCACTAAATCTAGCCAAAAATCTTCCTATTGGCTCACCAGCAAATCCAAAACCTGCGTTTAATAAAAGCTTATCATCTTCAACAACTGGTAAAATTCCATCTTTGCCTTGTGTTGATCCAAAAGCCATAGCGCCAACATCTTGAGTTGCCCCTGTACCTGCGGCAAACGCACCATGAAAAAGACCTTTTTTAATAATTCCACCACCAATATTTTTTACGACCCATCCAGCTCCAGGGATGTATTGCAACATTTGAGCAGCACCCTCTGTTACATCTTTCATAGTAATACCTGGCTTATTTAAATAAAAAGTTCTATTTGATCCTTTAGCCACTGCGTCTTGAGGAAGTGTAATAACTACATTGTCAAATTTATCTTTTGAAATTACGCTACTAGGATATAATTTTTTAATCATATCTATTTGCGCTTCTGGGCTTACCGTTAATGCAAATCCTGTACCTAACTTAATAGCATTTCCTATTGAGTTTAATTTTGCATTATTAAGCTCACCCATGTTTTTAAATTCTTCTCTATCATTCCCTGTAAAAAAACTAGCAATAGGATCAACTATATAACTTCTAAAAAAACCTTTTTCTTCATCTTTTTTATTTATTGCACTTGTTACTTCTTCTTTTTCTTCACCACTAACAACAGCATCAGCATCTACATTGTTATATTTTTTTTGTAATATGGCGTTATTAATTTCTTCTAATTCGTCTTTGTTAGTAACAATTGTCATAATTTTCCTTATTTGAAATTATTTTAATTTTTTATAAATTTCTTTTTCTTTATCAACTATGTAGTACCAACCACTTTTTGTTTTAATAAAATTAGGATTGTTGGCCATATCACTTTCATTGGCATTAGATAAATTAACCATTTCCTCTAGTTGTTCTTTAGGAATAATAGGATTGATTATATTGTCATTTTTATCTTTTGCATTTACATAATCATTCCACATTTCATTAAAAGTTAAATTTTTAACTTCACCATTCGCAGTTGTTACTTTTTGTCTTGTAAGCAAACTATTTAATTTACCATCTTCCCCTGCAACCCAACTTTCTGCCATTTGGCTTTTAAGGATTTCTCTATCATTAATAGCAGTCATGATAATTGCATTATTTTTTAAACCTTGAGGAGACATAGACATTGAAGTTGTTAAACTTTCAAAAATTTCCATTTCCTTTTCTGATATAGCACCTTTAGTTTGAGAAATTTTTCCAAATAATTGATTACCTGCTAATACACTAATAACTTCTGTGTTAGCAATTTGATTTTCGGCACTACCAATATCACCTAACCATTTCATATCTATTCCAAAACTTTGACCCCATTTCATAAGATCACTAATTAATGGAGCAGCTTTACCTGTTTCTAAATTTTCAGCAGTTTGTGTTAGAATATCTAAATCAATATTTTCATTTGTTGCATCTAATCCTTTTTGCACTATGTCATTAAATATTTTACCTTGTCCTGAGCCAACAGTTTTACTAAATTCACCCTCTTGTTGATTGGCAGGGTTTTTAATTTCTATTTTTGTTGATCTATCAACTTTAGCATTGAAAGGTGTAACTTTATTAGTTGTTATATTTTTTTGATATTTTTGATTATTTGATGTGTCAAAACCCTCAGCTTGTGCTTCTTCATTAGTCAACATCCTAAATTGATCTTTTGGCTTTTCTGGTTTTGTATAAGGAATTAAGTTTCCATTACTTGATTGTATTTGACTAAATGTTGCAAATTCTTTTTCACCTGTGGTCTTATTAAATACTTCCATAAGACTCTTTTTTTCACCACCAAATATTTTTTTAACTTGACCAGCTTGTGCAATAGCAGGGAAAAAAGCTTCTCCAATTCCTTTTCCTTGTGCGCCTTGTTGTAATAACCCTGCGGCTATTAAAAATTCTTCGTCTTGTAAAAGTCCTTTTCTAAATATACCCATTATATAAGTCCTTGATTTGTTAGTTCATCAAAAAATGGATTGGCACTTGTCATACTTCTAGCGTAGTTATCGTTAAAAGTATTACCATATCCATATTGTTGAGTGTTTGGTGTTAAGCTTAAACTTTGTGCTATTTTATTTTTTGCGTCATTGTAAGTGTCCATGTATGCTGATGATACTCCTAGATTGCTACCTATATTTTTAAAGTAATCATTAACCATAGATTCTTGAGGTGTAGTTCCACCAATTTCATAAGGTTTAGCAACTCTATCATAAGCATCTTGTTCGTTGCCACCACTTCTCATAGTAAATTCTTTTGTTCTTTTATTATAATCCATGCCTGTCATATTGGCATATTGCATAGGAGAATAAGTTTTCATTCTTTCTTGCCAATCCATTTTACCACCACCAGATTTACCAACTTCTGTTGCTTCATCTAGTGAAGCCCAAAGTTCATCTCTAGTAAGAGGTTTATCTGCTTTATTAAAAAATTCTCCAATGATACCAGGCATATCATGTTGTCCAGAAGTAGGTATATATCCCTCTTTTTCCCATTGTTCTAAAGTATCTTTAGAATAAAGAGGATTACCATTACTATCTTTTAAATCTTTATAAGAGTCAGGTAATTCATCACTTGATAAATCATTTATAAATGCTTTTGTTTCTGCAAAGTTAGCATCTTTAGGAATATCAAATCCAGCTCTTTCTAATTTATTTTTAACTGTTTTTAATTTTTGATCTTGAATATATTTTATTTGGTTAAGTTCATAACTACTTTTATAATCACCCATTGTTGTACCAGTAGGTTGATAGTAAGTAATATCTGGTCTGCCTAAATCTTCTGTAGCAGCATCATTACCATAGCTTAAAGTTCTTGAAGCTGGGTTATCATCAGTTGCGTAAGTTCCACCAGTAAATATTGTGCCTTGATAATCAGGAGTTCCTAAAAGACTATCATTAATATTGCTTTCCCAAGCATCAACACCACTATCACCACTCCACCCTGTAGGGTTGTTGTTTGTGGTAACACCCATGTTAGATTCCATTGTAGCAACATCATCTTCTTGATCGCCACCCCAATTATTGTTGTCGTTTCCACCACCAGAATAACCACTACCACCACCAGCACCACTTGTATTTTCATTTCTACCAGATTGGTTTTGTGAAGAATCGTAACCACCAGTTCCACCATAATTATCTTGAGGTGGATATGCAAAGATACCAGATTCAGTTGGTGTTTTTTTACCACCAGCTTCTACTAGCATATCTCTTTCACTTGCTGTTATATAAGCAAGAAAGTGATCTTTAGGTGCTTCTTCATTAAGAAGCCCAGCATATTTTTTTAATTTGTTCATGTATTATGAAATAATTGAAATAACAAATAGAACACCAAGAACAATAATATATTTACTTGGTCTTGTATTAATTTTTGTTTCTATATCAAAAATTATTTTTTTTATTTTGTCCATTATAATAGTCCTCCTAATATTGCTCCACCAATTGCTCCCCACGGAGTCGCACCTGCTAAAGCTGGGAACATCATATTTCCCATCATCGCACCACCTAAACCTTGTGTAATTCTATTTGGGTCTTGGTTAGTGTTTGTCATTTGTTGTGGTAGCCCTGTTGCAATTGGATTAACTAAACTTCCATATTGTTGAAGTGCTTGAAACGGAGCCATGTTTTGTTGTCTTTGTATATTTTCTAATTGTGCGCCAGTTTGAACTAGAGTTGGCGTAGCTTGAGCAATACCTAATTGTCTTTGACGTTCTCTTTCGTATTGATCAAATGCGTATGGTATAGCTTCCGATGTAATTCCACTTAATATTTGTTGTTGAGACATAGGCGACCCTGGAGTTCGACCTGCCCCACTAAACTCACTATTAACAGCTGTTGCAATCTCATTAGCACTACCTTGAAGCATTGGAGATAAAAAAGGATTTAAATATTTCCCACTTAATGTATCAGCTAATTGTTGATTGGCTGCGGTACCCATTACTTCTTGAGCAGCTAGACCAGTTGTTGTTTGTGAACTTGGAGCAACATACCCTGCAGCTCCTACACCTTGATTATATAAATTTCCAGCCTCTGATATAATTTGATTGAGAGCTGGTTTAGCAGGATCGTAGGGATCGTTTTTTACTACTTGAGTCCCACTACCACCTGATGATCCACCACCGAATGACATTATTTATTCTCCTTTTTTGTTATTGTTTTTTCAAGAACTACATGAGTTCTTTTATAATTAAATTGTTCCATAATTCGTTCCCAACCTTTTCTTGCTATTAATTCCATATTGTTACATTCTTGTTCTAAAGCAAAATCTTCAAGTACACTAATTAAGTGTTGCCACTTTTGTCTATGCCTCCCTGTAACTACAAATATGTTACAAGATTTTCTTAATTTTCTTTGAACTACTTCGGTTACTACAACTCCATAATATTTTTCTAAAGTTGTTTTTTTTGCTTTATCCCAAACTATCCAAAGTTGAAATTTTTCTTGTTTTAAAGTTTCAAATACAAAATCACTATCCGTATGGTTACCTGAATACGATAAAGCTTCTTGAATATCTTTTTTAACTAAATTCCAAACATCATCTATATTAGATGTAGGTATTCTTACTAAATTCATTATGTAATATTTAAATAACTTATTCCAATGTGAACTGAATCTGTTGTGCTTACTGTTGCTTTTAGTTGGTCTGAACTTTCTAAAACTAATGGTACTGTTAAAATTTCAACACCAGTATTAGCTGCAAGTGATTGTGTCTTTAATATAGTAAATTCAGCGTTACTTTGAGAACTATCCAAAACATCTAGTGAAAATGTTGGAGTATTACTTGTATTATTAGTAACCCTAATTGATTTTATAATTAAAGTTTCATTTGATGAAGCTGTTAATATTGATGTTTCACTAGAAGTTGCAAGAGCAACCCCTTTAAATTTATATACATTACTCATTATTTTTTAGGAAAAGATACTTTGACTTTTTTTATTGTTTGGTAAAAATCGTAAAACTTATGTTGTAATTCATTATCCTTATCCATTGTATGCCATAGCATATCTAGTTGATCTCCGATTTCAGGATAAGCATTTCTTCTTTTTGAAATATAATCTTTTTCTTCTACTGGTGTTGAAACAGAAACTTGTCTTGCATCAAATTCAGCTTGTTCTTCTGCTGTCATATCTCTAGTAATTGTTTCTCCAGTAGCAGCATTAACTTTTATTATTTTTGTCATAATTAACTTCCTTTAATTCCATAAACTTTTATATTACCAGCAGATACATTACCACTATCAACAAGAAATCTTAATCCTGTCATTCTAGTATCATTAGGTAAAAATCCACCAGTAGAAATCATATGACCACCATCACCTGATCTTCTTCCTCCAGCAATACAAGTATAATTTTTTGATACTTGATAACCATAAGGATCGTAAAGCGTCATTTCAAAACTAGTTGCATGAGTGTCGCTAGCAGCATTACTAATTATAGCATAATCAGCAGAATTTTCTTCGCCATCATCAACAGCACTACCAGTATTTCTTGCACCAACTCCAGCCCAACGATAACCAGTAGTAACAGTAGTTGTACTGTATCTAAACTGCCAAATCCATTTAGTGTTATCTGTAGCTTGTTTTAATCCACTACCAAAAACTTTATAATCTCTATAAGTTGATGAAAAAAGACTGTCTATATCGGCATGTCCAGCCGAAGATAGATTGGTTTCTGAAATTAATACAAGTGAGCCAGTTGATAAACCTGGAGCAGATGTCATACCACTTGGTAAAGCAGTTACTGCTGATAATGTATTATTGTTTGGTTTAATTATTGCCATGTTATACTCCCATCAATGCTTGGATTTCGTCATCATCTAATCCCAAGTCTTTTAGTTTTTGTTTGCCAGATGCTTTTTTAGTTTCTGCATTTGTTTCAGCATCTTTTAATTCTTGTATCTTTGCATTTACTTCTGCCTCTGTAGGTTTTGTAATTGAACTGTCATGCACAATAATATTTTTATAACTCATTCTTTGATCGTTAGAAATTTGATTTCCATTTTCATCTTCCTTTTTCCAACCAAACCATTGACCATTGTGCATTTGTGCTAAAGCAAATGATAACCAATCTTGTTCATTCATTTTATGTGTCTCCTAATTTTATAAATAAAAATCCTGTTTCATTTCTATCTGTTACCCCATTCATTGCAGTTCCAGAATCATGTGATGAAGTTGAAAATTTTAATTTTACATTTGATGTGTCTGTTACATCAACTAATACAAAAGAATTGGTGGTATAACTGTTATAGCTAGTATTTTTTCCTGATGCTCTTGTTCTTGTTATTTCATCCCAATTACTTCCATTATCAAGTGTAGCATGAGTTATTAAATAAATTACTGATTCAGAACCAGTTGTATTTGTAATTGAACATCTAGCTTGAACTAAATAAATTCCAGTTGATGGAAAAGTCCAAACACCAGAACTGACAGACATGCCAGATCCTAATTGACCAGCACTAGCATCATCAATTCTTTCTAAATTTGCAGAAATTGGATCTGTATCAGTATAAAAAGGTGAAGTTAATCTCCATTGGTCAGCTTCTGTAATTCCACCACCTTTAATAAGTGAGTAATCAATTCTTTTTAATGTACCAGCATCTGATACTAAAAATTCGTCTGTGTCTGCTGGCTCACTAGCAAGTGCTGTTTGACCAGAGATAATATCATTATTTAATTTAGCTGCTGTAACTGTAGCATCACTAGGTACACCAAGATCAAGAACATCACCAAGAATTTGAATAAAATCTATAACATCTCCTGTTGCTAGATTACTAGCAAAAGTAATTGTTGATCCGCTAACAGTAAAAGATGGATTAGCTCCTCCAGGTTTTTGGATTGTGCCATTCAAAGACACAATCATGTGTGATGAACTCTGAGGAATTACATTAACTGATCCTACTTGCATTGTGTATGCAGCTTGACCATTAACTACAGATATTGCATCACAAATCTGAAAGTTTCCGATTGTCGGTTTAGTTCCTATGTATGCCATTTATATTAACTCTTTGGGTTTTCGTCTTTGATTGATTTAATTCTAGCTTTCCAAGAATCTATATCTTTATAGATTTCGTCTAGCTG
>Ga0209232_1001820_pt1 | contig 11135 bp, 16 predicted proteins | sample ETNvirenome_2_60_FD_184066 | JGI IMG/M metagenome (GOLD analysis project Ga0209232, IMG submission 184066) | Marine viral communities from the Pacific Ocean - ETNP_2_60 (SPAdes) (version 2) | ecosystem: Environmental > Aquatic > Marine > Oceanic | place: Pacific Ocean | collected 2013-06-22
GTTGGGGTTGAGGGCTGCTCCATCGTTTGAAATGCCTACCCCACTCACTGTGTATTCCCATCCTGTCCTCATGTCAACTGAATTTATAGTCTCTGTAATGGTAGACTCTGTTTCAGTATGGCTCGTCATTGAACCTTGCTGAAAGTTTGGTACCACGGGCACTGCTTGCACAGCAGTACCCCCGAAACTAAGCAGTAGTAGTACTAAAACTCGTTTCATTATGTAGCATCCTTAGCGTATGGTAACCTCTGTGACAAACTGTCCCGTAGCCGAGGTACCTGAACCTCCAGCTGTTAGCGTCATGGCACCTGAACTTAAAATAGTTCCAGCCAAGGAACCAGCGGTACCAGGGGCAGTGGAGACTACATTACTATAACCAAGCACGTCACCTACGTCCGCAGCAGTGGTTACAATAGCGTCACCAGTAGTTATATTTTGTGTAAAACTATATGCATTTCCTTGGGTTGTCTGTGCTACGTCAGGCAGGGCAAAAGTTGCTACACCTGCTGTGCTGACAGCAGAGATGCCACCCAGATCACTAGCTGCACTACCACCAGAAGGTGTAATAGTTGTGCTGACTCCAGATCCACTGGTGCTATATGAATTACCTGCTCTTGACACTGAAGTATAACCCGCATCTACTTGGAGTTGCGTAGAGCTACTAAGTCTATGAGTCAGGTCGGCACGAGCTGCTGTGCCACTCATCAAAATCATACCAAAAAGCAAGAATGCTTTTTTCATTATTCCTAAGTAGAAGTACTTCTATTTAGCAAAAACCGTACTGTAACATATGTACTATTTCGGATACCCCTACTGCTAGTGGCCAAGGTGTGTGCTATAAATATATGTGGATGCCGAAAGGATCCACACAACACAAACTCGCTTACAAAGGAGCTATTATGTCTAACATACAAAGGTACCGTAGTGCTGATCTACCAGCATTAATGGATAAAATTTTTACTAACTCACTAGGGTTGGATGATTACTTCGACAGCTTTAATGCTATGGAAACGTCGAACTATCCACCCTATAATATTGTTCACATTAATAATCATGAGTCCAGACTAGAGGTTGCACTCGCTGGATTCAAGAAAGATGAGGTTAAGGTATTTACTGAGTATGGAAAACTACATGTGGAAGGTGTCAAGGACACCCCTAAAGAGACCACCGAGCAGTATTTCCATAGAGGACTCGCAAAGAGAAGCTTTAAACGCTCATGGACTGTGGCAGAAGACACAGAGGTTATTGATGTTTCATTCGAGGATGGTCTATTGGTAGTTAAACTTGGTAAGGTGGTACCTGAGCACCATGCTCGTAAGGATTACCTATCGTGAAACGAACACCAGGTGAGATAATCATGCACCCCTTATGGATAGGACCTGTGATGGTATTGGGTTTCTTTGTAATGATACAGACCCTTCATACCGTCACCCACTGGAGGATGGAGATAGATGCTGATGCATACTGTCGAAACAATGCTGAGTGGGTGGAGTCACAGACAAACGATGATGATTACTAACATATATAAAATACAACAGAAGAGACCCAAGGGTCTCTTTTTTATTTGGACTTGATATGAACATGTATGTTAATTTGTGTACTCAGTACACAAACAAGAGCGATACACTCACTGTGGACCTACCACCTGAGTATTCCGATGAATTCATGCAGATGGTGCATGTGTTAGCAGACGAGAGAAATATTTCAGCAAGACGTGCATTTGTTGACATGGTACGTTATACTTATTACAACCTGTTGGAGGGAACCAATGATAAAAATCGCAAGAATGCAAAACGGGGAAGACGTAGTAGCGGACGTTAAAGAAATCCGTGCTAACGAAACCGATACTCAGGCACTTGCGTATGAATTTGAGAATGCTTTTACTGTCTCACTACTACAGTCTAGTAATGATATGTTTCAAGGTGCTGACAGTTATCAGGATGAGGAACCACCTGACCCTCTCGATTCACTGAGTGACCTAAGGTTACAATTCTTTCCTTGGTCTCCTCTTAGCACAGGACGTAACGTTGTAACACTATTTTCTGTAGTGTCTATGTCCGACCCACACCAGAATGTACTGGAGGGTTATCACAACGCACTTGAAAAGTTAAAATCACTTAAAGAAACCAATGCTGAAGGTATTACTACTGAAGACAGCCCCAGAGATGTATATTTTGGGGAAGATAACGGAGATGGATGATGAGCCTTCGCTCCTTGTTGACGAGACCTTCCAAGTGAAGGGCAGTGAGACTGGAGACGGAGTGGATTTGATTCCATACCCCCATTACTCATCCAATAGACACATCTTCTTGACATCCACCGATGTTTTGACTATACTGGATCCTTCTCCCCTAGTACAGGAGAGATACAACGAGACTATTGCAAAGCTATCTAAGAAATGAGTGACTTTTATACCAATCTGGTTCTTCTGGGAGATGATATTCTCTACAGAGGTTATGAAGATGGCCAACCAGTGCAGTATCGTGAGAAGTCACATCCAGTCTTGTATTTCGTACCTCAGTCTCAGTCCAAACCATCCAAGTATAAAACCTTGGATGGTAGGAAAGCATATCGAAAGCAATTCGATGGTGCTAGAGAGGCACGTGACACTCTCAAGCAGTATGAAGGTGCTGCTGGTTTAGAGGTGCATGGGTATGAGAGATTCATCTATCAGCACATAGGACAGAAGTTTCCTAGTGATATAGATTATGACATGTCTAAGATGAAAATCTATACGATTGACATTGAGGTAGCATGTGAAAATGGATTCCCTGATGTAGAAGCATGTCAAGAAGAGATGCTTTGTATCACTATTAAAGACTTTAATACTAAGAAGATTATTACATGGGGCACACGAGAGTTTAATTCTGAGCATGAGTATCGTGTCTTCTGGAAGGAGCATGAGATGCTTGAGGACTTTGTTAACTGGTGGGCACAGAATACTCCTGACATTATTACAGGATGGAACTGTAACCTATATGATATCCCTTATATTTGTCGAAGAGTAGAGAAAATCTTAGGTGAGAAGTGGAAGAAAGCACTGTCACCTTGGAAGATGGTTAGGGATAGAGAGATAGTTATTCGTGGTAGAAAGAATCTGGCATACAATGTAGTCGGGGTTAACATCCTAGACTATCTTGACTTGTACCAGAAGTTTACTTATACAAACCAAGAGTCTTATCGCTTGGATCATATTGCTCATGTTGAGTTGGATGATGCTAAGTTAGACCACAGTGAGTATGAAAACTTCAAGGACTTCTACACTAATGATTGGGATAGGTTTGTTGAATACAACATCCATGACGTGAATCTTGTTGACCAATTGGAAGATAAGATGAAGTTGATTGAATTGGCAGTCACCATGTCCTATGATGCTAAGGTCAACTTTGAGGATGTATATTCTCAGGTAAGGATGTGGGATACCCTCATCTATAATGACTTATCAAAGAGGAACATCGTTGTTCCACCACGTGTAACTACAAAGAAGGATGACAAGTATGCAGGAGCCTACGTTAAGGAGCCGATTCCTGGCTTATATGATTGGGTGGTCAGTTTTGATCTCAACAGTCTATATCCTCATCTCATTATGCAGTACAACATTAGCCCAGAGACGCTTGTCGAAAGAAGGCATCCCACCGCCAGTGTTGATGGACTGCTCAACCAAACTGTTTCCGTCGGAGGGGACTATGCTGTGTGTGCCAACGGAGCACAATACCGCAAAGACATCCACGGATTTCTCCCAGAGATGATGCAACGCATCTATGATGAGAGGACAATATATAAGAAGCGTATGCTTCATGCAAAGCAAGAGTATGAAACAAAACCAACAGACAAACTCAGACGAGACATTGCTAAGTTTAATAACATCCAAATGGCAAGAAAGATCCAACTTAACTCTGCCTACGGTGCTATCGGTAACCAATACTTCAGGTATTACAATCTTGCGAACGCTGAAGCAATCACTCTATCAGGACAAGTCTCAATCCGATGGATAGAAAACAAGGTAAACAAATACCTAAACAATGTATTAAAAACTAACGAGAAAGATTATGTTATTGCTAGTGACACTGATAGTATTTACATCCATATGGGTCCTCTGGTACAAGCTGTATTCCCCAGTGGAGAGAAGGACGATCAGAGTACACTTAGGTTCCTTAAGAAGGTGTGTGATGTGGAACTTGATCGCTATATTGAGAGTGCTTATCAAGAAATGGCAACCTATGTAAATGCATACGAGCAGAAGATGGTCATGAAGCGAGAGAATATCGCTAACAAGGGTATCTGGACTGCTAAGAAAAGATATATTCTTAACGTATGGAATAGTGAGGGTGTCCAGTATGAGAAACCTAAACTAAAGATGATGGGTATCGAAGCAGTTAAGTCTTCTACACCTGCACCATGTCGTGTCGCTATTAAAGAAGCACTCAATGTTATTATGACTGGTAGTGAGTCTGACACACAGAAATATATCAAGGACTTCCGTGAGAAGTTTGAAGCAATGCCACCAGAGGAAGTAGCATTCCCACGTGGTTGTAATAATATACAGAAGAATACATCTTCGGCCACTATCTATGGTAAGGGATGCCCTATGCATGTGCGTGGAGCGTTGTTGTACAACTTCCACATTAAAAAGAATAAGTTGTACCACAAGTATCCTGTTATCCAAGAGGGTGAGAAGATTAAGTATCTTCATCTACGTACCCCAAACCGAATCAATGAGAATATTATCTCATTCTTTCAAACACTTCCCACCGAGTTTGGGCTTGACAATAGTATAGATTATGATTTACAATTTGAGAAGAGTTTCCTTGCTCCTCTTAAAGCAATCCTTGATACTATTGGGTGGGAAGCAGAGAAACGTCACACATTAGAGGCACTATGGTCTTAGTCTTTATTATCATTGGCATCCTTCTCCTCTTGGTAGGAGGTGGGTTGTGGTTTACCTTCGGTCCAGGAGGTAAGGATGTTAAAGATCCAATCGCAGAGCATGCAAAGATGCATGAGTTAGGCATAGCACATAAACATGATTAATTATGAGTTTTTTAAAAGATATTGTCAAAGAGATAGACAATGAATACGCTAGTGTCGTTGCTGATGGTGTTGCTGCTGGTGATACAAGTGGTTATATCGACACGGGTTCATACATCTTTAACGCACTACTTAGTGGCTCCATCAAAGGTGGGGTTCCAGGAAACAAAATCTCTGCTATTGCAGGTGAGTCATCAACAGGCAAAACTTTTTTCTGTCTTGGTATGGTTCAGTCTTTCCTCGAATCTAATCCTGATGCTGGGGTTATTTACTTTGAGTCTGAAAGTGCGATAAGTAGAGAGTTAATTGAGTCAAGAGGTATTGATTCCAATCGTATGGTATTGGTGCCAGTTAATACTGTCCAAGAATTTAGGACACAAAGTATTAAGATTCTTGACAAATACTTGGAACAGAAGGAACAAAAGCCTATGCTTATGGTGTTAGACTCCCTTGGTATGTTGTCTACCTCCAAAGAGATGGAGGACTCCGAGCAAGGTAAAGAGACACGTGATATGACACGTGCTCAAGTAGTCAAGTCTATCTTCAGAGTGCTGACGCTGAAGTTAGGAAAGGCAAACGTGCCTTTAATTGTTACTAACCATACATATGATGTGGTGGGTGCATATGTGCCGACCAAAGAGATGGGTGGAGGTAGTGGTCTCAAGTATGCTGCCAGTAACATCATCTACCTTACCAAGAGTAAGGAGAAGGATGGGAAGGAAGTAATTGGTAACATTATCAAAGCCAAATTGGTTAAGTCAAGGTCAGCAAAAGAAAACTCTCAAGTTGCAGTAAGATTATTTTATGACGAACGTGGATTGGATCGCTATTACGGACTATTGGAGTTGGGTGAGAAGCATGGAGTCTTTGAGCGTAAAGGAAATAGGATTGTTATCAATGGCGATACTGTTTTTCCTTCGGTCGTTTATAAGAATCCAGATAAATACTTCTCGTCCGAAATCCTACAAGCCCTAGACGAGTGTGCTGCTAAAGAATTCTCTTATGGAACTTAAAGACTTTATCAAGGTCTACGATGACGTGCTAGACCTTAATCTATGCAGAAATGCTATTGATTTATTTGAGCATGACACCGAAGTAGTTACTCGTCAAGAAGTACAAGACTTCTGTAAGTTTGACATGTTAAACATGACAGAAGAGACTGAGACGAATAATAAAAAAGATTGGACAGTAGTCCATACGCAGGCAATCTATGCTGTTAAACAGTATGGTGAGCAATATATGAAGGAGTTAGACTGTGAGTCATTTTGGCCTAAGGCAAACTCCCTAGAGCAGATCAAGATGATTAAGTATGGTAGACAGGATTACTTCAAACGTCACATTGATGTGGGAGATTACCAGTCTGCACGAAGATTTCTTTCTTATTTTATTTTCTTGAATGATGTTGTCGAAGGAGGAGAGTTAAAGTTTCCTCTCTTAGACTTGTCAATCCAACCCAAACGTGGTAGGGTTGTCTTATGTCCGTCCTCATGGCAGTATCCTCATGAATTTGGGGTGCCAAGTAACGACAGTTATATGATAACAACATATCTGCACTACAAATGACACTAAAGATTGAAGAGATTACCCTTAGTAAACTTATCCTCAACGAGAGTTACTGTAGAAAGGTTATGCCTTTCATTAAGAGGGAATACTTTGATGGACATCCTAATGGTGTCTTGTTTGAAACATTAACAGAGTATGTAAGTAACTTTGATACCAACCCAGAGCCTAATGCTTTGAAGATTGAGGTTGAGAAGAGACGTGACATAACTGAGGATGTATATAAGGACATTGAAAGGTTTCTTGATAACTTAGATAGAGACCAATATAATGAAGACTGGCTTGTAGATACCACTGAGAGGTGGTGTAAAGAGCGAGCAATATATCTCGCACTGATGGAATCTGTACAGATTGCTGATGGGCAAGACAAAACACGCACAAAGGATGCAATTCCAAGCATCATGTCTGAGGCATTGGGTGTATGTTTTGATGATCATGTAGGACACGATTACATACAGGACGCTGATGACAGATATGACTTCTACCACAAGAAGGAAGAGAAGGTACCCTTTGATCTCGATTATTTCAACAAGATTACCAAAGGTGGTTTACCTAACAAGACTCTTAATATCGCACTTGCTGGTACAGGTGTCGGGAAGTCTCTATTCATGTGCCACGTGGCTAGCTCCATGTTGCTCCAAGGGCGGAACGTACTCTACATTACAATGGAAATGGCAGAGGAGAAAATTGCTGAACGAGTTGATGCCAACCTCTTGGACATCCCCATCCAACAACTCAACAGTCCCCTCCTCACAAAAGAAAAGTACTCCTCCAAGTTGCTTCAGTTAAAGAAGAAGACACAAGGTAAGTTAGTAATCAAAGAATATCCTACAGCGTCTGCACATGTAGGTCATTTTAAGGCACTCTTAAATGAATTGTCATTGAAGAAAGGTTTCAGTCCTGATGCTATCTTCGTTGACTACCTAAACATCTGTGCATCAGCTAGATATAAAGGGACTATAGTTAATAGTTACACATATGTCAAAGCAATTGCGGAAGAACTCAGAGGATTGGCAGTGGAGTTCAACGTACCTATCATCTCTGCAACCCAAACAACTCGTAGTGGGTTTGCTAACAGTGATGTCGATCTTACTGATACCTCTGAGTCATTCGGTCTTCCCGCTACTGCTGACCTTATGTTTGCTCTTATCAGTACAGAAGATATGGAACAACTCGGACAAATAATGGTCAAGCAGTTGAAGAATAGGTATAATGATCCTACAATGTATAAGCGTTTCGTCATAGGTATTGACAGAGCGAAGATGAGGCTGTATGATTGTGAGCAAGCAGCTCAGGATGACATCATCGATGCAGGTGATATCGAACCTGTCACACAAACCAAGAATAAATTTGAGGGACTCAAAGTATAATGGCAAAGAAATTTACCAATGAACCGCAAGGTAATGATGTGGAAGCAGCAGCAGAGAAGATTAACTCTGAAGCACGTGACCAGGTAGACAAAGCACAGAAAGATGTTGAGAAGATTAAGGAGGAAACTCCCCAGAAGATTGAAGACTTCGTTAATGACGACCGAATGGGTAGTGCTCCTAGGTCTAAAGGCATTGCTGCCGACAAGCTTAAAGATAGGGATAACAAGAAGGCAAAGAAGGGTAAGAAACAGGATAAATTTGAGATAGACCTAGACAACTACATGAAGTTTGTAGATAGGGTTACCTCTGATGCATCAAAAGATTACAATGCTTTGCTGTCTCGTTATGATGAGTTGCATAAAGCAGGTTGTAAGATTGAAAGACTAGACACTGCTGCATCTGGTATGGCATCAGAGGGTGGTGAGTTTATGGAGATTGTTAAGAAACTTAAGTTTCAAGGCAAACCATATGACAAGGCAACTAAAGAGCACCTAGAGAAAGAGTTGGGTGACATCGTGTGGTATGTTGCACAAGCAGCACTAGCACTTGACCTACGTCTTGATGAGGTTATCTATACCAACACTCTTAAGTTGGCAGCAAGATATCCTGGTGAGATGTTTAACGTCCACTACTCAGAGAATAGAGCACCTGGTGACATCTGATGAATAATATTGGACTTGAAGTTGTATTCTGGACAGTGCTATCAGTATATCTGTTAGCAAAGTTTGGTGTATTTAAAAAATGAAAGTAGTAGTTCCCAGTAATCTGGGGTGGTTGGAAGACCAACTGTGCCAAGAGGAACAACTAAGACTATGGGATTACATTGGTAAGGCAACACGAAATGCTAAACCTAATCTCTTAGGTCACATAACTGAGAGTCTTTATCTTGATGATACTGACAATTGGTTCTTTGATAATGTCTTGACAAGATTCATTGAGAGATATGGTAGGACGTTTGGTAACATGGGTGACAACTATCCTGTTAGTGAACCTGCTCCATATAAATTAGAATCATTTTGGTACAACAAACAGAGACAGCATGAGTTCAATCCATTCCATAATCATTATGGAGTGTATAGTTTTGTTGCTTGGTTAAACATCCCATACGATTGGAGAGAGCAGTATGCATTGACCGAAGCCAATGATGGTGGTAGTGCATCTAATTTTGAATTTATGTATACAAATATACTAGGACAGCAGACTGTCCATAAGTATCAACTAGATCATTTCTCCTGTGGGACTATGTTATTCTTCCCATCTCAGTTAATGCATGGAGTCCATCCATTCTATGAGTCTGATGGTGAGAGAATATCTGTATCTGGAAACATTAACCTTGATACATATAGTGGGGTAATGTAACAATCATGAATAAGTGGATAGGAATTAGTCTTGGTGGTTTAGTGGGTGTATCTCACGTAGCTATGATAGGACTGCTCGCAACAAGAGAGCAACATCCCTCCTTTAATCTCCCAGTTGGAGAGCATACTGCATACACAGTTATGGCAGGTAAGGATGGATATAGTATTAACTACCGTGCGAATGACCCACGGGTGTTAAAAATTAATAAGAATATTAAAAACAAAGGTGGATTCCTTGGTCTTGCTAATGAGACTAGGCATACCACAGAAGAGTACGTTGTTGGTGGTCACATCCACCACGGTGGACCAGTCTCAAACCACGACACGTGGATAGACAGAAGCGGTACTGATACAAAAAAGCAAAGTGCCGAGTACATCGAGTGCATCAAGGCAATCGGTGGTGGAGAGTCCACAGGAAGGGTTGTGGGAACTAGCGTTGGTGCAGCAGCCGCACCTGCCCTATCAGGCATACCAATCGTAGGATGGTTAGCAGCAGGATGGGTAGCAATGTTTGGTGGAAACCAAGGTGCTGACGTTGGTGGCGACATGGCAAAATCTATGACAGAGGCATGCGATGAGTTCAAACAGTGATGAAGTGGTAACCCACGGTAGTTTATCTGTGGTGGTACCAATGGATGACATGAAGGATATTGTTAGACAAATCTGGAAGTCACGTAGCACGGAGAAGAGGATGGGTGAGTTATACGATAAGTATCATCCCATCGTCCATCCTATCTGCGATACATGAGATACCCTGTAGACATTGACAGAGGCAATGAGTTTGCCAAGTCAATACCAGGAGTGGGAGGTTTCTCAGGGATATACCCACTACCTGATGGTCAGTTACTGGTATCAGGTGCTGACGGTGTAGGGACTAAGATTAACATTGCAAAGATTGCTGGAGACTTTACCACTATAGGTATAGATCTGGTTGCTATGTGTGTTAATGATGTGATTACCTCTGGTGCTAAACCTTTATACTTCATGGATTATATTTCATGTGGTAAGATAACTCCTATCTTAGATGAGATTATGGAAGGTATCTACAAAGGGTGTGAGATATCAGGTATGAAATTGTTAGGTGGAGAGACAGCAGAGCATCCTAGAATTGCACCACCAAAGGCATATGGTGATGACCTTGACCTAGCAGGATTTTGCACAGGTTTAATAGAGCATGAAGGTAACTTAGTTGATGGTACTGGTATCAAACCAGGTGATACTATAGTTGGTGTAGCAAGTAGTGGACTGCATAGCAATGGGTTTAGTCTCATCAATGATATGTTGTGGAGACATGAGTTAGTATACAAGGAGCATCCAGAGATACTTACTCCTACTCACATCTATGCACCTATGGTACGAAAAATAATGACAGAGAAGGGTGAGCATCCTGTCTTTGGTATGGCACACATCACAGGTGGTGGACTAGAGGAGAATATCAATAGGATTATGCCAACAGGTCTTCATGCTTACATTGATTGGTCATCATGGAGACGACCAGAGATATTCAATGTTATAACATGGGCATCCAGACAGAATGATCTGACTGAGGATGTATCAGAGGAAGAGTTGAGAAGAGTATTCAACTGTGGTATAGGGTTTGCCCTAGTGACTCCATTCCCACAGGCAGTCATGGATATAATCGATGAGGAAACGATGATAATTGGAAAGGTGGTTGACAATAGTTGACAGGGGTGGTATATTATATCTGTTGGACGCAACACTAGGGAGTGACTGAATAAACTTACTGGCATATAGCTGGTTAAGGTGATGAGACACAGGTGGTGCTGCTCCTAGGGAACTAGGAGAATCGACTTACCAG
>Ga0209232_1001821_pt1 | contig 11129 bp, 21 predicted proteins | sample ETNvirenome_2_60_FD_184066 | JGI IMG/M metagenome (GOLD analysis project Ga0209232, IMG submission 184066) | Marine viral communities from the Pacific Ocean - ETNP_2_60 (SPAdes) (version 2) | ecosystem: Environmental > Aquatic > Marine > Oceanic | place: Pacific Ocean | collected 2013-06-22
CAGCAGCCCGCAGCACAACCAACACTTAGACAGAGGGCCGCGCAGAACCCAGCAGTGGCACAAACTCTTGGTATAACTGGTGGAACAGCAGGACTTATTTAATGGAAGCTAACTTTTTTAAAAGCCTTGAGCTTGTGCTTCACCATGAAGGAGGATTCGTTGACCATGAAGATGATCCCGGAGGCGCAACGAATAAAGGCATAACTCATAAAACTTACGCAGACTTTTTAGGCAGGCCTCTTGAAGACATATATGAGTTGAAGAATATTCCAGACGAGCATGTGCAACTTATATATAAAGATATGTACTGGGACAAAATCTGTGGTGATGATTTGCCTACAGGGCTAGATTATTTTATTTTTGATTGGGCTGTTAATTCAGGGCCAGGTCGTGCATCTAAGGCTTTGCAAAAAGCCTGTGCAGTAAAAGCTGATGGGATAATAGGCCCAAAAACCTTATTGGCTGTGCAAGAGCAAAGGCCAGACGATTTAGTTGAAATTGTAGCTAATGAACGAGAAGAATTTTATCGAAGCCTTAGAACTTTTGAAACCTTTGGTAAAGGTTGGTTAAGAAGAAACAGTGAGGCTAGAGATGAAGCCTTAAAGTGGTTAGGTGATTTGTCTTTCCAATAATCGCTTTAACTTCTCAGCGTAATCTTTATCTGTCACACGATAACGCATTTTGTTTTTCTCGTTATCCCAGACAGCCCATTTGAAATCTGAGTCAGATTCACTTGGCATTAACACAACCTTAAACCGCTCTAAAAGACTAAGCTGCCTTGCCATTTAGGATAATGACCCAGCGCTATTGCTTAAATCGTCTGGGTCAACACCACAAGATGCGGTTTCTCCTTGGCAACATTCTTCTATGACCAAATGGCAAACGGAGCATTGCACATGACCATGCACCTCAACAGGTTGCATCTGTGTCTGGCATCTAGGACACAAGCCATCTCTTATATTCCTTTGCATTGAACCGTCACCGATAGAAATAGTCATTTTTTCTTATTCTTACTGCCCTTTGGCCTGCCTCTGCCACGCTTCTTTTTCTTAGGTTTTTCTTCTCCAAAGCAAGCTGGAAAAAATATTCTAATAAATTTACTGAACATATTATACCCTCCTAATGTTACCCCACTGAGCCTATGCCCAAAGAATCATTTTTAAATGTATCACGATACTCACGATTAACCATACGCTTTATTTGCTGGCTAATATTTCTATCCTCCTCTTCACAAATCTTGCGTAATTTATTGTAAGTGGTAAGGTCTATACCTACCGACTTCCATCTCTTATTATCTTTTTCCATATTGAAAGCACCATAAAATGCCAAGTTATAATAGATTTTACCAAAAAAATAAATTCAATGCAAAGAAAACTGAGTGCTTGGGAATATTATTTGATAGCAAGTGGGAGGCTGAACGATATGGTCAGCTAGTCATGTTGCAGCGTGCCAATCATATTCGTGATTTAAAAACACAAGTTCGTTTTGATATCGTAATCAACGAGCAAAAAGTTTGCACATATGTAGCCGATTTTACTTATTACGAGATAAATCAAGACGGTTCTGAAGAATTTATTGTTGAAGATGCAAAGGGTCTGGAAACCGCTGTTTTCCGCCTAAAAAAGAAGCTTATGAAGATTGTAAATGACCTCGAAATAAAAATTTCTAAAAAAAAAATAAAGAAAATACTTGCAAAGTAAACTATCAATCACTATCTTGGCTTTAACAACAACAATATCAATTGGAGGGCTAGATGCCTAAACAGACCAAATTGTCTGTGTCCTCCGCTACATCGTTGCTCGAACTTGCAGCTTTCAAAAAAGAGCTGGAGCAACAAATTGCGGAAGCACAGGAAAAAGTAAAAGCCATCAAAGGTGAGTTAGAAGATCGTTACCTTGAGCGAGCGCAAGATAAATTGCGTCAGCAGGGTAAGGATTTTGGTAACGTGACCGTTGAAGATAGTGGCTTTAAAATTAAAGTTAACATTAGAAAAAAAGTGGAGTGGGAACCTGGCATGGTTGTCAAGGCTCTCAACGCTATGGATGAAGACACCGCTCGGCACTATGCTAAAGTGACTTATACTATTCCAGAAGCAAAGTTTAACGCTGCTCCACCTATTATTAAATCTATGTTGAGCGAAGCTAGAACTGTTCATCTCCAAGGCGTATCAGTAGATATTGAGGAGAGTGATGATGCTTAACATTATTACTGCTGAACAGCGATTGGCTGAAAAAAAGGGCCACAAGCTTGTAATTTGTGGCACATCTGGGGTGGGCAAGACTTCTCTTGCCCGCACCTTGGACTCATCTAAAACTTTATTTATGGATTTGGAAGCTGGCGATGCAGCGATTGAAGGTGTTTCAATTGATGTTATTCGTCCGCGTACATGGACAGAGTGCCGTGACTTTGCGGTGTTTTTAGGTGGTCCTAATCCATCATTAGGCGAAGATGCTACATATAGTCGAGCGCATTATGATTATGTCTGTCAAACCTATGGCGACCCATCTAATGTGCTGGCAAAATATGATACCATTTTTGTAGACTCCATTACAGTAGCGGCTAGACTTTGCTTTACGCACTGTCAAAATCAACCTGAGTGCAAGAGTGAGCGCACTGGTAAACTAGACACTCGCGCTGCCTACGGTATGCAGGGTCGTGAAATGATGGGGTGGCTGTCTCACCTACAGCATATTCGTGATAAGAATGTTGTATTTGTTGGTATCCTTGACCAGAAAGTAGACGATTATGGTCGTGAGACTTTTGAGTTACAGCTTGAAGGTGCCAAGACAAGTCGTGAATTGCCAGGAATTGTGGATGAAGTTATCACTATGGCAATCATGCAAGATGATAATGGGGTGCCTTACCGTGCCTTTGTATGTCAGACCCTTAACCAATGGGGCTATCCAGCGAAGGATAGGTCTGGCAGACTTGATCTTCTAGAAGAACCGCACTTAGGTAAGCTTCTGGAAAAAATGAGTGGCGATAAGCCAAACAATAAACGCCCTATGGAATTTGTGAAACCTACTGAAGTGGAGAATACGGAAAATGCTTAATTTAAATCAAGTTGAAACTGGTAACGAGCAGAAGCCTTTGGAAATCATTCCAGATAGAACGATTGCTCGTGGAATTATTAATCTTTTAGGCGGCGATACTGAAGTGCCTGAGTTTGGGCAAGGAAACTTGTTTAAACAGTCAATGTCGTCAAGCGCTGTGTATTGCCCGATGGAGTTTACCATCATTGGTGGTGAGCATGATAAGAGGCGTGTTTGGCATAACCTTTTTATCCACGGCGATAAGATGGACGCTAACGGCGTACCAGTTGCGAGAAACATTGGCTTGAATACGTTACGCCTTATGGTGGATAGCATTCATAACTTGGGCAAAGACGATATGTCCGCAGAGGCGCAGCAAAAGCGTAACATTGCTGGCATCCAAGTTTTGCAAGGCCAAGAATTTTGTTTCTTAATTGGTGTAGAGCCAGAGAAGAATGGCTATCCAGCTAAGAATAAAATGACCACTCCGTTGATTCCTGGGGATGAAGGCTACATTGCTGGCACTGCTAGCAACGCAGCCCCTGTTGGTCAGCAAGGTCAAATGACACCAGCCACAACGTCTGGAACAGTTCCGTCTTGGGCGCTTAAATAGTTCGGTGTTTAATTAAGAAAAGGCGTACTAACGGCACCAATTGATGTTGTTGTTAGCTGGTTTGGGTGGCACCAGTGCCGTAAAGCCACCCACTTAACTTTTACAGATAGATACTGGAGGGTAAAATGGCTGTAAAGAAAACAAATGACTCTATTAGCATTCCTGTGATCAAGCAGGGTACGATTAAATTACGTTTGATTGGTCAAACGCCGATGTATTTTAATAGTATGTCGTCTAAAGCTAAAAGAGACTTACTCGTTGGCGCAGGTCGTAAGACTGCGGCTGAGAAAAAAGAAATCAAGCATAATCCAGAGCAAGAGTTTATTGACTCTATGCACACGCAAATGAAGGGCGATACTTTACTGTGTTTTCCTGCTGCTGGTGTAAAAGGTGCAATGGCTACTGCTGCGCTTGAGACTGCTGGTGTAAATAAAACTAGCGTAAATAGACTAATCTTCTTACCGCAAACCAATATTAATATTTGGGGTAAGCCGTACCTTAAAATTGACGTAGTTCGTTCTGCTGATATGAACCGCACACCAGATATGCGTACTCGCGCTTATCTTCCTAATTGGTGTGCTGAGGTAGAGATTAGGTTTGCTACGCCTAACTTTAGTGCGATGTCTATTTCGTCTTTGGTGCAGAACGCTGGTCAGTTAGTCGGGCTCGGTGATTTTCGCCAAGAAAAAGGCAGAGGTTCTTTTGGTACGTTTACCATTGCAGGTGAAGACCTTGGTGATCATAAAGACTTCTGGGATGAAATGATGGAAGAAGGTCGCGCAGTGCAAGAATTAGCGCGAGATAATCCAGAGTGTGCTGATGAAGAAACGGCAGAACTGATGCAGTTCTTGCAAGAAGAGCGGTTGCGGAGGGCTGCTTAAACTATCAGGCGGGGGGAAACCCCCGCCAACGGGTTGCGGTTATGTATGGGTAGGTCTGGAATGTCGAGGCGGTTTCGGTGGCTTGAGTTAAGGTCCGTTGAGGTGTCCTTCGGTTTGTTTCGGTTAGCAAAGGTATGGCGGTTGCGTTTCGGTTGGGTCGCGTAAGGTTCGGCTGGGTAAGTTCTGGCGGTCATGGTTGGGAGAGTTGAGATCAGGACAGGACAGGTGCGCCGCGTTGTGGCGGTTTAGTTAGGGTTTGTTCGGGCGCGTTGGGTTACGACAAGGTGTGCTTTGGCGGTTGAGTTGAGTTTTGTTATGCCGAGATGCGGCTTGGTGGGTTTAGGCGGTTGAGGTTTGTTGTGTCCCGGAAAGGTGTCTCAAGGCAAGTTAAGGCGGTTTCGGTATGTTCAGGTCTGGTAGGGTTACATGGGGTTGGGCATGGCGGTTAACTTTTATTGAAAGGAAATAAAATGAGTAATTTTGCGAAAAAAACAAAGCAGAGAATTATTGATGAGTATCTGCAAGCTACTGGGTTGAACATTTACAAGCCAGATGAATTTGTTGATTGGTTAGCTGAACAGCCCGACCATGAAGTGTATGATGCTTTTTATGGCATGGATGACAGTGTAGCGGCTCGTAACTGGCGCATTGATAAAGCGCGGCAGATGGCAAGCGGCTTACGGATTGTTGTTAAACAAGAAGATGTAACGCAGAGCGAAGTTATTTCGATTAAGGTCACTGAATATCCGGCCTACATTTCACCTGTTGCCACACGGAAGTCAGGTGGTGGTTATGAGCCATTCGACCCTGATGATGAAACAGCGCAACAAGAATTAAGAAAACAGGCTGGTGTGCAGCTTGCGGCGTGGCTTAATCGCTACCGTGGTGCGGCTGAAAATATTGGTTTAGACTTAACGCCAGTTGAAAACCTTGTTAAGGTATTAAGAGATGAGAATGAAAAGTTAGAGGCTGGATAAGTTGAGAATAGAAATAAACCTTTTGATTTTTTTTGCTAATCAGGAGAGAAAAACTGTGGGTGGATTTCTTAGTGTTAGAGAGGGTGCCAGTGAAGATGATATTTTGGAAGCTATGGAAGATTTTATAGAAGCAGCCATAGAAGATTACATGAATACATTTACACATGGGCTAGCGGATGTTGTTGTTGGGAACAACGACTTATATCAAATGGGATTTAGCAATAAAAATCCTAATTTACTTATGGGGGATAATGAACAATGCAACGTAGTGATACCAGATACAATGATTGTTCAATAAACCCTTCACAAGACAAAGATACCCTCTCAAACGTAGCAACCATATTTGCCAATATTGGTTGGGAAAAAAGACTTTGCGATTTAAAAGAAGAGCAGGTTTTGGGAATGGTCGCATTTTTCCAAAAGATGAGGGAGTTAAACGATGAGTTTACAGAGCAGGGAATACTTGAACTTGAACAGAGTGTCACCAGTTCTGACGCCGAGGAGTTCCCAAACGACCCCATACCATTCTGACGCTATAGAATTAATTTCATACAATATTGATAAAGGCATCTGTCAGAATAACGATGAGCAACCCAAGAGAACATATCTGGGCGGCTCATCGTTGGGCTCCGCATGTGTTCGTCAAGTTCAATACAGATATATGCAGACGCAGCCTGATGAGGACAAAGAGTTCTCAGCCAGGACATTACGCATATTTGATATGGGTCATTTTATAGAAGATATGATTGCTGGCTATTTAAGGCGGGCTGGCTTTGAATTAAAGACACATGACTCTCGGGGTAAGCAATTTGGCTTCTCAGTCGCTGACGAGCAAATTAGGGGCCATATAGACGGTGTTATATGTTCTGGCCCCGTGCCTATGAAATATCCGTTCTTATGGGAATGTAAATCATCTAACAGCAAAAAATTTAATGAGTTTGTTCGTAAGGGGGTGGCTGTTGCCAATCCTGTTTATGCGGCTCAGGTTTCATTGTATCAGGCATATATGGATTTAACAGAAAATCCGGCCTTGTTCACGGTCATGAACAAAGATACAAGTGAGATTTACTACGAGCTAATTCCTTTTGATAAAGAGTTAGCTCAAAAGACAAGTGATAGGGGAGTAGAGATATTGCAGGCCACAAAGGCTGGTGAGATGTTGCCAAGAATTGCAGCAAACTCAGATTACTTTACTTGCAAATTCTGTGAGTTTCGTAAAACATGTTGGTCATAGAAAAAGAGGCCGCTCGAAAGCGACCCCTTTAGTGTGAAACGAAACTAATACAGAAAGGAAAACGATCAGTCTCAGGGTACAATATAATGAGTGTTATAAGGTTTGACAATACTAAATCTGGTACGGCGCATGATTTGGTTGAAAAAATTAGTCGTGATGTTCCGCGCTCAGTTCAGGTGGATGTACTGCTTGAAACCTATCCGAATGGAAAGGTTAAGGGCAATGATTTCTTTATCGGGTCACTAGCGGGCGAAGCGGGCGAAAGCCTGAAGATTGATATAAATCCAAACAGTCCGCACTTTATGCGAGGTCAAGATTTCAATGGCGGTGTAGGTGTTGGGGGTATTGTAAAGATTTTGATGGAAGCGCGTGGTATGCGCCTACCACAAATCAAAGAATTGTTCGGGTCTTATCTCCAGGAAAGTCCGGCACCAACACCCTCTTGGAAAACAGATTCGGGCATAAATCTCAATACTATACCTGTAAAAACTACAGTTGAGGCCGCAGAAAAAAGCATAAAAATAGGATTTGACACACCCCATAATGGGCAGTGGGATTACATTAGCCGTGACGGTGAGGTATTAGTTACTGTCCGCAGATATGACATTGGTGGTAAAAAAGAGTTCAGGCCTTGGGTGCCAGGGGTTGCATACCCTAAAGCTCCTGAAGTCAGGCCGTTATATAATATCCCGAACATTTTAAATGAGCAGCGTGTTGTATGGGTAGAGGGCGAGAAGTGCGCTCAGGCTTTAATTAATGCAGGCATTCCAGCAACATGTACACTCGGTGGGGCTGGGGCATTAACTCGCAAGAACGCAGAGAAGTTTGATTTTACGCCGTTGCGGGGAAAAGATTTAATTATTTGGCCTGATAACGATGATGCGGGCAGGCGGCTTGCTGAAATTGTTCGGGAAGTTGCGTTAGAGTCAGACGCAGACACTGTTACAATCTTGCAATCGCCCACGGGCAAACCTCCTAAATGGGACGCAGCAGATGCTATCAGCGAAGGTTTTGATGTTCAAGAGTTCATAGAAGGCGGTATCGGGCATACGCATCGGGCTATTAACTTGCTTAATGACAGCCTGCTTATCTCTAGGTTTACAGGTAGTGCGCCTATACAAGAGTTCTTGGTTGATGGCACTTTTCCTATCGGGGTTCCAATAATATTTGCGGCGGCAGGCGATGCTGGCAAAGGCATGATGACTCTTGACTTGGCTATGAAGGTAGCAGCAGGCAGGCCATTACAAAACGCCTTTGGTGGCACGGTAAAAGAGTTCGGTGATGTTGTTATATTTACAGCAGAAGATGATGAAGCGGAGATGCATAGACGCATTGAGCGTTTGGATGAGGAGGGATTGCGGTTTGATTACCCGAACAAATTACATGTTGTGCCACTGCCAAACGTGGGTGGTGTGTTCCCTATCTTGCGTGACAACATGGGGGACTACAGCGAGACGGATGAGTTTAAGAAGATATACGAACAAATCTTGCAGCTCGACAACCTGAAGCTCATTGTGTTTGACCCTTTGGCATCTTTTGTACATGCGGATGTAAATGCTGATCCTGCGGCTGGTGCGGCTCTTACAGGCCTGTTGGCTCGAGTTGCAACAGAGACAGGTGCATCAGTTATTGTGTGTCATCACATGACAAAAGTGCAAGGGGATAAAATTATCTCAAAGCCTGAAGAAGCTCGTAATCTTATTCGGGGTACATCAGCGCTGGTTGATGGTGTGCGTTGTGCTTTTGCTATCTGGCAGTTGGATGAGAAAACGGCTCGGGCTCGCTGTCATGATTTGGGTATAGAATACCAACGTAATCGGTGTTTTGACGGGGCGGTTGTAAAGTCAAACGGGCCTGCTAACCGTGATATCCGAAGTTTTGTTCGGGATACGCTAACAGGACTGCTGCAAGACAGAACCGAACAAATCATCAATTTAAACCAGAGCAATCAATCACAAATGCGTAAAGATGCTATGTTCAGGTGGATTCAGGATTGCGAAGCAAATGGTCGGGCTTTATGTCAGCGTGGCGGGGCTGATAGTATTATTGAGAGATTAACTGACTCAGATGCCCCTGCTGTTCTTCAAAACATTAGCCAATATGTTGCTGACCAAATTGTTCGGGAGTTGTTGTCAGAGCGGCGTATAGAAAAGTATTCGTTTACTACAACAGGCGGGCGTAAGTGGCTTGGCACAACGATTGGCGTAATGAGTCGGGGTGAATACGAAGCTGTTACAGCGAGAGACAATGTATAAAGCGGATGGATTTGATAAGGCAATAATTGGTTATTGTCGTATATGTGGGCGTGAGGATGTGCTGGCATATGATTATTGGAAGTGCATTGACATACTTAAAGAACGCGATGGCATGAGTGCGGAGGAAGCTATTGAGTTTATGGAGTTCAATGTAATCGGGGCTTATGTGGGCGAACTAACGCCTGCATTTATTTACGAAACGGATGTAAGTGATGACTTATGACAGTATGAATCGGGCTTATTTTTTAGAAAAAGCGGGCGAGCTTATTAGCGGGCAGAGAGCTTCAGATTATGGAGATGCCCGCCTGAATCATCAGAGAATAGCTGACATATGGGGCGTTATCTTGGGCCAGGAGATTACACCCGAACAAGTTTGTGCTTGCATGATCGGGCTCAAATTAGCGCGGCTTACAAACGATATGAAGCAAGATGATACTTGGGTAGATATAGCTGGGTATGCGGCTTTGGGCGGAGAGATATCACAAGAATGAAAAAAGCAGACAAGTTGTTCGGGGTTGCCCGCTTGCCTGCTTTCTTTCGTGATGACTATATATTGTTAACCACGCTGTTTTACAAAAACGTGGCTACGGTCTACCCGAACAATTCAGGCAGAGGAATAGAATAACATGGCTAGCAAGACAGAGAAACAAAAAAAGCAAGAAGAAGAATATAAAAAATGGAAGCGCAGCCAAGGCAAAACCGAAGAATTGTTCGGCTCTGCTCCGGCGCAGCGGGAGAGAAAGAACTTGTTTGAGAGAAAATGTTCGGTTTGTGGCAGCCCCCAGGCCTGGAGGTCGTCAGATTTTGGGAGAACTTGGCAATGTTTCGCACACGCAAAAGACTAAAACGCTGGTTTGATTTTAAGCGACTGAGAAACAGAAAAAGGGTTGTCAGGTACAGGTCGCCTGTAGTTAAATTTTGATATGGGGTAGAGATGGGTTTGGGACCGGCTAGTTAAAAATTCTCTACCCCTTACATAATACGCATATAAAAAAAGGGCGGTTCATACCGCCCCCTTTCTCAATGTCTATTGTGGTCTTGGTCAACCCAAATAGGGTGGGGAGTAAGTTTAGTCTTTCTCCCAAGAACAACTGTATCGTTATCGAAGTCGATATCCCCAAGGCTTCTCTTATCGAAAAACTTGTGGATAAAATCTGGGTAACCAAAGACTTTGACAGCGGCGGCAAACCCGTCACCGTCAAAGCCAATAAAGTGAACAATTTTATTTTTCATCTTTTCTCCCGTAACTTTCTTTTCCTTTCGGAATAAATGTACCGTAGCTTCCATGTTTTGACGTATATGTTTGTTCTACTGCTTGAACGTAAACCCATTCATCAAACTCTCTATCGAGGACAAGCGTAGTCCCCCAAGCAACCCTATCAATCCACGACATTGAACAACTCTGACCATCTATTCTTTTGTTTTTCTGTCCAGCCATAACTATCCATAGCTTGACGCATGATGCGTTCTGCTGTGTCTGTCCAGACTAACGCATTTTGTCTAGCCCATACCCACGCCCACAATTCTCTAGTCAATCTTGTTCTGTCTTGAAACTTACCTAAGATGTGACCAATTTCGTGCAGTGCAGATACATAATAGCCTGTATTCTTTGTCGGGCGAATACAAATACTTTTATCTGATGGCCTCGCCCAATATCTAGGTTCAGCATCTTCTAACGATTGATAAAAAACCCTGATATCATTTACCGCACATAATTCTTGAACGTGTAGTGCCATTTCAATTCTCTTTACTGTCATTGTTTTACCTTTCTTTAAGAAAATCGTTTCTTTTCACTTTACAAGTAAACTATCTTTTGCTATCATTGTCAATAATAAAAGTGAAACATTTTTCAAAGAAGGGAAAAGATTATGTTTACGAAAATGACAACGCCTTTATATAAGGACTATGACAAACGCCTGTACTTGGCGTATGGCTCTAACCTTAATAAAGAGCAGATGGCTTACCGTTGCCCCACTGCGAGGCCTGTAGGTTCTGCAATGATTTATGGTTGGGAACTTGTGTTTCGCGGTGTCGCTGACATTGTGAAGTCAAAAGATCCTAACATGTTGTTGCCTGTCGGCATCTGGGAGATTGAGCCAGGTGATGAATATGAACTGGATTTATATGAGGGTTATCG
>Ga0209232_1001822_pt1 | contig 11129 bp, 11 predicted proteins | sample ETNvirenome_2_60_FD_184066 | JGI IMG/M metagenome (GOLD analysis project Ga0209232, IMG submission 184066) | Marine viral communities from the Pacific Ocean - ETNP_2_60 (SPAdes) (version 2) | ecosystem: Environmental > Aquatic > Marine > Oceanic | place: Pacific Ocean | collected 2013-06-22
CCCAATGATGAAGACATTTAAGAATGTCGTCGAAGGTATGGGTATTGGTCTTGTATTTGATGGTGTCTATGAAGGTATTAAGTTTGGTATGGACTCCGTAGCTGGAGATCAGATAACTAACTTTGTTAAATCAACTGGAGCCGCCGCCGAATATAAAGGTAAGAAAGTTATCTCTGCTGCTGAAGAGCAGTGGAAGAACAGAAACAAAAGCGTTAAGTATCAGCAAGTTCAGAAAGCAAAAGAACAGTTAAAAACAAAAGCCTACGGTGCTTTTAAGAACAGCAAGATCTCTGATATATGGCAGGGAACTGCTACATCAAATGAAACTGCTAAGAGTATTAGAAAAGGTTTAAACGATATAAAGACGAGGTGGGGTGCTGAAGAAGGTACTGCTGGATCTTTCTTATCTAATGTAGAAGTAGATAACATCGCTCGTAGTTCTAAAGAAGCTAGGAAGACAGTAAGAGCTGTTTTAAGAAAAGCTTATAGTCAGAACAAAATCAGCCAACTAGAAGAAACAGCTAAAAGACAAGGTAAATCTCTAGATGAATTAGTTGAGTTTGATGTAGAACTTTCTCAACGAATCTATGAGGGTAGGAATACATCCGACTTCACCCCTGAAGAATTCTGGGCTGATATAACTAAGCAGAAATTCAAAGCAGAAGGTGATGCCTCCTTTGAATTTGTCAGACCTGAGTTTGCTAATACTATTGATTTAATTAATGGTTCTCTACTAAGTGATATAAGAGCTTTAGGTTTAACTGGAAGAGAGTTAGCAGACGTAGTAGATGTTCGAGATGTAGATGGACCTGCACAGCAATTAGTAGAGAAGTTTATAGCTGGTTTAAGAATCAGAAAACAGATGAAGGCTGAATGGTCTCAGATGGGTAGAGACTTAGACCAACGAGTACCAAGAGTAAAGCTAGATGCAGAAGTAGATGCAGATGTAGGTCAAAGCATCGACGCATTCCGTATGGCTTTAGAAATGGCTCCTGAAGATGGTGGTGATGATTTATTCAAAGCCATATTCGAAGGTATATCCATGGCTAAAGATGTCCATACACTCGACGACTTCGATGCATTCATGCGTCAGAAGTTAAAAGGTGGAACCTTTAAAGGTGGACCAAAACAAACTGGTGCATTAATCAGAGAGATGGGAACTATGTTTACTCATAGTGTCTTGTCTGGACCTAAGACTGCTGTAAGAGCAATCATGGGTACTTCTAGTGCAACCTTTACCAGACCTATGGCTATGGCAATAGGTGGTGCTATGCGTGGTGACTGGGCTACATCCAGAGCTGCGTTAGCTTCGTTGAATGCTATGCGTGAAGCAGTACCAGAATCGTTTGAACTATTTAAACGTAGATTGAATTCTTACTGGGCTGGAGATATATCAACAATGAAGACTAGATATATCGAAAGAACTAAGGCAGATGACCAATGGCAAATGTATGGTCACTGGGCTGAGACTAGAGGTAGTAAATCAGATAAGCTTACATACCGCATGGCTAACTTAGTCAGAGGTGCGAATGATAATAGATTCTTAACTTATTCAACCAAGCTAATGGCAGCTACTGATGATGCTTTCGGGCTAATCATTGGTAGAGCTAGAGCTAGAGAGAAAGCATTCTTGAAAGCTGCTGATGAACTACCTGATGGAAACTTTGTTGACTTCGATGCACAGTTCTTCAAGAGAATGGAGGATGATTTCAATGCACAAATCTTTGATGCAGATGGAAACATCACCGATGCTGCTGCTGCTTATAGCAAGAAAGAAGCAACACTTACTCAGGACTTAACTGGTTTCACGAAAAAGTTAGAAACTGCATTCAATGAAACCCCATGGGCTAGACCTTTCTTCCTATTTGCAAGAACAGGTATTAATGGTCTTTCTCTAACAGCTAAACATACCCCTGGTTTTAACTTCCTAGTTAAAGAGTGGAATGATATTGCATTTGCTAAACCTGGTAGTGATCTATCAGGTCTTAAAGCTTATGGAATTGAGAACACTCAGGATCTAATGAACGCTAAGGCAGTTCAACAAGGTCGATTAGCTATGGGTAGTGCAGCTATCTTTATGGCTGGACAAGCATTTCTTAATGGAGGCTTACATGGAAATGGTCCTACTGACAGACAGAAGAGACAAGCATGGATAGACGCTGGTTGGAAACCAAGAACTATTAAAATTGGTAATGTCTGGGTTAACTATGACGCCTTTGAACCTTATAACCAGATACTTGCATTAGTAGGAGATATAGGTGATCACCAAGAGTTAATGGGTGAAGAGTGGTCTGAAGATCAATTTGCAAAATTAAGCATGGCTCTAGCTGGAACTATTACCAGTAAGTCATATCTAGCTGGACTACAATCTTTCGTTGATTTGTTCTCTGGACAACCTGGTCAACAACAAAGAATCATCGCTTCATTAATGAATAACACTTTACCTTTATCTAGTCTTAGAAATGAGATTGGTAAGGTACTAACTCCTTATACACGAGAGTTGGGTTCTGACATTGAAAGCTCTATAAGAAATAGAAACTTAATCTCAGAGAACGTAGCTTTTGATCCACTACCTATTAAGTACGACATCCTGACTGGTAAGCCAATAAAGGATCATAACTTTATGACTCGTATGTTTAATGCGGTGTCACCAGTGAATTTCAACTTAGATTACTCACCTGGTAGGGAGTTCTTATTTAATAGTGGTTATGACCTCAGAACATCTAGTTATGCTGCACCTGATGGAACTGACTTAAGTGATAGTCCACGAGTTAGATCGATGTATCAACGCGCTATTGGTGAGCAGAACTTAGAGAAAGTATTAAATGAAATGGCTACTGACCCTGCTATGCAGACGTCCTTGGCTGAGATGAATTATGAAAGAAATTCAGGTAATAAGTCTACGGAACCTAGATCATTCCCTCATTATAAAAAGATTTCAAAAGTATTCGATAGAGCTAAGAAAAGAGCTTGGGCAAAGATTAAAAAAGAAAACGATGTCCAGAAGCTTCTAATAGAAGAAAGAAATCAAAAGATACAAAACAGATCTGCTAATAAAAGAACCATCGACAAAATCCTAGACATCAATAAATAACCATGGCAACAGAAAAAACGTATAACGGGGATGGATCAGATACTACATTCGATATAACATTCCCATACTTAACACATGCAGATATAGGTGTATCAGTAGGTGGAGTAACTAAAACTGTTGGCTCTGATTATTCAATCACTGGAGACACAGTTACTTTTACAACAGCACCTGACTCTGGTACAAATAACGTAAAACTATATCGCAATACAGATATAGATAACCCTGAACATGAGTATTCAGCGGGTTCATCTATAACTGCAGCAAGGTTAAATGAAAACCAAAGACAAGCACTCTATGCAATAGAAGAAGCTAAGTTAGTTACGACTACATCCGGAGGTATTACTACAGGTAATAAGAATGATATTACTGTTAATAGTGATACTGACTGGGTTATTAGGACTGATGCTGTTGAGAAGTCAATGATGGCTGACAACAGTGTTGGTACCGATCAAATAGAAACTAATGCTGTTACGGCTGCTGAAATTGCAGTTAATGCAGTAGGTCCTAGTGAGTTAGCACCTAATGCTGTTTATACTGCAGCAATAGCAGATAATGCTGTAACAATGGCTAAGTTAAATAGTGGAGCATTGCCTACTGATATAACAGTAGCTAGTGCAAATATAGTAAATGCAACTATAGCCGAAGCTGATATAGCTAATAGTCAAATTACATTAGCTAAGTTAGCTACTGCGGTAGCAAATGCACTGACTCCTGTTGGTACTGTTATTTGGTATGCAGGTACTTCAGCACCAACTGGTTACTTAATATGTAATGGTAATGGGATTCCAAATGGTTCTGGAACAGTTCAAAGTATTACTGCTGATTTCTCTGCTTTATATGCAGTTATTGGTGCAAACATACCTCACATAGAAGATGGTCATTACATAAGAGGAACTACTGGCGGTAGCACAGGATATTTCACCACTCGTCAAGCTATGGACTGGAAAAGTTTTAACCTGAAATCAGAGGGTCCAGTCGCTTCTCCTGGTTATGAGCATGAAAGTTATATGGGTAAAACAACGCAGACCTATAGTCCTACTGGTAGTAATCGTGTATTTACTGGTAAGTGGCAGGGGGATGCAACAGTTGTATCTATCGGTTGGGATACTGACGGAACTTCAGAGATAAGACCGAAATCAATACTTCTATTACCTTGTATTAAATACTGAATAAAAGAGATATGGCTGTAACAACAAAACCTTATACACAACAAGCTGGAGGTCAAAGGATTTATTCATTTGACTTTCCTTATTTAAAAACTGAAGACGTGAAGGTATCGCTAGACGGTACAAATACAACTGAATTTACATTGCACACAGCCACCTCCATCCAATTAAACTCGGCTCCTAGTGTTGGAGTGAAGATACTAATTTATAGGAATACTGATGTTGATACAGCTAAAGCTGTTTTCTCATCTGGTTCATCCTATAGAGCTACAGATCTAAATAATAACTTTGACCAAAGTTTATACTTTTCTCAAGAAGTTGCTGATTCAACTAATCCACTAGTAAGCAACTCATCTGATTTTGTATTAGATCAATCAGCTAAGGCTGATGGTTCTGTTATTTACTATAGCTCTAGTGCTTCGAAGTTTAAGGCTGATACGACTCAAACATTATCAAAAATCGTGGACGGAGGCTCCTTTTAAAACATGGCTCAAATTAGAATAAAAAGATCTACTGGGTCAACAGCACCTAGTAGTTCAGATTTAGCAAACGCAGAATTAGCGTTTACTGAAGGTAACGATATACTTTATTATGGTGAAGGAACTAGTGGTAGTAATGCAGCTAGTGTAATTAAGATTGGTGGTTCAGGAGCATTCGTTGATTTAACAAGTGCTCAAAGTGTTGCTGGTAATAAAACGTTTAGTAATAACGTTGTCGTTACAGGTAACTTAACTGTTAATGGAACTACTACAACTTTAAATACAACTAACTCTGTAGTTAAAGATGCTCTGATTGAGCTTGGTAACGGTACGTCAGGTAACCCAGCAAATGATGCTGGTTTAGTGATTGAACGTGGAAGTTCCGATAATGCTTTTATTGGATGGGATGAATCAGTAAATAAATTTGCAATAGGTACTGGTACATTTACTGGAGCAAGTACAGGTGATTTAACACTTAGTACTGCTACTCTTGTAGGTAATTTAGAAGGTAACGTAACAGGTAATTGTAGTGGAACATCTGGAGGCTTTTCAGCAGGTAACGCTTCTAACTTAAATTCTGGTACAGTTCCAGTTGCAAGATTAGCTGATGGCTCAATTACAGAAGCTAAGTTAGATATACATAACACTCCTACCAATGGTTATATTCTTAAATATGACAGTACAAATGGTCTAGTATGGGGTGCTGCTGGTGCAGGTGGAGAGAATAACCAGAATGCTTTCTCTAATATCGCTGTTAGTGGTCAAAACACTGTAGCAGCAGATTCAGCTACAGATACTGTTACCTATGTTGCAGGTAGTAATGTAACTATAACTACTGACTCTAGTGGTGATACAGTTACTTTTTCATCAACAGATACTAACACTACATACTCGGTTGGCGATGGTGGTTTAACAGCTAACAACTTTACTAATACTTTAAAGTCTAAGCTGGACGCCATTGAAGCTTTAGCTACTGCAGATCAAACAAAATCAGATATAGATGCTCTTGGTATTGCTGCTACTACAGCAGCGACATTAGCAACTGCAAGAACTATTGGTGGAGTATCTTTCGATGGTTCTGCTAATATCAACCTTCCTGGGGTTAATACATCAGGTAGTCAAGATACATCTGGTAATGCAGCTACAGCAACTGCTTTAGCAACTGCTAGAACAATAGCTGGTGTCTCCTTTAATGGAACAGCTGATATATCTTTGAATAATAATGCTATTACTAATGGTGCTGGTTATATAACAAGTTCAGGTAATGCAGCTACATCTACAACAGCAACAAATATCACAGCTTCAGCTAATAACTCAACAGATGAAACTGTATATCTAGCATTTGTAGATGGTGCTACAGGTTCTCAAGGAATCGAAACAGATACAGGATTAGCGTATAACCCTTCTAGCGGTTTATTAACTGTAGGCGTTATCGATGGTGGTACATGGTAAATGGCAAATATACTACATAAAAGAAAAGCTGCTGACCCTTCAGCAAGCGATTTAACTGTAGGTGAACTTGCCATTAACACCTCTGATGGAGGTTTATTTACAAAGACTTCAGGCGGCTCAGTAGTTGAGGTTGGCTCTGGAGGAGGAGGAGTTAGTTCAGATGCACAAGGAAACACCGTTGGTGGTACAAACGCTGGTGATAGTTTTAGTGGAACAGATGCATTATCTAATACTTTATTCGGCAAAGATGCTGGCACAGCAATAACTACGGGAGATCAGCATACCGCAGTAGGTTATCAAACTTTAGCTACTTTCACTACAGGAAATGCTTGTACAGCTATAGGATACCAAGCCTTATATGACTGCACTACTGGAATTAATAACGTATGCGTAGGAAGGGGAGCAGGTACAAATATTACTACTGCTTCTGCTAATACATTTATAGGGACGAATGCAGGATCTGCATATACAACTTTTGGAGATTGCACAGCCGTAGGTTATCAAGTGATGTCATCTGCTACAGGTGATGCAAACTATGCCTTTGGTAGACAAGCTTTACAATGGAGCACGACAGGTCAAAACTGTGCTTTTGGTCGTTGGAGTTTACAGAACGTATCTACAGGAACTAAAAATGCTGGATTTGGAAATTATACATTAGCTACCAGTAGTACTGGAGATTATAATACAGCCGTTGGATTTGCATCGATGAGGTCTAGTACCACTGGTGTAAAAAATACGTGTATAGGAGCTGATGCTGGATATAACATAACAACAGGAAATAACAATATTGCGGTTGGTTATCAAGCAATTTATAGCGGACATACTGGAGATAATAATATTGTCATTGGATATGCAGGTTCTCCTAGTTCTAATAGTGTTTCTAACGAAATAACTCTTGGTAATACATCTACTGATAAGTTCAGAATCCCAGGTATTAACTTCGTTGTTAAGGATACAACAGCTACAGAAGACTACGTTCTAACAGTTGATGCTAACGGAGAAGCTGGTTGGGAGGCAGCAGCCGGTGGAGGAGGAGGAGTTAGTTCTGATTCTTTAAGAAATACTTTAGGCGGGACTAATGCTGGAGATAGTGTTGATGGTAGTTCTGCAACTGATAATACTTTTTTTGGATATGATGCAGGTACTGACATTGTTGGTGGTCAATTCAATACCTTTTTAGGTTCTCATGCAGGATCTAATACGCACGATGATAGTAACGCCAATACGTTTATTGGCTATCAAGCAGGGGTCAACAACGGTAATGGTCATCAAAATGTCGGCATAGGTGTTAGCACATTACAAAATAACGAGGCTTGGAGTAATGTTGCGATAGGAAATGACGCTGGAGAAGACAATACTACGGGTACGAAGAATGTTTTTGTTGGTCGCAATGCGGCTCTGAACAACACTACTGGATCTTATGCAATTGCTATTGGATATGAATCATTAAAAACTAACACTACAGGTAATAACTCAGTAGCGATTGGACATGAAGCTTTAAAAGCAAATGTAACAACTAGCTCTCAAATAGCGATAGGTGTACAAGCAGCTAAAGCTCACACGGCTGGAACTGATAACACAATTATTGGTTCGTATGCAGCAAGAACTGGTACTGACCATAACTATGTAACAGCATTAGGTTCTGGAGTTTTAATGAACCGTTCTGATTCTATGCACAGTACTACTGCATTAGGTGCAATGGCTATGCAATGGGCTGACGGTGATTATTGTACTGCTGTCGGTGTTCAAGCTTTAAATAATGCTAGAGATGATTATAATGTTGGATTTGGTTATCAGGCTGGTGAAGATATAAATACTGGAACTGGAAATACATGTTTAGGTACGAAAGCTGGTGACAAAATCACGTCAGGTGCAAACAATATAGTTATCGGACATGAGGCAGCGGCTAGTGCTATAGACGTATCAAATGAAATAACTTTAGGCGATACAGCTATTACTAAGTTTAGAATACCTGGTATTAACTTTACGGTTAAAGATACGACAGCTACTGAAGACTACGTTCTAACAGTTGACGCCAACGGCGAAGCCGGATGGGAAGCCGCTGGAGGCGGTGGTGCTACAGGAGCTGGCGGTGATTCTATATTCTGGGAAAACGGACAAACAGTGACAACTAATTACACAATAACTAACAACACAAATGCAGGTACCTTTGGTCCTGTAACTATCAACTCTGGTGTCACCGTAACGGTTGGTGCTGGTGAAACTTGGACGGTAATTTAATGACAGTAACAATTAATGGTAACGGGACCATAACCCCGACAAGTGCTGTCCAACCAACAGGATCGATTCTTCAAGTAGTTCAACAGTCAATAGATAGTACGACTTCTACAAGCTCTACTACCTATACAGACACAGGATTATCTCAAGCAATTACACCTACCTCAAGTTCAAGCAAGATTTTAGTTACTTGCTGTGTTGTTTATGGTGGTAATAATGACTCTTATGTAGGGTTTAAAGTTTTAAGAGGTACAACCTCTATAGGAGAAAGCTCTCAAGGTTCAGGAAATCAGAGTAATGTTGCTTTTGGAGGTTCTGGAGATAGAACCCATATGGAATATATGACACATCCAGTATCATGGAGTTATTTAGATTCCCCAAATACAACCAATTCCACGACATATAAAATACAGTATGCGTCAAGATGGGATAGTAATACAGTTTACATAAATAGGCCACATCTTGTTACTAATCATGCTTGGGCTTTTTACACTACTTCAAGTTTAACATTAATGGAGATAGCAGGATGAGTGCAGTAAAATTAATACCCGCAAGTGGTGGAGGTTCAGTTTCTTTAGCTCCTCCAAACTCGACAAGTGGAGCTGATGTAACAATAACAATGCCTACTGCCTCGCAAGGTTTAGGTAAGATACTTCAAGTAGTTTCTACATTTAAAAATGATACTTTTTCAACAACTTCATCAAGTTATGTTGATATTACTGGTTTATCAGTAGCAATTACGCCATCTGCAACTTCAAGTAAAATATTAATACTATCTAATGCTGGTTGGGGTAATAGTTCAAATGATATGTCTGTTGTACCTTTTCAATTAGTAAAAGTGGTAGGCGGCACAGCTTCAAATATTGCAGAGCCATCAGATACTACACAAAGTTTTGGTAGTACTCTGACTATGAGCAATCCGAATACTAATCCTCAATGGTCTTTGCAGCGAATGGCTTTTCAGTTTTTAGATTCACCAGCAACAACAGCTGCAGTTACCTATAAATGGCAAATCAAATCTAATGGGACAGCAACAACGCAGATAAATAGAAGAACGCAAAACACAACTATGCCTACAACAAGTAGTATTACAGTAATGGAGGTAGCCGCATGAGTACAATAGCTACAACAAATATAAAACATGCCTCCTCTAGTTCAAATAATATTGTCTTAGGTAGTGATGGTAGTGCTTATATGCCTGGTCATATTATTCAAACAGTACAAAATGTAAAACTTGATACAGCAACAACAACTAGCACTAGTTTTACAGATACAGGTTTGTCTCAGGCAATAACACCAAGTTCAACTAGTAGTAAAATATTATGTATGTACAGTGTTTTTGTTTCTCAAACCGCTGGTGGTGTTTCTTTATTAAACCTAGTTAGAGGAAGTACTAATATTTTTCAACCATCAGGAACTGCTACCAACGAAGCAACTACAATGAATTTTGTAAATGCAGCCGATATGCAACAACATACTTGTCAGTTTTTAGATAGTCCAAATACAACAAGTTCTACTACATACAAAGTTCAATATAAAACAAGTAATGCTAGTGTTGCAGTCGGTTTGAATAGGTACTTTGATAATACCGATTGGTTTGGAACCAGTTCTTTAACATTAATGGAGGTAGCCGCATAATGGCATATGATCACGAAGCAATTAGAAAAGCATATCCAACAGCCGTCACTATTGATGACAGTAAAGGTGCTTTTGACAAAGATGGTAATTCAATTACCCTCGTACAATCGAATATAGACACAGCTCGAACAGAGCTTAATACGGCTGCTGCTGCAGTTAAATACAAAGAAGATAGAGCAAAAGCTTTTGCTTCTACAGGCGACCAGTTAGACATGCAATACTGGGACGCCGTAAACGGTACGACTACATGGAAAGATCATGTAGCAAAAGTAAAATCAGACAATCCTAAACCATCCTAATGGAGAAATTACAAGAAAAAGCTAACAAACTAGTTGAAGAAAGAAATCAATTAGTTGTTCGATTAAACGAAATTAATGGTGCTCTTAACGTACTTAGTGAATTAGCACAAGAAGAAAACCCTACAGAGGAGGCTAATGTCGGAACGAACGACTGAAGAAGTAGCACAAATATATAACGCATCAAAAGATAGTGTCACTTTAATCAATAGCGTAGCTGCTCAATCAACTATTACTGATGAGGATAAGGCTACTCTTAAGCGTAATGTAGATCATCTTGAGATTATCAAGGCATACAAAAAGGAAGACGGTACAACAAGTATTTGGGGAAGTGAAGATTTCTCCACGCATGATGCAGCGGTTACTCTAGGTAAATCTAAGTATTAAAATATACCTACCTAGAGCAACATTACCTAAACCTGATGCTCTTTACTTCAGACCTCCTACAGCTCGGATACCGTCGTATAAACCAATGGTTATACCTCCGAGCGATCTAGAGGCTCCGGAAGATGTCAAGAAAGAATCTACAGAACAGCAAGAGCCACCTAAATTGCAAATACCTGTTATAGATATACAGATGCCACTACCCGAACCTGCGGTAGTGATCACTGCTGTTACTACTGCTGTTGTAGCGGTAGCAACAACGTCTATAACTTCATCTTTATTCGAACCAATTAAAAAGAAAGTACAGAAATTCTTACAAAAGAAAGTAGACAAATGGAAGAAGAACAGAGCAGAGAGTGGCTCCACGACGCAGTAAAAATCA
>Ga0209232_1001827_pt1 | contig 11115 bp, 17 predicted proteins | sample ETNvirenome_2_60_FD_184066 | JGI IMG/M metagenome (GOLD analysis project Ga0209232, IMG submission 184066) | Marine viral communities from the Pacific Ocean - ETNP_2_60 (SPAdes) (version 2) | ecosystem: Environmental > Aquatic > Marine > Oceanic | place: Pacific Ocean | collected 2013-06-22
ACTTGTGATGTTGAAGAAGTTGAAGAAGATGTACTCAATGAAAGCACAACTCGTGGTGAGGGCGGCTTTGGAAGTACGGGTAACCGATAAGGATTAACAATGGATAAAGAAACACAAAAAGTAATGTTCAGTAGCGTCTCTGTGGAATGGGCAACGCCAAAAGATTTTTATGAACGCTTGAACTCAAAGTATAATTTTAATCTCGATCCCTGTAGTACAAAGGAAAATGCCAAGTGCCTAGAACATTATACACTGGAAGATGATGGTCTCTCAAAGAGTTGGGAAGGAAAGAAGGTCTTTATGAACCCGCCGTATGGTAGGGCGATTAAAGATTGGATTAAGAAAGCATACGAAGAGGGATCAAAACCAGGGACACTTGTTGCTTGTCTGATTCCTGCTAGGACCGATACAAGATACTGGCACAATTATTGTATGAAGGCAAGTGAGATTTTCTTGGTCAAAGGTCGTATCCATTTTGAGAGTGGTGACACAAAAGCGCCTGCCCCTTTTCCATCTGCCGTTGTTGTCTTCCGTGGCCCACCGGTTAAGGGAATGACGATGCCAACAGTAAGGTTTTCCACGATGGAGGCGAGATGAGTAGTCTAGCAAGAAAGGTAAAAAGAAATAAAGAAAAGAAACTTAAAAAAGAGATGGGCAAAGATATCTCTAAGAAGATAGGTTTGTTTAATAAAATGGGAGACTCTTGTCTCGTTTGTGAAAAACCATTTGACAAAACAGATAAGAATCAGGTACAATCTTGGTATGTTACAGTTAGAAGTGAAAGTGATACAGTTCGGATTTATTGCCCAGATTGCTGGGACAATGCCCAAAAGATAGTGGAGGAGTATACTAAATGATAAAAGAACTTACAATAGAAAACATTGAAGGGGAGGTTTTAGATTCCACCAAACCAGCAGTGGTAAAGTTTTCCAGTGAGAACTGTCACCTTTGTGTAGCATTGGAACCAGTGACGGAAAGACTGCATACTAAATACAAAGATAAGTTTAATTTCTATAACGTTAATACATCTGAGCAAGAAAAACTAACAGAGATTTTCAGCGATGACGGTGTACCAACGATTTACATTTTTGAAGATGGTGACGCTGTGGAGATACCATATCCAGAAAGACCAGACGAGAAGACAGGATATTCTGAAAAGTACTTGGATGAATACCTAAACAACCATTGAGGAGAAAGATGAGCGCATACGATTTAGACAATTTACAATCCCAAGCAGATGATGATGGAGATATTAAAGTAAGGGAGACGTTGACATTTAACGATGTTTTACTGACACCACAATACTCTGAGATTAAAAGCAGAAGTCAAGTTGACATCAGTAGTCAGTTAGACGACAACATTACTTTAAAAATACCAATCATTTCAAGTCCAATGGACACCATTACCGAACAAGGTATGGCAGCAGCAATGGCAAACCACGGTGGACTTGGCGTCATTCATCGTTACAATACGATTGAACAACAGGGAATAATCGTAACAGAAGCGCTCGTAACAACCAAGGGAGCACCTATCGCTGCTGCTATTGGTGTGAGTGGTGATTACTTGGAGAGAGCACAAGAACTCGTAGCAAGAGGAGCGAGGGTTCTTTGTGTGGACATTGCTCACGGTCATCACATCCTAATGAAAGAAGCATTAATTAAATTAAGAGAAGAGTTCAACGGTGTCCACATTATGGCTGGTAACGTTGCGACACTGGGAGGTTTCAATGATCTTGCTGATTGGGGTGCTCATAGCATTAGATGTGGTATTGGAGGTGGTAGCATTTGTTCTACAAGAATACAAACGGGGCACGGTGTTCCAGGGCTTACAACGGTACTTGATTGTGCCCGATCAACCAGAAAGGCAAAAATCATCGTTGATGGCGGTATTAAAAATTCGGGTGATATTGTTAAGGCTCTTGCTGCTGGCGCTGATTTTGTTATGTTGGGATCACTCCTTAGTGGAACAGATGAGTCCCCTGGTGAAGTTCTAACCTACGCCGATGGTAGTAAAAGAAAAGAATACCGTGGAATGGCAAGTCGTAAAGCACAAGAGTCTTGGAGAGGTAAGAGTGGAGCGCCGGAAGGTATTGCCACTACTGTCCATTACAAAGGACCAGTAGCACAAATAATGACAGACCTTACTGGTAGAATTAACAGTGGACTATCTTACACGGGTGCCAAGAACCTCACGGAACTTAGGACCAAAGCACAGTTCATTCGCCAGACACCAGCAGGACAGTTTGAGAGTTCTACTCACATCTTGGTGACGAGGAAGTAATGAGAGAGACAAAGATCGTTGCTTTTAGTTTTCCCGTAAAGACACACGCAGATCTCAAAGCACGTTTGTTATATGATGGTGTTCCAATGACAAAGTTCATACGCCATTGTATTCAAGCGTACCTTGACAAAGATAAAGATATGCTTGACTTCGTTGAGAAATACAAAGTCGCCAATGGCATCGACAACAAAAAGAAAAGAACAAAGACAAGAAAGTTAATTGAGAAGGGGGAAAAGATCACAGAACTTTTTAATCTTACGGGGAAAGAGATAGATAACATCTATGATATTCTTGAAGAAGAAATAGGAGGTTTCCCAGAGTTATGAAGTGTAAAGAGAAATGTATGAAAAATAATAATCCTTGTATTAAATCTGATTGTAGGAACTGGATCGACTATGGAGATGATTTAAATTGTGTTCTTGTATGTGCCGAAAAGAACGGACCACTTACTTTACAAGAGACATCAAAGCGTATCGGAGTCAGTTATGTCAGGATAAAACAAATCCAAGATAAAGCATTGGCAAAGATGCAAATTTCTTCTAAGGAAGATAGTTACTAGAAAGAGAGGTACAGGGTGAAAAGTTACAATATTAAAATAAAAGATAAGAAAAACAGAGAGAAAAAATCATTCACTGTCTCTGTTGATAGTGAAGATGACTTTGTAAAGTGGATGGAGATTCTGTCCAACTTTGAAAAGCAAGAGAAGATTTCTTATGAAGAAGTCAGTCCAACAATCAAACAAAAGGAATTTTAAGTTTTTGACTACTATTTATTAATGTTATCAAACTAACTTACTTTCCAATAGGAGTTTTAGAAAATGAGTAAGAAAAATATTTTATCAGAAGCAGTTGTACGCAAGTTTATGAAGCTTGCCGAACTGGAAACATTGAGTGAGGATTTCGTATCCGAACAATTTAAAGAAGAAGTTGTTGAAGAAGCAACTGAAGAAGTCGTTGACGAAGAAAACCTCGAAGAAGGTCATGGTATGGAAGAAGGTCCAGGCATGGCATACAAAGCTCACGAAGACGAAGAAGAGTCTGCTGAAGAAGACGCCGAAGAAGGTGAAGAAGAGGCAGAAGAACTTCCAGAAGAGCCAGAAGAGGAAGAAGAATTGGAAATGGAAGAACCAGCAGCAGAAGAAGCTGAAATGTCCATCTCCCCTGAAGAAGCAGAAGTTCTCAAAAGCATTCTTCAAAAGCTTGAGTCCGCTATGGGCGAAGAGGCTGCTGAAGCACCAGAGATGGAATTGGATGCAGAACCAGAAATGGAAGAAGAGCCAATGATGGAAGACGCTGCTTGTGGTGAGGGAATGAAAATGAGCCACGAAACTGGCAAGTGTGAACCAGAAGAACACCCCGGTTTGGGCAGAAAAAAACACGAATCTATCGAAGATGATTCTCTACAAGAGATGGTTAATAACATCGCTGCTCGTGTTGCCAAGCGTATCCTTGAACAAGGCAAGTAAATCAACAACATTCTAAAACTCTTTGCCAACCCGGTGCGAGGCACCGGGTTGGCTTATTGTATTATCATATGAAAAAACTTATAGATTACCTTTTTGACAAGGGAATGATTGAAGTCGTCGGCAATGTCTACTATGCCGAGAAAGCATTCAAATTAAATTCAGTCATGTCTATCTGTCTTAAAGAAGAAAACCCAGAAAAAATTGAAAAATATCTTATCGTTGCGAAGAATTTTTTAGCAGGAACTATTGACATTTCGCTAGAAAATGATAAACTAATAGTGACTTCCTTGAAGTCCATCAACAACAGAGGATAAAATGTCAGACAGAAATTATTGCGATGGAACAGACCTACACGAAAAAATCTTAAAAGGAGTTAACACATTAGCAGATAATGTATCTTCCACTCTTGGTCCCAAAGGAAGAAATGTAATAATCCACGAACTTAATAAACCTCCCTTCGTTACCAAAGATGGTGTTACGATTGCTAAGTTTATTAAATTTAAGGATCATTTTGAGAATGTCGGTGCCCAGATTGTAAAGCAAGCGGCATCAAAGACCAACGACGAAGCAGGAGATGGAACAACAACTTCTACTGTATTATCAAGGGCTTTGCTCAGAGAGTCTCAAAAGTATATCCGCAGTGGTGTATCTCCCACAGAGTTAAAGAGAGGAATGGATCTAGCATCCAAGACAATCATTGAGGCACTGCAAGAGAACGCCGCTCCGATTACAAGCAAGGAAGATATTGAAAACATTGCCACAATCTCAGCAAATGGTGATAAAGTCATAGGAGAGATTGTTGCTACCGCTATCGACCAAGCAGGTAAGGATGGTGCTGTCAGCATTGAAGAGGCACGTTCAATTGAAACATCTCTTGATGTCATTGAAGGGTTCATCTTTGACAGTGGATACATCTCTCCACAGTTCGTCACAGATGAGCGTAGGGGTGTAGCAAAGCACGAAGACTGTTATGTATTCGTCACAGACCACAAACTAGAAGTCCTAGAAGAGATGTTACCCGTACTTGAACTGGTAGCGAGAGAGAACAAACCTCTTGTTATTGTTGCGGAAGACATTGAAGGTCAACTACTTGCTGCCCTGATTATGAATGCTATGAGAGGTTCAATGAAGGTTGTTGCTGTAAAAGCACCACGTTACGGTGAAGAACGCAGAGCAATCCTATCTGACTTAGCAATTGCCACAGGAGCAGAGTTTATCACTCGCAAGAGTGGAACACAACTAAAAGATGTTAAACTCAAAGATCTTGGCAAAGCGAAGACAGTAGAGATCTTAAAGAATAGAACAACCATCGCTGGCGGTAATGCCAGTTACGAAAAGGTTGAAGAAAGAATTGAAACAATCAAAGATCAAATAGCGGCAGAAGAATCAATCCAAGTATGTGAAAGAATGCAGGAAAGAATCACACGCCTAGCATCAGGCATCGCAGTTATCCGTGTCGGAGCCCCAACACAGGTAGAGATGATTGAAAAGAAGCATAGGATTGAAGATGCCCTGGAAGCAGTGAACTCTGCCCAGAGGGAAGGAATACATGCCGGTGGAGGGGTCTCTCTTGCCCGTACAGCAGCGAAAGTGGTTGTACCCGAGGATTTACCCGCTGAACAGCAAATAGGCTTTACAGTCGTTCTGAGGGCGATTAAAGAGCCTATCCGTCAAATGGCGATAAATGCTGGACTTTCTCCTGATATTATCGTTGAGAAGGTAACCAACCTATCTGATACTATGGGGTTTGATTTCTCCACAGAGCAGGAAGTTGATATGCTTGAAGCGGGTATTGTAGATCCAGTCAGGGTAACTTGTTGTGCTTTGCGTAATGCTGTGTCAGTTGCGTCCACATTAATTACAACTAACTATGCGATTATAGAGACGGAATAGGTTTCAGCATACTATTTATAACACTATGAAGCAAGAACAACTCGAACAATTACTCAATAAAATTACCACCATTGAAAGCAAAGTTACAAATGCTGGCGCACTAAATGGTGCCTTTGAGAAGTTGATTCTCTCGATTGAACTACTCCAACAGAACCAAGAGAAGATGGCAACAGACATCAGCGACATTAAAAAAAAAATTTTAGACCCTGATGATGGTGTCATTTCTCGTATCAGAGAGTTGGAACGTTGGAAGATAGAGAGAGTCAAATTCATTGAAGATGATATGCCGCAACTACTCAACACTCATAGAGAGTTGCTACTCTGGAAGCAAGAGAAGGCATCCGCAGTTATTGAGAATGACGATAATCAAAAGCAAGAGTTGATGCTTCTGAAAGAGTGGCAACGTATGGTTAACAAAGTATTATGGGGTGTGGGTACCGCTATTGGCGGTATCGCCCTCAAATTCTTTCTTGACTTACTTCAGGCTTGACAAACAATCCAAAAACTACTATACTATAAATCGCAAGGAGGTTCTTATGCGAATTAGATATTCTTATTCTGCTAAACTTGATGAGGTAGACGATAGAGTAAAGATGCACCTGGAAGACTTTAAAAACAATAAAGCTTCCGTTGACTGGCAACTATCTGAAGTTATTGAAGAGTTTAAAAAGAAAAAGGTTGATCACAACAAAGTCCTTAGAATGATTGAGGAAACCAGACTATTGATGGGAGAACTCGACATTCTATTAGAAGAGACGGCAGGAATTATTTCTGTATGTTCTGATCAAGATAAACCACAGGATCCAGAAGTTGCCGAGGCAGAACCACAACCACAAGTAAGAGTTAATCCTCTTGAAGGTGTCCAAGGTTCTATCAGGCAAATAACGGATATGGCAAAAACCCTACACGATTTAGGTTCAAAATGAAAAAGTTATTCTTCTTATTGTTGGTCTGTGTTACTACAAACCTGTACGCTGTGCCGGTGAAGTACACTTGTGATACTCCCTTTTGGTGGAACAGGACACCGCTCAACGTCCAATGTAGAGATACTCTGTACCACGGTAAGAAGAAGGCAAGAATAGCTTTGGATAGATTTTTAAAGAAATATCCTAAGCGTGTGATAAGAAAGAACTTAAAGAGAGTTATCTTCGTCAGATACCTTGAACTCTATGGAGTAGGTTACGGCGCTACCTACGAGTACAATGTTTTGTATGTCTCTACTGGTTGGAACTCCAACAGTATTAATGATTTAGAGGAGAAGCTGCACCACGAGTTTTCAAGCGTCTTGATGGAGGAATACAGTTTCAAAAATAAGGAATGGAAGAGTATATCAAAAAGATATGTTTCTGAAGATGATGGTGGTCGTAGCCACATGAATGATAGAGATGTGTACAAAGGCAGTAACTCCCTGTATAAAAAGGGATTTGTCGTTAAGTACGGTTCAACCAATGTCGAGAATGATGTCAATACATATACTGAATTTCTTTTCGTTTCCCCGAAAAGATTAAAAAGTATTGCCAAAAGATACGAAAAGGTGTATCATAAGACTCGTCTTTTGAAAGATTTCTATTGTTCAATTGACAAAAACTTTCAATTTTGTGGAGAGTAAACAATGTTTAAATTTAATGTAAGAGTGTTGAAGGATCCCCTAAACCTAAATCGCCTGCCTGCTGGTAAGGAGTTCTACGGTATCTATCACGGTTCCTGCTTTTGGGAATTGAAAGGGTACTCTAATAAGAAATGGATGACAGTTTTCAATATAGATATGGATCATAAAAAGTATTTGGAACAGGGACACTCCTTAATAGAGATGGCAGAGTTCTGCCTCAACGAACTGAATAAGGTTCCCGAGAGGAAGAAGTTCAGCAAGAGGATGAGGAAGCCTCCCTTTGGTTTATTGGATCTGTACAGGGTGTATGCCAAGAGTGACAAGGATGGAGATTACATCCAGGTTATGGCAACCACCGATAAGAGAAAGAGTAAGTTCTTGTTCACCTTTGGCGACGAAGTAGAAACAATGGGTTCAGGTAAGCGTCCCGGTTCCCTTCGCAGAAAGGCAGGTTAATGAAACCAGAACTAGCAACAATCTACATTATGGTGAGAATGAGTTATACAAGGGCACTGGAAGTACTGAAGGATAATGATCTACCAGATCACGATGTGGTTCTACTATCAGAATACTTATTCAAGTTATCTGTACTGGAAGAAGAAATTCTTGAGTGTGTACCCCTCATTGGGAGCGATGAACCCTATCCATTTTTTGTGCTGGATCTAGTTAGAGAGTGCGGGGAAATACAGGAAGAAATCTGTAACCTCGGACACTTTTCTCTGGAACTACACTAATGAAAGAAAAACTCTTGGCCCTGTTGTTATTCTCAATAGGACACGCCTTGACCTGGGCGAATGTATATGGTCAATTTGCTTGGGACTTTTGGAAAGGAAAAGCAGTTCTTGCCGCCGTTGTGTACGCCATACCAACTTCTTTATTGTTTTGGTATGGTTCAAGGGTTTGCTACGAAAGCACTGGCGGCGCTTGGGGAGTTAGGTTACTTGGTTTCTCTGCTTCCTACTTTGTGTTTCCTTTTATGACCCAAATCTTTTTGAAAGAGAGTATGTTTGAACCAAAGACAATGGTCTGTATTATTTTATCTTTTATGATAATCGCAGTACAAATGCTTTGGGATTGATTGGAGAAACAAATGAAGAGATACCTAAAAGTATCAGATGTAGAGGCGGGAGATATATTAACGATACGCCAAGACTCAAAGTCTTTTCCCCACAAGTTCTTTAAATTTAAGGGGGAAAGTCAGTTTACCTGCATCAGATGGACACAAGAACCTAGCGATGAGTTAACAGACAAGATCTTAATCTACCTGGGGCCACAACAAATGGACCAGTTTTTATACCACGAGTTTTCTTGTGATGACGAGAAACTATTTATTAGAAGCAAAAACTTCAGGTTTTTGAGGAAAGTATAATGTCAGAAGAAATTAAAACTGATGCGGCAACAATGGAAGAACTCATCCCCAAACCGCCACCAAAGTTGGCACCGAGGGGGTTAAAGACCTTTACAGTATGTCGCCAGAAAGATCAATCAGGCGTCAGTGGTGAAGGTGTTGTCATTGAGGGAGTAGTCCTGGCAACGGGACAGTGTATCATTCACTGGTTATACCCACCACCCAGGGGAGGTATCGCTATCTTTGACTCTATGAATGACTTCATAAAGGTACACATTGAACCACACCCAGGCAACAAAACTATCATTACCTATGAAGATGGACAACAGGATACTTTTGAATAGATAAAACTATTTACTCTACTATCCTTGGAAGCCAACAAAATGAAAATAATCATAGAAAACAAAGAACTTCTTAATGAGTTCACAAGTAAAGACAGAGACGAGATTCTAAAAGAGGGCGACAAGTTCACGATTTCCTACGAGATTGAACTTGAAAGCAACACTCCCCTTGGTGATGATCCACGGTCAAGCGCCCAAGAAAGAGAAAGTTATGCCAGGGGATACCTCGACAGAGATTATTTTTATACCAGCGTTTATGAACGAGACAGCGAAGACTTCTGGCTTTCACAGGACGTTGACGATACCGATGGTGAAGAGATAATCGAATGGCAAATCAAGAAAGATGATCTAGGTGTTGATGAGGAAAGGTACAAGTACTTTCTCTACACAGACATTGCCAGTCGCAATCCAGAGATTAGCGAACAAATACAAAAGATTGCCAGTGGCTGTATGACACCAGGGTCAGCATTCAACCAGAAGATGCACCAGTTCCTTATGGAGCGTTGCGACGTGGCACAAAAGGTATTTGACAGTATGTCTGCTGCCGATAAGGAGAAGTTGGTCCAGGGAGAGCTACCCCTTGAAGATGACGCCGCAAAGGAGCAGATCATCTATCGTGGACTAGCAGCGATGGAACAGGACAATCTCTTTAAAAATTACATCCTTAACATCGATTACGAAAAGAAAATAGTTTACGCTCCTGATGCCTGTGATCTAAAAGAATTCTTTTTATTCCTTGGGCTAGATGACTTTGCAGAAGATATAGAAGAGAGTGCCAAGACTGCCATTGAAGCCTTAGTAAGACCAGAGCGCTACTCTACCATAGACGACTTAACTAATTTAACTAATCCAAGCAACAAGAAAATGTATGCCGGGTCTTGGCACTTGAAGGACCTCGCCAACAGAATTGAAACAGAAGCGCAAGAGTATATTGATACTAGAGCGGATGAAGAATACGACGAGTACCAAGAAGACCCAGAGGATTACCTGGACAATATGGGATTTGAATGGGACACCGACATACCAGTAGGCGAAGCAGGAGATCCTCACGATGTACTTTATGAATACCTTCCCAACTTTATGGACAAGTACGGCAATATGATAAAGATAGAAGAGGATCAATCCCTAGATAGTGGAATTGAATTCTCTATGGATGATCCCGCTTACCTTTCTGGAATTGATGAAGCGTTTGAGTTTCTGGACATTTTCTTTAAAGATTACAACGCTCAATCAAACTTCTTTATGGACACCAACACAGGTCTTCACACCAACATCGGCATCGCAGAGAGTGAGGAGAAGGACGCATACGAATACAATCTGATAAAAGCAGTGCTGTTTACTAACCAGAAGTTTGCGACAGCAGGCATGGGTATGCCCAGCAGAGAGTATTCTAGATGGTCCGGTGACCTGAGAAAGTATGCCAGAGGTGGTTTAGAGAAGTTAATTTGGCAGAGCAACAAGGAAGAGCTACCAGAATTAAGTGGGGATCTACTCAACAATCTAGAGAAAGAATTGTCAGATTCTGTTCTCAGTACAGCAAGACAATACGGCAAAGGTATTGGTTTCAATGTAAACTACATAAGAGGAATGAACTACGTTGAGTTCCGTTATCCAGGCGGCAATGTTAAAGAGGAAGATCTCAAAAAAGCAACGCTTTACTATGCCCACTTGTTGAAACTAGCGGCATACCCAGAGTATAAGCGCAAGGAATATGTATCAAAGTTGATTGGTTTTGTCAATAGTGTTGCTGCCCAACAGGAAGAAGAGATTAAATCTTATGAACAAATCAAGGCACTTCGGAAGGGAGCTTTGTTTTCATACTACCGTCAAGATGCTAGTGACGCAACAATGCTACACAATTATCTCTTACTCGGTACAAAACAGCAAGTAAGTGATGTTGGTACTCGTTGGGGTTCAACTATTTGGGGGATCTATGATGGGTTCGACAAAGATAAGAAAAAGTTTATTGTTACTTGGCTGAGAAACAAGCAGGGAAAGATTAAGGCAATTCAACAAGAACTCAAACCAATTACACTTGAGAGGTTCTTGCGGAACAACAGCTATATTCCAGTGGCAGCAAAACCAGAAGATTATGTTGAATCACACAAAGTTGTAGCAAAGCTGATTGATTACGCTAGGGAAAATGAGTTTGATTTAGAAAAGGTAACAGATTTCTATA
>Ga0209232_1001828_pt1 | contig 11115 bp, 7 predicted proteins | sample ETNvirenome_2_60_FD_184066 | JGI IMG/M metagenome (GOLD analysis project Ga0209232, IMG submission 184066) | Marine viral communities from the Pacific Ocean - ETNP_2_60 (SPAdes) (version 2) | ecosystem: Environmental > Aquatic > Marine > Oceanic | place: Pacific Ocean | collected 2013-06-22
TCACAAGATGATGAAACAGATTGGACACCTACAGCAACAAACAGTTCTGGTTCACAACGTATAGTTGGTGGTAGTGAGATTGTTACTGCAATAAGAACTAGAGGTCAGATATTAATTTTAACAGATACGTCTGCTCATGGTATGTCATTTATTGGAGCACCATTTGTTTTTGGTTTTCAACAATTAGGTTCTAACTGTGGCTCTATAAGTCCACACTCTGCTATAGATGTAAATGGTGTAGCATACTGGATGGGTAGTGACGCTTTCTTTGTGTTTGATGGTACAGTAAGAAAACTACCTTGTACTGTTGAAGATTTTGTTTTTAACGAAATAGATACCACTCAATACGAACAAGTATGGGCAGGAAGTAATTCTGCTTATGGTGAGGTATGGTGGTTCTATTGTTCTACAGCATCAAACCAAGTTGATAAGTATGTTATTTGGAATTATCAAGAAAATCTTTGGTATACTGGTAGTTTAGATAGAAGCACATGGATAGACTCTGGAACTTATCCTTTACCATATGCAACTAAATATGATGGCACTAATTCTACATTATTTATACATGAGTCTGGTAAAGACGATGATGGTTCTACAATGACATCATTTATTGAAAGTGGAGACTTTGACATCGGTGATGGTGATGACATATTATTTATTAATAAATTAATACCAGATTTTAAGGGTCAAGTTGGTAATGTAAATGTAAGTTTAAAATCAAGATACTTTCCAACAGATAGTCAAACAACTAAAGGGCCTTTTCGTTATTCTACGTCAAGTACAAAAATAAACACAAGAACAAGAGGCAGACAAGTTGCAGTAAGACTTGAAAGCAACGGCTTCGATGATATAAATAATGATGCTACAGGAGAGGACTGGAGACTTGGAACTATTAGGTTTGAGGTACAACCAGATGGAAAAAGATAATGAGTAAGATAACAAACGTAAGATTGCCATCTCCATCGCAAGAATATAACGTACAACAGCAAAACGAGTTAGTTCGTGCTATCGAAACAATAGTATTAACATTAAATACAAGTTACACTGCTGAAGAAAACAAAGTTGTAATGGAAAGATTTAATTTTTTTTTGAGTAATTAATGTCTACAAATACATACACAAATGCTAAAGTAAAATTAAGGGGTAATACCACAATTTACACAGCACCATCAACTGGAACATCTATAGTTAAATCTATTCGTGTTACAAACACAGATGAAAATGCAGACCACGATATTACATTAAGTGTTACTGATACATCTAGTGTAGAATTTGTTTTAGAAATAAATAGAGTAATACAAAAAGCTAGTTCACAAGAATTATTAGCAACTGGCACAATGACAACTGATACAGCAGATGACTCAATAGTAGGAGCAAACCCTATTATTTTAAAATCATCTGAAGTTTTAAAAGCAACAACTACTGGAAGTGATATACATCTGGTGGCATCAATATTGGAGATGACATAGAGTGGCAGACCCTAGAGTTGGAACAGGTAAAAAGCCAAAGGGTAGCGGAAGAAGATTATATACTGACGAAAATCCTCGTGATACTGTAAGTATTAAATTTGCAACACCGGCTGATGCTAGAAAAACAGTTGCAAAAGTAAAAAAGGTTAACAAGCCATATGCTAGAAAAATACAAATTCTAACTGTGGCAGAACAAAGAGCAAAAGTAATGGGTAAATCGCAAGTGGTAAACATTTTTAAAAAAGGCAAAGAAGCAATAAGAAAGAAAAAAAGGAGTAAGTAGTGGGACTTTTTAAATCACTTAAAAAAATAGCAAAAATAGCTGCACCTATAGCAGGTTCGGGTATTGCAAGTATACTTGTGCCCGGTTCTTCTTTTTTAGCACCTGCATTAGGTGGTGGTATAGGAGCATTGTTACAAGGTCAAAAACCCGGCTCTGCTTTATTGACAGGATTAACAGCAGGAGTTGGTGGTAAATTTTTAGGTGGTAGTAAAGCACTATCTGGTTTAGGTAAATTTGCAGCACCTGCCGCAGCAGCAGCAGCAGCGAGTGCACCGGCAATAGCTTTTGCAGAGCAACAAGAAATAATGAAGCGTATGCGAGATATGTATCCAAATAGAACAGATGAAGAGTTACAAGAATTAATTTTAAAACAAACAGCAAAGGCACCACAAAATTATAAAGGTTTTGAAGACATGCAAGTTGAGTCTGAATTAGTCCCTAAAGTTGCAGAGGGTGGCGTTATGGATTTAAGACAAGGTGGCATGAGTTTAGGGCCGGGAACAGAAAAATCTGATGATATACCTGCTATGTTATCTGATGGTGAGTTTGTTTTAACAGCGAGAGCAGTAAGAGGTATTGGTGATGGTAGTAGAGCAGCAGGAGCTAAAAAATTATACAATTTTATGAACCAAGCCGAGCAGAATGTTCCAAGTTAAAAAACCAAAGTACGAAGATTTAAAAGATACACTAAAACTTTTATTAGTTTTTAGAGAAGAGTTTGCGGATATTTATCCGGAGGCTGATATTACTCGTGTTGCAATAGCAATACAAAAACATTTTGATGATGGTTTTATCTGCAATGCATACCAAGATGGTATGGTTATAGGCAGCATAGCAGCATTTGAATCAGAGTGGTGGTTTAGCGATGAAAAATTTTTAGCTGAAACATGGTTTTATATTTTACCAAAGTATAGAAACTTTAAAACAGCTAGAGCATTGCTAAAAAAATTAAAGGAGTATGCAAATACCAGAGAGTTAACAATACAATTACCTATTAGCTCTGGTAACGATACACCTGCATTATACAAAAGATTAGGATTTAAAGATATGGGTAACATTTGGAGGTACAAGTAATATGTGTTTTGGAGCACCAATATATACAACAACAGAAAAAAGAGAACTACCTGCTTTTCTTGAAGATGCGTATAAACAATTAACGCAACAAGCAAGAGCTATAACAGACCCTAGCGTAGGTTATGTTCCTTATGGTGGGCGAAGATTAGCACCACTAACAACGGAACAGCAATTAGCTAGACAGAGAGCAGTAGAACAATCACGAGCTTTTGAACCGGACTTAGCAGCAGCAAGAGGACTAACATCTATGGCTGTTTCTCCAATAACTCAGCAAGATATAGAGCAATATCAAAATCCGTTTACACAATCTGTTACCCAAAATGTGTTAGACCAAATGAGAAGACAATCTGATATTGCAGGTCAAAGGTTATCTGATGCTGCCGTACGTTCTGGTGCATTCGGTGGCGGTAGATTTGGTGTACAAAGAGCAGAGCAAGAAAGAAACTTACAACAGCAACAAGCTAGGACTGCAACACAGTTAGCACAACAAAATTACGACCAAGCTCTAAGGGCGGCACAAGCACAAAAAGCACAACAACTCTCTGGAGCAGGTGCATTTGGTACTATTGCAGGTCAAGGTATGCAACTTGGTCAGCAAGGTATACAAGGATTAAGACAAGCAGGTGCTCAAGGTCAACAGCAAATGCAAAGAGGTATGGATATTGCATATCAAGACTTCTTACGACAACAGCAGTTCCCATTCACGCAAGCTGCTACACTTGGTAATTTATTATCTGGTGTACCTGCTGCACAAATGATGACAGCTTATTCACAACAACCCGGCCCTAGTATGGCACAACAACTAGCCGGTCTAGGTATGGCGGGTGCAGGAATATACGGAGCATTTTAATGAAAAAATCTATTGGACTATACGCAGACACTAGAAATTTTAAAACTACCTTACCGCAAACTAAACACCTAAACTTTTTTATGCAAACAAACCCGCAGGGTTATGCTAATGGTGGACAGGTTAGACCGGGTATACCACAGAGTAACATGCAAGTTACTTCTGGTTTTTTACCTATGGCACTTGGTTTTCAAGAAGGCGGTGAAGCTTTTAGTTTTGGTGAAATTTATGGTGCAATAGTAAAAGTTGTAGCAGGATATTTAGGTAAATCAGAGGATGACCCACAAGTACAAGAGGAAGCAGAAAAAGTAGCACAAACTCCAGAAGGTCAAGAACTTGCTAAAAAAATATTAGCACAAAATACAGAAGAAGAATATTTAAAAGCATCTGGTGTTATGGAATCACAACCTCCACTGCCAACAGAAACATTTGAAGGCAGTACACAAGAGCCACCTTTTGGTGCAGTAGATGTAACTCCAGACCCAACATTACCAAAAGTACCTCCACAGCAACAACAAAGAGATTTTGAGGATGAGCAAAAGCCATCTGATTTTGTACCACCTCCAAAACAAGTAGACCCTATAAATCCTATACCTCAACAAAAGTTTGATGAAGAAGAAGGTATAAGAGGTATACCTACCGAAAGAAGAGGCGGATTTAATTTTGAAGATTTCTTCAGAGAATTATTTAAAGATAAAGAAGAAGCTCCTCCACTGCCAAAAGTTACAGAAGAACAAAAGAAGAGAGATGCAGAAGATGAGCAAAAAGGTATGCCTAAAGCAGATAGTGTTGTACCAGAAATAAAACCTAAACCAGATAGTAAGGGTGGCATAGCTGATTTTGATGTACCAGATACAGAGAAAGAATATAGAAAAGCAGCAGGTCTAGATGACCCTGCAAATAAGCAAACACCAAAAGAGGCAAAAGAAACATCTAATGATTTAGCTACACTTACAGGAAATAAAGGTAAAAAAGATATACCAGAGTGGGCACTTCCACTAGCGTCAGCAGGTTTTGCTATGATGGCATCTAAGAGTCCTTATTTCTTACAAGCATTAGGCGAAGCAGGTCAAGCAGGTATTTCAACTTTACAAGAACAAAGAGGTAAAGAGGCAGATAAAGCAGATAGAGAAGCTGATAGAAAACTAAAAGAAGCTCAAGCAAAATATTATTTAGGTGAGGGTAGACAAACATCCGCTAAAACAATAGTACAAAACGGAATACTTGGTCAGATTAAAGATGGTCAATTTGTTCCTATTGTAGATAGTTCTACTGGCTTACCTATGAAACAAAAAATAGGAAGAGCAGAAGCAATTGAAATTTTAACAAAAAGTAATCCTAATTTTACAAATCTTGATGAGGTAGAACAAAACAGACAAATACAAGCTGTAATTAATTTATACAACAACACTGAGACTATAGTAAATGAAAATCTTAAAGTAGATGAAGATGGTGGATTTGATTTAGGTGCAGCAATTACAGATTTTTTAGAAATATTTCAATAGGAGTCTAAATGACAGTTCTTGAACAAATAAGGCTTGAGAACCCAAATCTTGCCTTAATACCAGATGATGAATTAGTAGAGCAATTATTAGATTCTTATACAGGTGATTTAGACCCTGAACAGTATGTTCAATCTTTAACACAAGATATGCCTGTTAAATCTCCTGTAGAGGCACCTACAATTGCAGGTAAAAGACCTATCGGTGCTGCAACAGACCCAAGTGACATTGGCTTTGGTGAGGCTTTTACATCTGGTTTAAAATCTAATTGGCAAAGAACTTGGGGGCCCGGTATTACTTACCTTCGTGGTGGTATTGCAGGTCTTATGGGTGATGAAGAAAGAAGTGCTGAATTATATAGTCAAGCTGCACAACAAGATAGAGATATACTTGATAGAAGTGGTTACATAAGTTTTGAACAAGCAATGTCTGGCCCAGATGCAGGATTAGACACTTTTGTTAAAGCGGGTTTATATGCAACCGGTATGTCAATACCATACACATTGTTTGGTGGTGCAGGGGCATTAGCAGGAAGAGCTTTATTAGGACAAGCAATAGGTAAAACTGCTGCTACTATGACTGGATTTACAGCAGGTAGTTTACCTGTCCAAGCATCATTTAATTTATCAAGACAACAAGAACAAGTTGAGGCAGGTAATTTAGATGAAGTAAATGAAGCGGCAGCGTTTGGTGCGGCTTTACCACAAGCAATTTTAGAAACAGCGTTGTTTCCTGTAGTTGGTAGATTATTAGGCCCTTTATCTAGAACTCAATTTTCTCAAGTATTAAGTAAAGCAACACTTGGAAGAGTTGCAAAGGGCACAGCTACTGCCGGTGTAACTGAAGCAATTACAGAAGTTGGTCAGCAAGCTATAGAAAGATATCAAGCAGGTTTACCTATAGATAATGAAGACGCTATAAGAGAATACAAAGAAGCAGCAGCAGCCGGAGCATTTGTTGGTGGTTTACTTGGTGGTGCTACCACTGTAGCAGGTGAAACAGCAAGAGCAGTTCAACCTAAACCAAAAGAAACTCCTGTAGATAAACCTGTAGAAGCACCAAAAGTAGAAAAGGGTGTTATACAAGACACCACTGTTACCCCAGAACAAATTGATACAGCAACTGAAGAACAGGTAAAAACAGAGCAAGCCAAACCCAAAAACTTTGTAGTAGAAAAGCAGGGAGAAAAGTTTGCATTAAAAAGACAGGACTTAGATACAACAGGAAATGTATCGAGTATAGGTACAGTTGGAACATTTAATACTGAAGCAGAAGCCACAGCAGAGCAGCAGAAACAAGAAGACCAAAAAAACAAATTAACAGAACAAACATATTTTACAAAAGAAGCTATAGTTAAAGAAAACCCAACTGTAGGTAATCTAATTAATGAATTAGAAGATGTTGGAAACACTATTGCACCACATGTACAACAAGTTTACTTTCAAAAAAATATAGCCTTACCAAAAGGCAATCTGTCAAATGTCAAAGCATCTGGCGGAAACGAGTTTTCCGTAGTTGATGGTTGGTATGACAGAACAAGTGACCTAGCAGCAATCTCATTAATAGACCAATCAAAAGCATTAGAAACTACTGCACATGAAAATTTTCATGCGTTGCAAAGACAAATTGGTCGTGGTTATCAAAGCGGTTTATTCTTAGAAGCAGAACAAAAAGCACTAGATACTTTCTTGCCGGGTGGTAAAGTATCTGAATTAGCACAACCTGTACAGCGTGGTCTTGGCAAAGATGTTATGCAAAGATTGCAAGAGCGACATGGAGAAAACATTCTTTCTAATAGAGAGATGCAAGCCTACGCCTTTGGAGCATACACAACATTAAAAAGTAAAAAGAAAAATCTTGCTGCACCTAATCCAGTCATAAGAGCATTTAATCGCTTGTTCGAATTAGTTAAGCGTGCGGGTAATGTATTTAGAAAAAACAAAATTAATAATGTTAATCAACTGTTTGAAAAAGCTAGAACAGGTGAGATAGGTAAGAGAGCTAAACCTAAAGAGGGTGTAGAACAATTACGAAAAGAAGCACTAGCAAGAGAAGATAAAAAAGAACTATCGCTTACAACTGTTAAAACAGACAAGGGTGATATCAAATCTATTATACCTAATATTGACCCGAACTACGGGGAAGAGATAATTAAAACAATTTATAACAGAGGTATAACAGGTAACAGACTTCTCAAAATGCAGGTTGCAAGAAGAAGACCAGAGCAAAAAGGTGAAGCAGAGGATGTTGTATTATTAGCAAATAACGAACAACAATTACTCAGCGATAAAGAATACATAATTGTTAGAGATGATGTTACTGGTGCAACAGCAAGAATTGGTGATGCATCTGGTAGAAATGTTAGCAAAGAATACGGAACACCAGAACTAACAAGAATAGGTAAGGCTTATGCAAGAGCAGTAGAGAGAGCACCGGGATTAGAATTAGCTTTATCGACTGTTCCTATTAGAAAAAAACCACCTAAAGAAAAATTTAAAAAAGTAGGTGAGCTCGGTAAATTCTTTGACGATAAACAACAAATGTCAGACCCAATGGATGACAATGCTTTTAAGAAAGCTGTTAAAGAAACTGCAAAAGAAGTAGAGTTTCAAAAAGACAGAGTATTAAATGGCATAGGTTGGTATTCAAAAGATGCAGTAGATACTCTTAATTCGCTAGAAGAGGTATTTCCATCTTTTAAAACAGAGGCACATGATAAAGATTTATTTGCTGTATTAACTGCTATTACATCAGTAAATAGAAATCCAAGAGAGAATGTAGAAATAGCTGCAAGAATATTTGATTATTATAAAAGAAATGGAGTTATACCAGTAAAAAATCCATCTACAAATAAATTTTGGAGTATGCCGACTGTATCAAAACAGCTTACATTACTACAATATATGTTAGATAAGTTTGGTATAAGAGGCACTATTGATTTTGTTAAAAGTGAAAAAACAATTAGACAACTTGCACAAGTTCAAAGAGATTCTGGTAAAGCAGAATATGGAAATGTAATTAAAGACAATTATTTACCTACATCTAAACCTTCTTTAGGAACAGGTAAAGGATTAGAAACTAATGTTCTAGGCACATTTATATTTGGCCCTAAAGTTGGTAGATTTTATCTTGATGTAAAAGGTATAAAGCCAGAAGAGGCACAAGGTGTTACAAAAGACGTTTGGTTTTCTCGTAGTTTTTATAGACAGTTTGGACAATTAACAGACAAGACACCTTCATCTAGAGATGGATTAAAAGGTGCTATGCTTAAAAAGCATGAAAAAAGAGGTGATGAATTTGCAGCAGCATTAGCAAAAGAAACAAATTTAACACCAGATGATGCACAAGCAGCACTATGGTATTACGAACACGAACTGTACGCAGACACTGTAAAACAAGCAGCTCCTTTGTATACCTTGTCAGATGGTGCAAAAAAGTTTATAGATAAATTTAAGAAAGATGAGTATGCAGAAATTAAGTCTAAAAGTCGTAACCCAAGCGTTGAAGTTGGAAACAGAATTGAACGAGCAAAGGGTGAAGAAAAAACCACAGAAGAAACAAGAGCCAGAGAAGAAGAAAAAGAATTAAGCGTATCTGAACAAGAACAGATACAAAAAATGGCTAAAACAGCCAGAAGAAGAGGTGAAGGTCAAGCTCTTAAACCTGCAATAGCACCAAGATATTTAGAAGATACAATAGAAAAAGGTGAAGATGTTTTATCTATTGGTGCAGGATTTGGACAACAAGAGAAAGCCATTGCTGATAAAGGTTTTAAAATTACAGCAGAAGATAAAGGTGCAGACCAGATTGCAGAGTTACAAGAGTTAGGATTATTTAAAGGCTCTACAGAAGAGCTAATTGCAAAAGGTAAACGATATGACACTCTTTTAGTTGCTAATGTAATAAATGTACAAGAGTCATCTCAATTAAGAGATAAATTGATGAATGATATTTATCTTTTAATAAAACCAAGAGGCAGATTAATTATAAATTTATCGCAACCAATAAAACCGGGTGCACCTAAAACAAATGCAGAATTAAAAAAATTATTAGAAGATTATTTTAATGATGTAACAACTGTAGAGTTAGAAGGTAAGAATAGACCAAACTTATTTGAAGCAAAAAATAGAAGAAAAATAAATGAGGTAGATACTCTTTCAAGAGATACGCTAATAGAAAACAACCTTGAGTTTGCCGTAACTGACAGAAAATATGAAGAAGGAACTCAAAGAGTACAAGCAACAGTAAATCCTAAAAAGTCTAGAAGAACAGTAGCAGGATTTTGGAAACAATTTAAAGATAAAATGGATGTTAGATTTCATCAAGGTCTAACAGACCAATATATATCTGTTAAGAAATTTATAGGTGATGAGCCTTACAAAGCACTTACCATGACTTATGGTTCTAGTGGTGCTACAGAATCAGCGTTGTTGTATGGCGTTCCATTTATGGATAAAGATGGTGCTATAGATTTAAAAGCAAATACTCTAGGCAAAGGTTTATTTTCAAGATTAGAAAAATTAGGGCCAGACCTTACAGATTTTTTAACTTGGGTAGCTTCAAACAGGGCGAAAGCTATATACGACAGAGGAATGGAAGCAGGACTATCCAGTCGAGCAGATGTAATTGTAGCAATAAAAGATTTACAAAAAGGTAGAGAAAAAAAATTTAATGAAGGTTTGAAAGATTTACAAGAATTTAATAATGCATTTTTAGATATAGCTGTTAAATCTGGATACTTAGACCCACAATCAAGAAAGGCTTGGACTGAGGTTGATGGATTTAATTTTTACATACCTTTCTATAGATTATTAGACGATAGTGCTAGCAACAGTGGCCCTAGAGCTGCTGCTGATATAGTTAATCAAAAAGATTATCCTGCTCTTCGTGGTTCTGATTTACCTGTAAATGATTTGTTAAATAATTTAATTCAAAACTATGCTTTCTTGACTGAAGCATCTTTAAAAAATGTAGCAGGTTTAAAGACACTTGAAAAAGGTGCAACTATGGGTGTAACCAGACAAGTTAAGTTTCCATCTAAAACATCTGTGTTTGTTAGAAAAAATGGTAAAAAAGTATTCTATGAGGTTGATGAACCTTTAGTATTACAATCCTTAACAGCATTAAATTGGAATGGTTGGCAAAACCCTGCAATGGGAACACTACGACAATTTAAAAGATTTCTAACTTATGGTGTAACTGCAAGTCCTGCATTTAGAATAAGAAACTTAATAAGAGATTCAGTGCATTCTGTTGCTGTAGGTAAATTAAAAGTTAATCCACTAGGAAACGTATTAGAGGGATTTAAAGGTTTATCAAAAGATAAAAACAAACAAGCGTCAGAACTTAGAGCGAGACTTGGTTTTGGTGGAGGTAGTATTCACTTTGGACATATTTACGGAGCAGACCCAAATGCTTCTGAGATGTTATTAAATAGACAGATTGATGCTAACACTATTATGAAATCTAATGGTTGGGGTGCAGGTGCAAGAAAATTACTATACAAACAACTTGGTGGAGCAGCTAAATGGTGGGAGGATGTCGGAGCATTTTCAGAGAATGTAAACAGAGCAGCACTTTATAAACAATTAAGAGATAAAGGTGTTAGTCACTTTGAGGCTAGTTATCAAGCTCGTGATTTATTAAACTTTAGCAGACATGGTGCTAATCCAATGGTTAGATTCTTAACTCAATCTGTTCCTTTTCTTAATGCAAGATTACAAGGTTTAGATAAATTAGTTAGAGCTATGGGCCCAGAGCAAAGAGCACAACTATTAGCAGTATTAGGAACATACTCTTTAGCATCAATAGGTTTATACTTAATGTATAAAGATGATGAAGATTTTAAACAAAGAGAACAATGGGACAGAGATACTTATCACTGGTTTAAGATACCCGGAACTGAGGGTGTATTTAGAATACCTAGACCATTTGAGGTAGG
>Ga0209232_1001830_pt1 | contig 11111 bp, 10 predicted proteins | sample ETNvirenome_2_60_FD_184066 | JGI IMG/M metagenome (GOLD analysis project Ga0209232, IMG submission 184066) | Marine viral communities from the Pacific Ocean - ETNP_2_60 (SPAdes) (version 2) | ecosystem: Environmental > Aquatic > Marine > Oceanic | place: Pacific Ocean | collected 2013-06-22
CGGGCGACGGCAATGGCCGCCCGCCGCCGGGCAGCGGCAACCCCGGGCGTCCCGACTGGAACAGCGGTCGCCCGCGTCCCGATCCGCAAAATGGCGCCGGCCGTCCGCGCCCGATCCGCAACCTGCCCGCGACCGAGCCGGGCGAGATGTTTTCGACCCCGCGCCCTGGTGCAAACACTGGTGCGGACATCCGCCGTCCCCCGCGCGCCGATCGGCCCGCCCCGGTGTTCCGCCAGCCGCCCGCCGCGCAGTCTGCCCCGCCGGTGCGCGCCGCCCCTCCGCCCGCCGCGGCGCCAGAACCCCGCCCGGCCCCGGCCGATCGGGTGAGCCGTGCCGACCGCCAGAACAAGGTTCGCGAAGACTAGGGGTTCGCGAAGACTAGGGGGCTGGCGCCGCGGGCTGCGTCGCCGGTTCCTCCTTCACCCCCGCCGACACCACCGTCGCGGCGACCAGATCGCCGATGACGTTGAGCGTCGTGCGGCACATGTCGAGGAAGCGGTCGACGCCCAGGATCAGGCCGATCCCCTCGGGCGGGATGCCGACCGAGGCGAGGATCAGCGCAATCACCGGCAGCGAACCCGCCGGCACCCCGGCCGTACCGATGCCGCCCAGGATGCAGACCAGCATCACGAAAATCTGCTGCGTCAGCGTCAGGTCGATGCCGAAAAACTGGGCAAGGAAGATCACCGTCACCCCCTCGAACATCGCGGTGCCATTCTGGTTCGCGGTCGCGCCGATCGTCAGCACAAAGCGCGCGACGCGGTCGGGCAGATGCAAGCGGTCGTGCGCGACGCGCAGCGCCGTCGGCAGGGTCGCGTTCGACGACGCGGTGGCAAAGGCCATCACAAAGGCTTCTTGCGTCTCGCGAAAAAAGGCGACCGGCGATTTCTTCGCCAGCGTCTTCAGGATGATCGGGAACACGATGAACATCTGGAGCGCGAGCGCGAGCAGGACGACGCCGACAAAGGCCGACAGGCGGATGATCAGGTCCCACCCGAACTGCGACGCCAGATTGAACATGAAACAGAAGATCGCGATCGGCGCGAGCTGAATGACCAGGCCGATCAGCTTCATCGCGACCGCGAACACGCCCTCGACCACCGACTTGAGCGCCGCGGTTTGCGGTGTTTGCACCAGCATGAGCCCGACGCCAAAGAACAGCGCGAAAAACATGACCGCGAGCACGTCGTTGGCGCTCATCGCCGCAAACAGATTGTCGGGAACGATCGCGACGACCGCGTCCATCCCGGTCTTGGCCTCACCCGCCCGTTCGGTGATCGCGCGCGCGCCCTCGGCCCCCTCGGCGATCAGGCTGCGCGCCAGCGCCGGATCGACCCCCGCCCCCGGCTGGAGCAGGTTGACGACGAGCAGGCTGACCGCCACCGAAATGGTCGCGACAATCACGGTGTAGATCAAGGTCCGCACGCCGATGCTTTTCAGCGCCCGCATCTCGCCCATGTCGGCGACCCCAACGATCAGCGCCGACACCAGCAGCGGAATGACGAGCATGAACAGCAGGCGCAGGAATATCTGCCCCAATGGTCCGGTGACATAGGCGGTAACCGCATCGACCCATGGCGCGTCGGCGGCGCCATAATGGACCGCGAGCCCGGCGATCAGCCCGGCCGCGAAACCGGCGAACATTCGCCATTGCAGGCGCCGCGCGTGCGCGTCCTCGCGGCTTGCGGCTCCGGCCGTTATCGCTTCCGCCATGGCTCAGCTCCCTTGCTCGCCCCCAATTGGGCGGCCGGAACGCTGACGATCAGGCGTTGTCGGCCGCAGGCTTGTTCCCGCCATCCCCCATGTCATCACGAAGATCGAGCCCGCGGGTTCCATGGTGCGGCGTATGCGCCGGGGCGTGCGGCCGTTCGGCGTCGGCGGGTTCGGGCACTTCGAGCATGCCCTCCCACTTGGTGATGACGCTGGTCGCCACCGCGTTGCCGACGACATTGGTCGCGGTGCGGCCCATGTCAAGGAACTGGTCAATCGCCAGGATGATCGCCACGCCCTCGACCGGCAGGCCGAATTGCGCCAGCGTGCCGGTGATCACGACCAAGCTGGCGCGCGGCACCGCGGCGATGCCCTTTGAACTGATCATCAGCGTCAGCAGGATCAATATCTGGGTGCTGATCGACAGGTCGATGCCATAAGCCTGCGCGATAAAGATCGTCGCAAAGCTCATATACATCATCGAACCGTCGAGGTTAAAGCTGTAGCCCAAGGGCAGCATGAAGCCCGAGATACGGCGCGGCACCCCGAAACGGTCGAGCTGTTCGAACATCTTGGGCAGCGCCGCCTCCGACGAAGCGGTCGAAAAGGCGATCAACAACGGCTCGCGAATATAGCGGATCAGCATCCAGATGCGCTGGCGTAGGAACCCCCAACCGATCGTCAGCAGGATGATCCACAGCAAGAACAGCGAGATATAGAATTCGACCAGCAGTTCGAAATAGGTCGCCAAAATGCCAAGTCCGCTCTTTGCAACGACATTGGCGATTGCGCCGAACACCGCGAACGGTGCAAAACGCATCACATAGCCGGTAATCTGCAGCATCATTTCGGCGAGCGCGTCGGCGCCGCGCACCAGCGCGGAACCCTTTTCGCCGATCGCCGACAAGGCGACACCCGCGAAAATCGAAAATACCAGGATTTGCAGGATGTTGTTCGCGGCCAGCGCCTCCAGCGCATTTTTGGGGAAGATCGACAGGGTGAATTCCCACGCGTCGAGCTTCTTGACCTCGCCCACCAGCTTTGCCGCCTCTGCCGCATCGGGGATCGGCGCGCCGATGCCCGGCTGGAACAGATTGACCATCAGCAGGCCGAGCGCGATCGAGATAAAGCTGGCGGTGATGAACCAGATGATCGCGCGCGTCCCGATGCGCCCGAGGGCGCTGCTGTCGCCCATGTTCGCGATGCCGACGACAATCGTCGACAGCACCAGCGGCGCCACCAGCAACTTGATCAGATTGAGGAAGATGTCGGACAGCAGCTTGAACGTCTTGGTCAGATATTCGAACCACGGTTGGTCCGCGGCCACGCCGATGTGCACCGCGTAACCCACGACCACGCCGAGCGCCATGCCCGCCAATATATACCAAGTCAGCTTGCGGTCCATGCGGCCGTCCCCCTCGAATTTCTTAATGAATGGCGCGCTGTTGCGGACCCGTTATGCGCACCCTTTGAGCCGCCGCAGCGCGCAGCGTCAAGGGCGCGTCACGTCATGAAAAACACGATCGCGAAACAGGTCGATACCCCGGTGATGATATTGAGCGGCACGCCGATCTTGACGAAATCGATGAAGCGGTAATCGCCTGCGGCATAGACAATGGTGTTCGTCTGATAACCGATCGGGGTCGCAAAACAGGCCGAGGCGCCGATCATCAGCGCGATGACGAGCGGGCGTGGATCCCCCCCCAGTTCGGACGCGATAGCCAACGTCACTGGCGTCATCAGCGCCGCGACCGCGTTGTTGCTAAGCAGTTCGGACAGAATTAGCGCGAAGAAATAGATGCCGAAGACGAGTACCCAGGGCGGAGCATCGGCGAGCGAAGGCTTGACCCACCCGACCATCATCGCGACCGCGCCGCTGTTTTCCAGTGCCAGGCCGACGGCGAGCATCGCGAAGATCAGGATCAGCACGTCGCCGTCGATCGTCCCCCACGCCTCTTCGCTGTCGATACAGCGCGTGATCAGGATCACCCCGATCGCAATGATCGCCGCGACCCCGATGGTCAGGACGTTAAGCGCAGCCAGCGTGACGACGCCGAGCATGCAGACAATCGCGATCCATGCCTTGCCGCGCCGAAACGCTCGGACTTTCGCTAAGTCAGCGCCGATCAGGTGCGGGTTATCGCGCAGCGCCTCGACCTCGCGCGCGCCGCCGGCGACGAGCAGGCGGTCGGCGGGGCGGATACGGACGCTGGCGAGGTCGGGGCCGGGTTCGTGCGCAGGACGGTCGAGGCCGATGATCCGGGCGCGGATCTTTTGCAGAAAGGGAATATCGATCAGGCGCTGGCCGATCGCGGGATGGTTCGATGCGACCATCGTTTCGACGACCATGTCGCCCTCTGCCGGATCGCCGCTACCGATCCCGAGCCGGAACCGCCCCTGCTCGCGCCAGGTCATCAAGGTCGCGCCATCGACACGAACGATCAGGCGGTCGCCGGGAGCAAGAATCCAGTTCTCCAGCTCGGCGCCGCGAACCACCGCCGACGCGCGGCGAATGCCAACGATCCGCCCCGTGCGCGGCAGGTCGCGAAACACCTCGACCGTCATGCCAACAAGGTCGTCCGCCTCGTCCAGCACAAGTTCGGAAAGATATTGGTGCGCGTCGTGCGTTCCGGCGGGCCCCTTGATCGGACTATCGGCCGGAAGCAGCCACCACATCAACGCCAGCCCGATCATCCCCGACGCCGCGGTGACGAGGCCGATCGGGGTGATCTCAAAAATTCCGAACCGCTCCATTCCCGCATCGCGAACGATGCCGTCGACGACAAGGTTGGTCGAGGTGCCGATTAGGGTGAGTGTCCCGCCGAGTACCGCGGCGATCGACAATGGCATCAGCAGTTTTTTGGCGCTGACCCCCGTCACCTCGGCCAGCTTCAGCATGATTGGCACCAGCACGACCACCACCGGCGTGTTGTTCAGGAACGCCGAGGCAACGAGCGCTCCGACAAGCACTTCGACAATCGCAAGCCGGGGATGTTTTTCGGCGCGAACCATGATCGCGTCGGCTACCCGCTGGATTACCCCGGTACGGATCAGCGCCCCGGACAACACAAACATCGCCCCGATGACGATCGGCGCCGAATTGGAAAACACCGAATACATCGCATCGGAATCGAGGATGCCGAGCGCCAGATAGACGCAGGCGCCGACGACAGCGATTACCGTCGCAGGCAGGCGTTCCAGCATGAAGCCGACAAAGATGCCGACCAGAATGACCAGCGAGATGACGGCCTGATGCGCTTCGATAAAAGCCTGAATAAACTCCATTACCGTCGCATCACCCGCATTGCGCGCGGTGGAGCAATTTGTGATCGGCAAGGACGAGCGCCATCATCGCCTCGACCACCGGGGCGCCGCGGATGCCGACGCACGGATCGTGGCGGCCCTTGGTGACGATATCGGCCGCCTCGCCGACCTTGTTGATCGTCGGCACCGGGGCCAGGATCGAGCTGGTCGGCTTGAACGCGACGCGCACGACAACGGGCTGACCGGTCGAAATGCCGCCCGCAATGCCGCCGGCGTTGTTCGACAGGAAATCGGGGCGATTGCTGCCGTCGGTCGCGGGGCGCATCGGATCGGCATTTTCCTCACCGCGCAGCCGCGCCGCGGTAAAGCCGGCACCGATCTCGACGCCCTTGACCGCATTGATTCCCATCATCGCGGCGGCCAGGTCGCTGTCGAGCTTGGCATAGATCGGCGCCCCCCACCCGGCGGGAACCCCGCTGGCGGCACATTCGATGACGGCGCCGAGCGAGCTGCCCGCCTTGCGCGCCGCGTCCATCAGCGCTTCCCAGCGTTGCGCCGCGGCGGGATCGGGACAGAAAAACGGATTGCGATCAATTTCTTCGAGGTCGAAGTTCGCAGGGTCGATGGCATCACCGCCGATTTCGGCGACCCAGGCATGAATCTGCACCTCGGGGATGACCAGCCGCGCGACGCCGCCCGCAGCGACGCGCGCCGCGGTTTCACGCGCGCTCGACCGGCCGCCGCCCCGATAATCGCGGATGCCATATTTGGCGTCATAACTGTAATCGGCGTGGCCGGGGCGATAGGCCTGCGCGATGTCGCCATAATCCTTCGACCGCTGATCGACATTGTCGATCATCAGGCTGATCGGGGTGCCCGTCGTCTTGCCCTCGAACACCCCCGACAGGATGCGCACCTGATCCGGCTCCTGCCGCTGCGTCGTGTGGCGCGACTGGCCGGGGCGGCGCTTGTCGAGGAACGGCTGGATGTCGGCTTCGGACAGCGACAGCCGCGGCGGACAGCCATCGATGACGGCACCGAGCGCGGGGCCGTGGCTTTCCCCCCAGGTCGTGAAGCGAAGGACGCGTCCGAAGCTGTTGAAACTCATTGCCCTATCCCATCCGGCCGAATGCGGGTGCGTAATCCGCCCGTCCGCCTAGCGGCCAAGCCGCGCCCGAGTCCAGCATCATCGCCATGAAATGCGGCCCGGCAAAGGGCGAAGCAAAGCGCGCAGCCAATTCAGGCGAATAGCCGAAACGCGGGTAATATGCCGCGTGGCCGAGGACAAAACTGATCGCGCAGCCCTGTTCCCGCAGTGCAGCGAGACCGGCACGGATCAGCGCGTCACCGATGCCTTGCCCCTGTCGCCCCGGAACGACCGACACCGGCGCCAGGCCGGCGGCCGGAATCGCGGCGCCATCGGCCACGACGTCCATCCGGCTGAACAGCATATGCCCGGCGATTTCGTCGCCTTGCGTCGCCACCAGCGACACCAGCGTGTCGCCGTCCGCTTCGATCATCCGCACCAGCTCGGCTTCGCCCTGATGGCCATATTCGGTCGCGGCAAAGGCGGCACGAATGACCGCGTCGATGGCATCGGCATCCGCCGCCGTCGCGGCGCGGATGCCGAAAGCCTCAGGCAAGCGCGATGTCCGGCGCGTCTTCCTGTTTCATGCCGACGGTGTGGTATCCCGCGTCGACATGATGCGTTTCGCCGGTAACCCCGCTCGCCAGATCGCTGAGCAGGTACAGCGCCGAGCCGCCGACGTCGTCGATGGTGACGTTGCGGCGCAGCGGTGCATTATGCTCGTTCCATTTCAGGATCAGGCGGAAATCACCGATGCCCGATGCCGCGAGCGTCTTGATCGGCCCCGCCGAGATCGCGTTCACACGCACCCCCTGCGGGCCGTAATCATTGGCGAGATATTTGACGCTGGTTTCCAGCGCCGATTTGGCGACGCCCATCACGTTGTAATGCGGGATCACCTTTTCGGCGCCATAATAGCTCAAGGTCAGCAGCGAGCCGCCGCCGTTGCCGGTTTCGGGGTCGAACGGCGTCATCATCGACGCCGCGCGCTTGGCGACCGCGGTAAAGCTGTACACGCTGATGTTCATCGTCATCAGGAAGTCGTCGAGCGTCACATCGGCATAATGGCCGCGCAGCGCCTCCTTGTTGGTATAGCCGATCGCGTGCACCACGAAGTCGATCGTCGGCCAACGCGCCGACAGCGTCGCAAACGCCGCATCCAGATTGTCCATATCCGACACGTCGCAGTCGATCAGGAAATCGCAGCCGAGTTCGTCGGCGAGCGGCTTCACCCGCTTCAACATCACATCGCCCTGGTACGAAATCGCCAGCTCGGCGCCATGTGCGTGCAACGCCTTGGCGATGCCCCACGCCAGCGACTTGTCGTTGGCGAGCCCCATGATCAGCCCGCGCTTGCCCTTCATCAGACCCGTCATTTTTCTTCTCCGGCCTTTGCCAATTTTATGTCGTCGATGCGCCCAATAGCGTCATGGCCCAAATCCTCAACCTCGACGAGCGCGGCGTTGAGTTCGGCGCCCATCACCATACCCAATCCGACGAGGTAGAAAAAGAACAGCGCGACCATCACCCCCGCCAGGCTGCCATAGGTCGCGTCATAGCTGAGCAGGCTGGCGAGCAGCGGCGGCAGCGCCAGGGTGACGCCAATCCACCACAGGGTCGTGAACAGCGCGCCCGGCCATTTCGGGCATTGCTTCAGCCGCCGGTATTTCGACGGGGTCAGGCTGTAGAACAGCATGTAGATGGCGAGGAACAGCCCGAGCCCCGACACGCCGCGCGAAATCGCGACCACGCCCACCGCCTGATATTGTTCTGGCAGCACGCGGCTGACAAATTGTTCGACCCCGACGATCAGCACCTGCATGCTGAACGACAGCAGCATCAGCACCACGGCCCCGGTGATGATGCCGATCGACAGCAGCCGGTAATGGAAAAAACCCTTGCTGAAATGGGTGCCATAGGCGCGGCGCAATATGTCGCGCACCGTTTCGATCAGACTGCCGACGGTCCACAGCGCGACGAGCGCGCCGAGCCACAGGAAAATGCCGGTGCGCGCGGTCATCGCTTCGCGGATCGGCCCCGCCAGCGCGCTGGCGACCGACGGCGGCATGGTCGAGAACACCGCCTCGATCGCCGCCTCACCCCCGACACTGCCGCCGATCAGCGAAAAGGCGGCGGCGAGCAGGATGAAGAAGGGAAACAGCGCGATCAGCGCCAGATAGGCGAGATTGCCCGCGTGGATGAACCCGTCGGTATAGGTGCCGACGACGACGCGGCGGACGATATGAAACGCCCGCGTCCCCGGACCGAGCCGCTGACGACCGGCATCAAATACCCCCTGCGCCCGCGCGCGCAGCTTGATCCGCTTGGCGCGTTCGGCGCGCGCTTCGGGCGAATGCGGCGAATGACCCTCGGCCAGAAACTCTTTGCCGACTTCCTCGGTAACCTGTTTGGCCAGCGCATCCGCCGCCTTTTGATCGGCCCTCTCAGTCACGCATCACACGCCGAGGTCGGCCCGGACCGCGCGCGGATCGGTCCAACCGCCGAGCAGCGCGACCAGCGCATCGTCGTCGGCGGGCAGGTCGATCATCAACCGCACCAGCTGATCGCCGCGGTCGCCGCCTTTCTGGCTGAACCCCTTGCCCTTCAGCCGCATGACCTTGCCCGACGTCGATCCGGCGGGAATTGACAGCATCACCGGGCCATCGACCGTCGGCACCTTGACCTTCGCGCCCTTGACCGCCTCGTTCAGCGTCACCGGCAGGTCGAGGCGGATGTTGGCGCCTTCGCGCACGAAGAACGGATGATCCTTGACCGTGATCGTCACGATGCCGTCGCCGGTGCCGCCCGGCCCCGCCTGCCCCTTGCCCGCCAGCCGCATCTGGGTGCCGGTTTCGACCCCGGCGGGCAGTTTCAGGTCGATCGTACCGCCGTCGGCCAGCGTGATGCGCTGCGGCGCCTGGGTCGCGGCGTCGACGAACGACACCGCCAGGCGATAGGCGACGTTGGCGCCCTTTTGCGGCGGCGCGCTGCGACCGCCAAAGCCGCCGAACCCGCCGCCCGCCGCGGCACCACCGCCACGCCCGAACAGGCCTTCAAAAATGTCGCCGAAATCGGCGCCCTCGTTGCCGAAACCGCTGAAACCGCCCGGCCCGGTCCGCTGATCGCCGCGGAACCCGCCGCCACCGCCATAGCCGAACGGCATCGCCGGATTGCCGTCGCCGTCGATCTCGCCGCGGTCGAACTGCGCCCGCTTGGTCTTGTCGGACAGGATGTCATACGCCCGCGTGACCTCGGAGAATTTCTCCGACGCCTTCGGATTGTCCTTGTTCTTGTCGGGGTGCAATTGCTTGGCGAGCTTGCGATAGGCCGATTTGACCTCGGCTTCGCTCGCGCCTTTTGCGACGCCCAGGATGGAATAGGGATCTGCCATGGTGTTCCTGTAGCCCGATAAGTGATTGGCCGGGAAGGCCCGATTGCGCGTCGATGTGGTAATGTGTCGCCAAACGGTCAAGTTCCGCCTTTCGCGTCATCGCGCGCCGCATTATGACCGGGCGGATGAGCGATGACCCCTTTGCCCTGTTCGATCGATGGTTCGCCGACGCGCGCGCCAGCGAGCCCAACGACGCCAATGCGATGGCGCTCGCGACGACCACCGCCGATGGTCACCCGTCGCTCCGCATGGTGCTGCTCAAGGGGCATGGCCCCGACGGGTTTGTGTTTTACACCAACCTCGACAGCCGCAAGGGCGGCGAGCTGGCGGCGAACCCGCATGTCGCGTTGCTGTTTCACTGGAAATCGCTGCGGCGGCAGATCCGCATCGAAGGGCCGGTGAGCCCGGTCGACGATGCCACCGCCGACGCCTATTTCGCGACGCGCGGCCGCGACAGCCAGCTCGGCGCCTGGGCGAGCGACCAGTCGCGCCCGCTCGCCGACCGCGCGACCTTTGAGGGACGCTTTGCCGCCATGCAGGCGCGGTTCGACGGACAGGATGTCCCCCGCCCGCCGCGCTGGTCGGGATGGCGGGTGACCCCCGCCGCGATCGAATTCTGGCAGGACCGCGCGCACCGGCTGCACGAACGCACCCTGTTCACCCGCACCGGCGATAGCTGGTCGAGCGGGATGCTCTATCCATGAGCGCGGCGCGGCGACTGCCGATCAGCCAGGTCGATGCCTTTGCCGACCGCCCGTTTACCGGCAACCCCGCCGCAGTGATGCCGCTCGAGGAATGGCTGGGCGATGGCGTCTTGCAGGCGATCGCGGCCGAGAACAACCTCGCCGAAACCGCCTTCCTGATCCCCGACGAGAGCGGCGAGGCCGATTATGAGCTGCGCTGGTTCACCCCGACGGTCGAGGTCGCGCTGTGCGGCCATGCGACGCTGGCCAGCGGCCATGTGCTGTTGTCGGCGGCGCCGTGGCGGCAGGAGATGCGCTTTCGCACCCGCAAGGCCGGGATCTTGCAGGTCGCCCGCGTCGATGGAGAGGGGGGCGACGACGAGGGCTATCGGATGGCGCTGCCCGCTTATCCGCCCGCGCCAAAGGAAATGCCCGACATTGTTCGCGCCCTCGGCGGCGATCCGGCGGACACGCAATGGCACCCGGGCGGCTATGCGATCATCGCCTATCGCGATGCGGCGAACGTCCGCGCGCTGACCCCCGATTTCCGCGCGCTCAAGGACGGCGGCGACGTGCTGTATATCGCGACCGCGCCCGGCGATGGCGATCCGTCGGGCGCCGATGTCGTCAGCCGTTGCTTCGCGCCGGGCGCCGGGATCGACGAAGATCCGGTCACCGGTTCGGCACACAGCGTCCTGACCCCCTATTGGGCGGCGCGGCTGGGGCGCGACAATTTCTCGGCGTATCAGGCAAGCGCGCGCGGCGGCCATGTCGGCTGCCGCCTCGACGGCGACAGGGCAGAACTGACCGGTCGCTGCGTCACGACGCTGGTCGGCGATTTCCTGCTATAAGGCGAAAATTCGGTCGGCTGGCGATCGGCAGACGACCTTCGATTCCCCATCACTTCGTCATTCCCGCGAAAGCGGGAACCCAGTCCGACGTTGCTGCTGGGTTCCCGCTTTCGCGGGAATGACGA
>Ga0209232_1001832_pt1 | contig 11106 bp, 7 predicted proteins | sample ETNvirenome_2_60_FD_184066 | JGI IMG/M metagenome (GOLD analysis project Ga0209232, IMG submission 184066) | Marine viral communities from the Pacific Ocean - ETNP_2_60 (SPAdes) (version 2) | ecosystem: Environmental > Aquatic > Marine > Oceanic | place: Pacific Ocean | collected 2013-06-22
GTTCAGGTGCACCTCTTCGCACAATCGCCGCTCGGAACGAATGCCATAGCAGTAGCCGACGACCAGCATGCGCACCATCAATTCCGGGTCAATCGAGGGGCGTCCGATGGGACTATAGAAGTCCGCCAGGTAGGCGCGCAGATCACTAAGATCCAGGCACTGGTCGATGCTGCGCAGGAGGTGTTGAGCCGGGACGTGATCTTCTAGGTTGAACGAGTAGAACAGGCGCTGCTGTCCTCCCGGTAACTGCCCCATCATGCTGTTCGCCCCCACGCTCGCTGACAGAGCAATTTTGCCAACGGCATGGAGAGGCCGCTACTTTTTCAACAGAATCGGCCAGAAGCGGACAGTGAACCAAGTTAATCTGTCACCTTTCTGCACTGGTAAACCTGAGCGCCTATCCTCCACGGATGCCAAGCCCCGGCCTGAAGAGCGTTTTGGGGTGTCATCACTGAACCCGCTATCTTGTACGGCCTCCAGCAAGACACACCAGCTTCGTCCTGACCCACCTACCCCACTCGGCCAACATCCTTCAAGGTATTGGAGTAGACGAAATCGCCTAGCGCGTCACGCCATCCATCTGGATAACTTTCAAGTGACCGGAGCGCCACAGCCTTAGCACTCACGGGTTGGACAGCAGGAGTTAAGGCTTGTATCGCATTACCCAGTGCGACGTACGCTTTTCGATGCCGTACCCCACCATTAGCCAGCAGGACTCCGAAACGCGAGGGCGCACCAAACTTGAGATGCTCGACGAATGCCGCTACACCGTCGTTCACCGCAATCCCACGCTCGAGCAACAGTCGGGCAAGAAGCGAGACGCCCTGCTCGACCAGTGTTTGCAACGAGTACGCGATCGCGCGAGCGTGGATCCCCAGGATCTCATCAACTTCCATCTGTGTTGATTGAGCGATCTCGGCGAACGTTGCACCACGTACCCACTGCCGAATAATCTCGAAGAATATGAGCTTGACGGACTCAGTGTCCTGCCCATTGTCCAGCCTGAATGCTACACGCACATCTGTCTTGAGCTCAGTATCCTGCCAGGCCCACTCTAGAATCGCTGAAAGAAAATCGTCCGAAACGGGATCGACAGGGCTCGCCCAATCTACCCTGCTCGGCAGCAGTACCTGTTCAACGAACTCCAGAAGGCGCACCTTGGCTCCAGTAGCTTGAAGCCAAGCAATCTTGCCATCGGCCCTGAGCGCAATCAGACGCTGGGCTCGCAACTCAAAGACCGTACGCAGCGTAACGGCAGATCCAGCAGGAAGCTGGTGGGCAGCAAATGTATGGGCGGACAGGTCGGCAGCCAGCCTTAGAAAATCAGAATTTCCAATCTCTTCCGCGATCAGCTCGATGAGCGTTGCATCTACGCCATCAATGAGCGGATGACTGTCAGCCCGGCTCTCCAAGAACTGATTGTTGAGCGCGATAGTGTGGGTTCTAAGGAAATCCTCAAGCTCTCCAATTAATTTGCGCAGCGAGCCTCTGACGGGCTCTCCCGCCCCCGCAGTGGCGACGGGAAGAACCAATCGCCACTGGTCAGGATTCGCACAGATCACCAACCCTCTGGTATTGGCGCCGGCACGACCGGCTCTACCAACTAGGTTCTTGATATCACGGGCGAGCATGTTCTCGGGCTGCCCCCTGCCAACGCGACGCTGCACTGAATACAGAACAAGCGAGCGGATCGGCAGGTTCACCCCTTCTGCGAGCGTGCTGGTACAGATGACCAGCTGGACTCGCCGATCCCTCAGGAGCTCCTCCAAAACCTCTCGTGTCTCCTGGGGGATGTCCCCGTGGTGCAGTACAGCCCCATTGCTCAGAGACCTCGTGCCTATCCAACCTGCACCAAATTCAGTTTCGAGGTAGTCAACGCGCGTACGCAGCGCTTCAATATCCGCATGATCAATGGGCTTGGGTAACGGTAACGGGCAATCCAACTGCTTGATGAGCTCTTCCGCCAAACCGATCGCACCCTGATCCCCGCGCTTGTTTGCGGCGAATATCGCAGTGGTTCCCATCGACAAAACCTTCCGGGCAGCGGCAACAGCTAGGGTCTTGGTTGATGAGAAGCCATAGGTCTTCGTGCGCCCAGTGCGGGCGTTCACGTACTGGAAGATGTTTCGATCCAAAAAACCATGAATCGAATACTGCCGTTGCTGAGCATGCGGGTGCATGTCAAGTCGAACGGACTTGCCCACACCACTACCAGCGGATCGGAGGACAGAAAATTCGGCGATCGCCGGTCGATAGGTGCTTCTGATGACGGTGTCCTCGCCGCCGCCAAGCCATGCGTTGATTTCTTCGATGTTCGGGATGATGGCCGACATGAACACGAAGCGAATCGGATTGACCTGGCGGGCCTTCATCCGCGCCAGCAACAGCTCCAGACCAATACCCCTGCCGGAGCTGTCAAGCAAATGCCCCTCATCGCAGATGACCAGCGATATCCGCTGGGCGAACGCTGGGTCAGCACTGAGAACTCCGGACAGTGACTCAGGGGTCGCGATAAGCGCGTTGATTTGATCGAGCCCATGCACCTCGTCTCCCGAGGGAATCGTCCCGCCATACGCGCAGCGCGCCGCGATCCCCAAGCCGTTTAGCTGACGCACCAGCGAATGGCGAAGCTCCGAAGCCAGCGACCGGTACGGCACGATCATGACCGCGACGTGGTTCGGATTGCGCTTCAGGTGCCAGTACAGTAGCGTCTCGCAGAGCGTGGTTTTGCCGGCCCCCGTTGGCATCTGCAAGGAGTAGCTTTCGGCGTTACCGAGCAGTCCCCTTTCAATAGCCTGTATCTGGGAGGGGAAGAATTCCCAGGTTGATGGTTTGCGATCGATGAAGGAATTGATCAGGGGCGTCCAAAAAGCATTCGCCCCCTGTGGCAGCACAGCCCGAATATTCGATGCCTCGAAACGAGCCAGCAGTTGACTGAGCAAGGCCGCTGCCACCCACGTATCCGGCCCATCCGCCAATGCGCTTTGTGCCTCGGTGGCGCTCGCCTCTACATTATCCCTAAGACCGAACAGGTCGCCGCTGCGCAGGTGCTCCCGCACTTCGATGGCAGTCTGAGATCCCAGGTTGCTCGGGCGGGCCAGGAAGTCATAGCACGCAGCCCATGGGTTTTGTGGATCGGTGGGTCGAGTTGACTGGCGCATGGCCAGGCAGGCCGACGCTGGAAAGTCGCCAAAGTAGAACGCTGCTGCGGCAAAAAGAGCTGCTTCATTTTGCGAGATACCCAGCGCTTCAACCTGCTCAGCCGGGGTCTCTTTCGAAAACTGGAGGAAGGCATTACCCAGCTGTGCCCAGTCGTCGCTGCGGGTGTTCATGGAGTGAATACCGTCGAATAGCTCTCCGACGAGCGAGATGTAGTAGTCGGCAAGGCGACTCCCGATCTGAGCAAGCTCAATAGGCAAGGCGATCACGGAAAACTGACCGAGGTGCCGGGCCATGTCTGCGTCGTTGATCCATCTCTGTAGGGACGCTCTCATATCAACGCACCGACGCACGCACAGCTGCAAAAGCTGCGTTGTAGGTAGCGTGCAAATTCGGCACTGAGATCACCACGAGTGTGTACTCATCACTGGCCGTGGCGGGCGCATTGCTGAGTTCAGCGGTGATAAAATTCTCACAGATGACGGCGACTGCCCTGTATCGTACGGCTGCAGGCGGATGATCAACCGCGTTAATAAACCGGTTGAGAAGCGGAATGTCGACGTCACCGAGATCCTCAGTAATAGCGCGCTCACGTAACCACACCAGTGTGCTCGCGAGCCTGCTAGTGCGATCTTTCGCGCAGTCTGTAATAGCAGAGCCGATTGGATCTGAGGAAGCGGCAGTGGATTTGACCTTCACCTCAGCACACAGCACCTGGTCATCAGTGCTAGCAGCTGGACGTTTCGGCATGATGAAGTGAACGACATCCGACTTGGGCGCCGGCTTGGTTCTGTCCTGCTTGAGCCGCCATTTCTTGGGGCCTATGGCGGCACCGGGAAACTCCTTGGCGGACTGGTAGAAGTAACCGAGCACCTCGCCGAAGTCTCCCGCCATGGTTGCACCAGCATCCGGAAGCTTGCTCGCCAGAACGTCTGAAAGAGTAAGCCCGTGGTGATCCGCCGCAGCCCGGAGAACCTCATCGGTGATGTAACAGCGACGCAATGGCTCGATGATGGCCGCCTCCAAAAGCGCCACCTGCTGGGTAGTCATCCTGACCAGGACGTACGGCTGCTCCTGCTCGTGCGGGAACCACTGAATAGCGTTTCTGAAGTCAAAACCGAGATCATCCATGACTAATGGTCATCCTAGAATAAGGCCTGGGAGCCGGCCCGCGGTCAACCCAAGGATGGCCACCACAGTACGCTAAAAAAAAGGGCTAATGTCAATAGGGCAGCTGATAGCACCGTTACTGCCAGGCTCAATCGTACTTCCCGGATGCCGCTCAAGGTAGTTAACGCTCATGTTCGCCGGAACCTAGATCCAAGGCTACATCAATCCAGCCAGGCTCAGGATCGAGATGTATTGGAACGTTTCCGAATTGCTGACATTGACAGCAGTGATCATCTCTGGGAGCGCAATCGTGACGCGGAGCGACGCAGGATAGGGAACAAGATTTATTGGCATCACCGTCCGCTTTTGGCCGCTAGTGTGCGCTCTCTTGCTTGGATGGCATTACGTTCTGGCCCAACGTTACTGTAGCGAATCCGCAGCAGTATCAATCAAAGCCTCCTGTATCCCGCGTGAAGAAAGACGCTACGTTGCGCCCGTTCTTCCACGGCTTCGCTTGCCGCCCCGCTACGGCAGATTCGAAGCATTCATCGAAATGTCATCATTTAGAAGCAGTGCGTTAACAAGGAATTTCTACCCTTTGCATCGCGAACCGCAATTGTGCGGCCAGCAATATTGCGAAAGGTGATCAAATGACGCCCCATCCGATACAGGACGCCGTGCTGCGGGTCGACCGGTTGAGCGTCGTCTACCCAGGCGGCGTGACAGCCCTACGCGATACCTCGATTGCATTTCGGCGTGGTGAGTTCACCGTGCTGCTTGGTCTCTCGGGCGCAGGCAAGTCGACCTTGCTCCGTAGCCTCAATCGACTCGTCACGCCCACTCGCGGCAGTGTCACCAGCGAGCTCGGTGAGCTCGGCAGCGGCTCGGCCTTGCGTCAGCATCGTCGGCGTACCGCCATGATCTTTCAGCACCACCAGCTAATCGAACGTCAAAGCGCACTGGCTAATGTGCTTACCGGTCGGCTGGCCTTTCACAACACGCTCCGCTCGCTGTTTCCTCTGCCGCGTGCCGATCAGGAGATTGCGCTCAGTTGCCTCGCTCGGGTCGGTCTGGCAGACAAGGCGCTAAGCCGGGTGGACAAACTGTCCGGTGGCCAGCAGCAGCGGGTAGGCATCGCGCGTGCGCTAGCGCAACAGCCCGCGATCATTCTTGCCGATGAGCCGGTAGCCAGTCTCGACCCGGCCACTTCGGTCCGTGTTCTCGGACTGCTGCGCGACATCTGCAAGGAAGACGGCATCACCGCCATCGTTTCGCTGCATCAACTCGAATATGCCCGCCGCTTCGCCGATCGCGTCGTCGGGCTGGCCGATTCTCAGATCGTTTTCGATGCCGCGCCCTCGGAACTCACCGATGCGCAGCTTGAGCGCATCTATGCAGGCCGCTCTACGACTCAGCCAGCAACTGCTCCGGCTGAAACCCCTGTCATGCTCGCACCTTCACTGGAGATGTCCCGATGAAACGCTTATCCGCTCTCTTATTGACCTGTTTGCTGTCCGCTGTTTCAAGTCTGTCCGCCGTAGCGGCCGATGCCGATCCGGATGTGCTAAAGGTTGCGCTGCTGCCGGACGAAAACGCCTCGGAGTTGATCAAGCGAAACCAGCCGCTGAAGGATTATCTGGAAGAGCATCTGGACAAGAAGGTGCAGCTGATCGTAACCACCGACTATTCCTCGATGATTGAGGCGATGCGCTTTGGCCGTATCGACCTGGCGTATTTCGGTCCGCTGTCCTACGTCATGGCCAAAAGCAAAAGCGACATCGAGCCCTTCGCTGCCATGGTCATCGACGGCAAGCCGACCTATCGCTCAGTGATTATCGCCAATGTGGCGTCAGGCGTGAATGAGTATTCCGACCTTAAGGGCAAGAAGATGGCCTATGGTGACCGGGCATCGACGTCCAGCCATCTGATTCCCAAAACCGTGCTTCTTGAGACGGCCGAGCTGACGGGTGGGCAGGACTACGAACAACATTTTGTGGGCACGCATGACGCCGTTGCCGTCAACGTGGCGAACGGAAACGCCGATGCGGGTGGGCTGTCGGAGGTAATTTTCAATCAAGTAGCCGAACGTGGCCTAATCGATCCGAGCAAGGTGAAAGTACTTGGTTACAGCGGCGAATATCCCCAATACCCCTGGGCGATGCGCTCGAACCTGAGCCCCGAGCTGAAAACCAAGGTGCGGGATGTATTCGTCGGTATCGACGATCCCGAAGTGCTGCGCAACTTCAAAGCCGAGGCCTTCGCGCCAATCACCGACGCCGACTACGATGTGATTCGCAACATGGGATCGCTGCTCGGCCTCGACTTCGCCACGATGTGAGCACCGATATGTCTACTCATCATGACGTGCAGGCGCTGCCTGCAGAGCAACGCGAGCACATCCTTCGAGGCTTCGGCCTCGGTTGGTGGCGCCAGCTGGGGCAGGTGGCAATTGTACTCGGAGTGGTGCTGTTGGCCTGCTGGTACGTGGGGCTGCTCGATGCCACCACGCTGCTGAACGGGCTGCCCTCCATCGCGACCCTGGCAGGCGAGGCCATGCCGCCAGACTTTTCGGGCTATCGAAGCTGGATTCGCCCGTTGATCGACACGCTGGCGATGAGCATCGCCGGCACGGCCATCGCAGTGGTGTTCTCGCTGGTGGTGGCCTTCGTTGCAGCGCGCAATACGGCGCCGCACCCCCTTGTGTTCGGTGTTGCCCGGGTGCTGCTCAATGCCCTGCGGTCGGTGCCGGAGCTGATCATGGGCATCATCTTCGTTGCAGCCGTAGGGTTCGGCGCCTTGCCGGGCGTGCTTGCCCTGGGTCTGCATTCGATCGGCATGGTCGGCAAGTTCTTCGCCGAGGCCATCGAGCACGTCGACGAAGCGCCGGTGGAAGCCGCTCGGGCGGCGGGGGCTACGCCGATGCAAGTGCTGCTGCACGCGGTTTTGCCACAGGTGACTCCGCAGTTCGCCGACGTGGCGATCTACCGCTGGGAATACAACTTTCGCGCCTCCACCGTGATGGGCATGGTTGGCGCCGGCGGTATCGGCTTCGAACTCATGGGCTCGCTGCGCATCATGCAGTACCAGGAGGTTGCAGCAATCCTGCTGGTCATCCTGGCCATGGTCACGCTAGTAGACGCCTTCAGTGGCGTGCTGCGCAAACGTTTCAAATAGGACAAACCATGCTGCCGAAACTCGTTATAACTCACCGAGTACACGATGAGATCCTGCAACTGCTGGCGCCACATTGCGAGCTGATGACCAACCAGAGCGACAGCACGCTGACGCGCGAGGAAATTCTGCGCCGCTGCCGCGATGCTCAGGCGATGATGGCGTTCATGCCCGATCGGGTCGATGCAGAATTTCTCCAAGCCTGCCCCGAGCTGCGTGTGGTCGGCTGCGCGCTCAAGGGCTTCGACAATTTCGATGTGGACGCCTGTACTGCCCGCGGGGTCTGGTTGACCTTCGTGCCTGATCTGTTGACGGTCCCGACTGCCGAGCTGGCGATCGGACTGGCGGTGGGGCTGGGGCGGCATCTGCGCGCAGCAGATGCGTTCGTCCGCTCTGGCGGGTTCCAGGGCTGGCAACCACAGTTCTACGGCACGGGGCTGGATAACGCGACGGTCGGCATCCTTGGCATGGGCGCCATCGGACAGGCCATGGCTGAGCGCTTGCAGGGATGGGGCGCGACCCTGCAGTACCACGAGGCGAAGGCTCTGGATACACAAACCGAGCAACGGCTCGGCCTGCGCCAGGTGGCGTGCAGCGAACTCTTCGCCAGCTCGGACTTCATCCTGCTGGCGCTTCCCTTGAATGCCGATACTGAGCATCTGGTCAACGCCGAGCTGCTTGCCCTCGTACGGCCGGGCGCTCTGCTTGTAAACCCCTGTCGTGGTTCGGTAGTGGATGAAGCCGCCGTGCTCGCGGCGCTTGAGCGAGGCCAGCTCGGCGGGTATGCGGCGGATGTATTCGAAATGGAAGACTGGGCTCGCGCGGACCGGCCGCGGCTGATCGATCCTGCGCTGCTCGCGCATCCGAATACGCTCTTCACTCCGCACATAGGGTCGGCAGTGCGCGCGGTGCGCCTGGAGATTGAACGTTGTGCAGCGCAGAGCATCATCCAGGCGTTGGCAGGTGCGCGCCCAATCAACGCTGCGAACCGTCTGCCCCAGGCCGAGCCTGCCGCATGTTGAATCCGGTCTGGCTGAAGAGCCTGGTAGCGATCGTTCAAACAGGCAGTTTTCAGAGCGCGGCGAGGGCGTTGGGGCTGGCCCAGCCGACGGTGTCGCAGCACTTGCAGAAGCTTGAAGAGCAGGTCGGCGTAACGCTGGTGCAGCGCAGTCGTAGAGGCTGCCAGCCTACCACACGTGCGCTGGCCTTCATGCCGCATGCGACCGCCTTGCTCGACATGCACGCCCGGGCGCTAGAAGCCCTGCATGGAAATAGTGAGCGCGTCGGGGCCAGCTCCAACATCGGCACCTACCTTCTCCAGCCATTCGTGCGCAGCTATCTGACGACCGCAAATGAGAGGGGCGAGGTGGATCTGCGCATCGCCGCCAACCCGGATGTGGCCGACCAGCTACTGGCGGGCCAGCTCGACGCCGCGATCATGGAATGGTGGCTACCTCACCCCGACTTCGAACACCGCCTCTGGCGGGTCGAGCCGCTGGTACTTATCGTCAGCCCCGACCATCCGCTGGCTGAAGCAGGGTGCATAGAACGCGATCGTCTGGTGGACCTGCCGATGCTGGGAGGTGAACCGGGTAGCGGTACCGGACGGCTTCTGACCGAATACTTTGGCGAGCTGGGCGTGCCTCGCAGCGGTATGCAGCTAGGCAGCACCGAGGCAGTCAAACAAGCAGTCAGGGCGGGACTCGGCGTGTCGTTGGTGATGGCTTCCGCAGTACAAGACGAAGTTCGCAGTGGCGCGCTGGTAGCTCTTCCCATCCCGGGGCTTGAAAAGCGTCTCCAACTGATCTGGCGCAAACCGCCCGGAAATCTGCACCCGCCGGGATTTGTGCGGCACTTATTGGCCCAGACCGTGTAAAAACGCAGCAAACGATGACCATCAACTTCCGGGGATTTTCTCAGCGTCTAGGAGGCCGTCGGAGGCCCAATCAGGCGCAATCGATAATTCTGGTTGCTATGGCACTTTCGGCTTCAGTACACCTGCTGGAGGGCGGTACGAGTCGTAGAACAGGCCTCAGGCCTTCATCGCTGCCATCAGGGCACCGCTGCCCAGCACGTTCAACACGCGTTTGAGATTGTAGGCGAGCACATGCAGGCTCATCTCGGTACTCACTCGGTCGAGAGTCTTGGTGAGGAAGTGGGTGGCGCCCATCCAGCTCTTCAGCGTGCCGAACGGGTGCTCGACCGTCTGACGGCGGATTCGCATCATTTCAGGCGCTTGATCCAGGCGACTCTGCATCGCTTCGAGCACTGCCTCATGCTCCCATCGGCTCACTCGGCGCTCTGAGCTAGGCGTACAGTGCTCTTTCAACGCACAACCCTGGCAATGCGAACTCCAGTAGCGGTGCAGTTTCAGCCCTTTTTCGACGCTTGAGAACCGCCAGATCAGGCTTTGCCCAGCCGGGCATCGATACTCGTTCTTGGCTGCGTCATAGATGAAATCACCTTTGCCGAAGCGACCAGCCGCTGTCGCTCCCGAGGTCAGCGTCTTGGGCACGAAAACGGTGATTCCAGCCTCATGGCACGCCAGGATTTCTTCGCCTTTGAAATACCCTCTGTCTGCGACCGCCGAGAGTTCCTCGACACCCATGGCCTCTCGCGCTTGCTTGGCCATGGAGCTCAGTTGGTCTCGATCGACCCCGTCGTTCGTGACCTCGTGGGTCACGATCAGGTGGTGCTTCGCGTCGACCGCCGCCTGCACGTTGTAGCCGACTATTCCGCTGCCCCGGGTCTTCATTGAGCGGGCATCGGGATCGGTCAGGGAGATCTGTTTATCCGGTGTTTCGTTGAGCTGTACCTCGATTTCCTTGAGCTCCCGCAGCTTAGTTTTCAAGGTCGCAATCTTGTCGTGGAGGCGTTCGGCTTTGACCTGCGCCACGGCCGGTTCCTGGCGATCAGCGGTATCCAGTGCGGTCAGGTAACGGTTGATGCTGGACTCGATCTCCTCCATTCGCCGCTGAAGCTTGGCGCTGGTGAAATTGCGGTCACGGTTGTTGACCGCCTTGAACTTGCTGCCATCAATGGCTACCAGCGCTTCAGAGAACAGGCCAAGTTGCTGGCACAGCACCACGAACTGCCGACAGACGCCGCGGATTGCCTTGCCGTTATCCTTGCGGAAGTTGGCGATGGTCTTGAAGTCCGGCATCAAACGTCCGGTCAGCCACATCAACTCAACGTTGCGCTGACTCTCGCGTTCGAGACGTCGACTGGACTGGATACGGTTGAGGTAACCGTAGATGTAGATCTTCAGCAGGTCAGCAGGATGGTAGGCGGGTCTGCCGGTTTCCGCCGGGACGACACCCTCGAAACCCAGTAGGCCAAGGTCGAGTTCATCGACGAAAACATCGACCACCCGCACCGGGTTGGTGTCCGCCACGTAGTCATCCAAGCTCTCGGGAAGCAGTGTGCTTTGCCCTCGGTGCTCTCCCTGGATAAAGCGCTTCATTGGCGTCCCCCGCTGATTTTGAATCCATCAAATCACAGCAAGGACGATGCCAACGTTTTTACACGGTCTGGGCCGATAGCTGCCGGCCATAGGTGTCCGCTTCCGGCCCAGAGTGTGTAAAAACGCCCCCAGTAAACCCTTGCTATGATTTCCAAGAGTCTCATCGCAAGGGATGCCCATGAAACGGTTTATCCAGGGTGAAC
>Ga0209232_1001834_pt1 | contig 11092 bp, 9 predicted proteins | sample ETNvirenome_2_60_FD_184066 | JGI IMG/M metagenome (GOLD analysis project Ga0209232, IMG submission 184066) | Marine viral communities from the Pacific Ocean - ETNP_2_60 (SPAdes) (version 2) | ecosystem: Environmental > Aquatic > Marine > Oceanic | place: Pacific Ocean | collected 2013-06-22
CAAAAAAAGTCGCAGCAGACAAAGATTTTGGTGGCCTCACAGCTGTCGATGATTTTGTCGATGAGGATTTAAGCAGACTTGGTTATGTTAGTATTGGAAAAACAAGAGATGCTGAATTAAAAGCTATCTTTAATGAGTTGTTAGGAAAACAAGAAAATGCTCTGCTAACTATAATGTCTGGAACAGAGAGACTTTCTAATTATGTTAGAGCGGTGGGATTTTATGATGACGCTCTTGAAGCAGGAAGAAATAAATTATTTTTTAAAAATTTTAAAGATGCTGAAAAAGCTTTTCCTGCAGGGACGGTTTTAAAAGAAATTAAGTTTATGCAAGAAGGACTTGATCCCTCTGGAAAATTTCAACCAATTAAGGGTTCGGAGGCAAATCCTTTGAATGGTCGCATCACAGACGAATTAACTTTTGAAGCTTTGAAAACTACAAAACAAGTTGAAAAAAGTCTTACAAATAATTTATATGATAATTTTATATTATACCCAAAAGCCACATCACAGATGGCTAAAACTATTTTATCTCCGATAACTCACATGAGAAACTTTATTAGTGCGGCAGCTTTTGCAACAGCAAACGGTATTATACCTGGAGTAACAATATCTCCAACAAAGATGAAACAAGCTTTTAATACTGCTTTTGGAGGGGCTGTTGGAAAAGGCAGGACAGCAGATAATCAAGAATTCTATAAAGAACTTTTAGAACTAGGGGTTACCAATACTAATGTTAGAGGACAAGAATTACAAAAGTTAATGGAAGATATTGACTATGGAGCTAACTTCAGTGCCATAAAAGCTCTAAAAGGATTGTCCAAAAAACTAGGTAGAATAAGGAAAGGAGCTGAGGATATTTATACAGCTGAAGATGATTTTTGGAAAATTACAAACTATATTGTGGAATTACAAAGATTAAAGGATGCTTATGAGACAGCATTTAAAAAAGGTTTAATACAAGACGTACCAGATATAAAAATTTTAAAACGAAAAGCTGCAGATACTGTTAAGAAAACTGTTCCTAACTACGACTATGTGAGTGACACAATTAAATCAATTCGTAAACTACCCTTTGGTAACTTTGTTTCTTTCCCCGCGGAAATAATTAGAACAGGAGCAGGCATCGTTGACACAGCTTTATCTCAAATAAAAGACCCCGTCACAGGCAGTTTAAATTTTATTAAAAGCACAAACCCTGAGAAACTTATAGGATTAAAAAGATTACTAGGTTTTGGAGTCACAACAACGGCGCTGCCTTATGGAATACAAGAGGGTTTCAAAGTCTTGTACGATGTCACCGAAGACGAAATGAACGCCATGAAAAGATATGTCCCAGATTGGTCAAAGAACTCAGTTTTAATACCAATAAGAGATGAAAAGACAGGTAGATTAAAATATATAGATTTCTCACACAGCAACGCGTATGACACTTTAAGTAGACCTGTTCAAACAGTCATAAACGCAGTGGCAGAGGGAAGAGAAGACGGAGATGGAATAGCTGATGATTTTTTCAAAGGTTTAATAGAGTCAACTAAAGAACTAGGAGAACCTTTCTTAAGTGAGGCTATATGGTCAGAGGCTTTATTTGATATTAGTTTCAGAAACGGAGTGACTAACAGAGGGTCTAGAGTCTACAACCCAGACGCAGATCTTGATGAGAAGATTGAAAAATCAATTCAACATTTAATTAAAACACAAATTCCTGGATCCTTTGAACAATTGAAAAGATTAGACAAGTCTATTAAACCAGTCGACATCATAACAAGAGGGCCGACCGCGGACTCTGATAAATACGGAACACAGTATGAATTTTCAGATGAGTTTCTAGGTTTGTTTGGATTTAGAGCAATAAACCTAGACCCTGAGAGAACTTTTAATTTTAAATTAGCCGCCTTTGATAAAACAAAAGGTAACGCAAGAAGATTATTCACAACAGAATTATTAAAAGGTGGAGTTGTTCAACCTGAAGATATTGTTGATAGATATATGCTTGCGAATAAAGTTTCTTATGATGCTTACAAAGAACTTAGAAAAGACTACATTGCGGCTTTAAGACTAAAGGCAAATAGAGAAAAACTAAAAAAAGAATTTGATGATAGAGGTAAAAAGAAAGATTTTCAAAGAATTGAATTAGGGAGATTTGAGCCTTTTAAAATATCTGACGGAATAAAAGATGCCTTTGCTGATAATGCTAGAGAGTTAGGGGTTGTTAATCCTTATTCAGTGGCTGAGAGACAAATAAATAATCTCTATGATTTGTATAGAAACTTACCAATAGGTCTTCCAGATTTCCCTATGTTTCCAAATCCTTTTAGAGAAGCAAGAGAATTATTTCCTGCTACAACCGCACCTAAGTATTTAGACTCTGTCGTGCCAGGAGTAACACCAGATATTTTACCAATGAGTGGTAACCTACGAAACGTCAACCCTCAAACAGGAAATACTAATGTAGAAACAGCTTTACTTGATCCAGATGATCAAGCTATAGCAAGAAATCTAAGGAGATAAGAATGAAACTATCACAACACTTTAGCTATCAAGAATTTATTAAATCACAAACAGCAACGAGAAAAGGCATATCAAACGAGCCTGATGACTCGCAGCTATACAATATGAAAATGATTTGCGCTAATATTTTAGAGCCGGTCAGAGTTCACTTTGACAAGCCTGTCATTATTACATCAGGATTTAGAAGTCCAGAGTTGTGCGTGGCTATTGGATCGTCGACTAATTCTCAACATGCAAAAGGCGAAGCTGCAGACTTTGAGATACCTGGTGTATCAAACAAAGAACTTGCAGATTGGATACATGACAACCTACCCTACGATCAATTGATACTAGAATTTTTTGATGGTAAGGACCCTAACAGTGGTTGGGTGCATTGTTCTCACAAACCAGAGAACAGAGGACAGTATTTGATTGCTTACAAAGATGAGAATAGAAAAACTAAATATGCTCCAGCTATTTAATCCAATCCATTAACTCTTCTCCCATAATCTCATTAGCAATATCTATCTTATCACGTAAAGCTTTGACTATTCTTTCGTCAACAGTTTTCTCAGCTATCAAATCTATGTAGGTCACAATATTTTTTTGACCTATTCTGTGGGCTCTGTCTTCTGATTGTAATCTTTTTTCAAGGTCATAGTTGTTAGAATAGTAAATTACAGTGCTAGCAGCTGTAAGTGTAATTCCATACCCTCCCGTTTGTGTGTTTCCAACAAAATACCTAGTATTTCCATTTTCAGCTTGATACAGAGCAATATTTTTCTGACGTGTGTTTGCATCAACCGCACCATAGTATGCTACTGTAGAGTCATCTCCGTAGGTTTTTTTTAAGACCTCAACTATCTTTTCAATGTCATGCACGTAATTTGCCCAGATAATGACCTTACCTTCTGTTTCTTCCAAAATAGATAACAACTCATTCATTCGATTACTTTTAACTTCATTGACCGTGCCATCATCTGCTTTGAAATGACCACAAGTAATCTGATGAAGTCTCATCATCTGTGTAATGACATTCATAGTGCTCATAGTTTTACCTTTGAGTTCTGCCATAGCTGCAATTTTCATAGATACGTATAGTTGTTTTTGTTCCTCTGTTAATTCTACAACTCTTTTAACAAAAGTTTTTTCTGGTAGGTCCAAACAATCTTTTTTTAAAACACGATAAGAAAACTTTTCTAATTTTTCTGATAACTCATCGAGTCTTCTGTAGGACCCAACAATTTGAACACGACGTCCACCAAAATTTCTTTCTACCATATGAGCATACCTAGCTCTATAAGCATAGTAAGACTCAAAACCAAGATGCCATTCATCTAAAAAATAACATTGAGAATATAAATCTAACGGAGATTTTGTAACAGGCGATCCTGTGAGAATTCTACGATATTTTGCTAAATCCCTAAGTTTTAAAATACTTTTAGTTCTTTTGGCTGTCGGATTTTTGATTGTCGTAGACTCATCAATTCCTATTAGTGATCGCCCAACAGTAGTGTTTAAAAATTTTTCTGCGAAGTCAATACCTTTATTAGTTTGAAAGGCTTCAACATTCATAATAAATATCTTTAACTTGCCATCGTTTTGTGATAGGAGATCAATTTCTGCTAGCTTACGTTTACTTAAACTAGGCTCCCATAAAACAGTTGTATGCTCAATGTGTTCTGGTAAATGAACAGGAACTTCTATCTCATACCAGTTTCGATAAACACCTTTTGGTGCAACAATCAAAACATTTTGTATCTCACCTTTGTCGTACAAAAGTGCAATGTTATCAATTAAAACTTTAGATTTCCCAGTACCCATCTCCATAAATAAGGCAAATGTTTCCTTGTCCCAGGAATATTGCAAAGCTTTGAGTTGATGCTCGTATGGCTTTGTCTTAAACTTATAGTGCTCAATCATAGTAAAATCTTTCTTGACAAGAAATTTAAATTAAACTATTTTCAATGTCAAGAAGGAAGAATAAAATGAAGAATAAAATATTCGAGTTGTATAAACCCAAAAGCTTAGAAGAGTTTTTGACATTTAAAAAAGAAAATTCTGAGGAGACTTTTGTATATGTTCTTCAGCACCCACCTGAGAATATTAATATTCTTAGCGCTTCTAACTTTGGCTATTTAGTTATTTGTTTACCACAATTATCTCAAATAGTTTTTAGTACAGGTCCTTTTGTTTTTAAAATGAGAAAAAACTTACAGGACTTTCGGGCACAAGATTATATTTTGTGCACAGGTGATCCTGCTGTCATTGGCTTATCCACAGCTATTGTCAGTGATATCACGACGGGTAAATTTAATCTCTTGAAGTGGGACAAAAGAGAGTTTAAATATTATCCATTAAGTATAGACTTATATAAGAAAGGATAAAGTATGAGCAATCTTATGAAAGAGATGGAAAAAGACCAAGAGTCTTTTGCATCTAAGACTGATGACGTTGTTAGGTTGTCAGCAATGTGCCAAGAAATGTTAGACTTGGACGAACAAATATCTGTAAAAGAAGCTGAGTTAAAAGAACTAGAAAATCGACGTGATGTAATTAGTTCAGAAATAATACCAGACCTTTTATCAGAACAAGGTTTAGCGTCTTTAAATATGATTGACGGTAGTAAAGTAGAGGTAAAAAAGAAATACAGCTGCACCGTCAAAGCTGATCCGGAACTAAAAGAGAAGGCGCACAAATGGCTTCGCGACAATGGCTTAGGCGATATTATTAAAAACAATGTTGCTGTGAGCTTCGGCACTGGCGAAGATAACAAGGCCACAGAATTTTTTGGCCTTGCCTCATCAAGTGGATACGAACCCGAACAATCTTTGAAGGTTGAACCGTCCACATTGAGAGCACTATTCAGAGAGCGTGTTCAAAACGGGTTGGACATGCCCTCTGATATTTTTAATGTTTACATTAAAGATGAAACTAAAATAACCCGTCGAAAATAAAGGAACGAGAAACATGAATAAAGCAACGAGAACCGCGAATAGCGTAGACACGAAGAAAGAAAACTTACCAATGGCGAGTATGTTCGAAGGAGATGCTCACAAAGGTATGGAACAAATGGGAGCAGACGATCTTGCTCTGCCTTTCATACGAATTTTAGGTGATTTATCTCCGCAAGTTAAGAAATCTAAAGCTGAGTATGTTGAAGGAGCAGAGCCTGGGATGTTGTTTAACACAGTATCCAAAGAACTCTATGATGGTAGCAAAGGTATACAAGTTGTGCCATGCTATTATAAAAGAGAATATATCGAATGGTCTGACCGAGGCGAAGGACCTGGTGCTCCTATTGCAGTTCACCCTGCCAACACGGATCTTATGAACCAAACAAACAGAGATGCAATGGGTAAAGATAGATTGCCAAACGGTAACTATTTAGAAAACACTGCGTCTTACTATGTAATGGTTTTAAGTGAGGATGGTAGTGCAGAGACGGCTCTGATAACCATGAAGTCTACAGGTTTGAAAACAAGTAGACAATGGAACTCCATGATAAGTGGTATTAAACTTCAAGGTACAAACGGTAAGTTTACACCACCTATGTTCAGTCACATATATCATTTGACAACAGTAGAAATGTCCAACAAAAAAGGTACATGGTCTACATGGTCTGTAGCGAAAGTCGGACCTGTTCAAGATATGGGGGCATACGAACAAGCAAAAGTATTTGCAGATAGTGTATCCAAAGGCGATGTACAAGCAAAGCATGGTGGAGAAGAATCAGAAGATAAAGTTCCCTTCTAAGGGTTGCTCATGAGTGGGGCCTCATGGCCCCACTTGCTAGGGGATTAATGCAAGAAAGATTTAAACAAATATTTGAAGGCTTCAACGAGGCTCACGGATATACCTACAAGACAGGTGAACGTGATGACCGTGGTAAAGAAAAAGTAAAGTCTGGTTTTGAGAGAAAGATAGTCACCGATGAGTTGTGGCAAAAACATTTAGATGGTGAACCACCTGCACTAGGTATTATACCTATTAATGAAAACAATCAATGCAAGTGGGGTTGTATTGATATTGATATTTATAATTTAGACCATAAAAAATTAATTCAAAAAATTAAAAAACAAAATTTACCGATGGTGGTATTCAGATCAAAGTCTGGTGGCGCTCACGTATTTATATTTGTAAAAGAATTTGTATCAGCCAAGCTGATGAGAATAAAACTAAAAGCGATAGCTGAACTACTAGGCTATCACTCTTCAGAGATATTTCCTAAACAAGACGAAGTGTTAGTTAAAGAAGGACACCTAGGTAGTTTTTTAAACTTACCTTATCATGGTGGTATCAAAAGTATGCGATACGCACTCGATGAAAACGGTGACGCATTACAACTAGAAGAGTTTATAGAAGTATATGATCGTGTATCGCTGACCGAGGTTTCACTAGATGAACTAAAAATTACTAAACCAAAAGTCAAAGAGGTATTTGAAGACGGACCCCCTTGTCTAAATAAATTAGCAGAGGATGGCTTTGGAGAAGGTAGTAGAAACAATGCTTTATTTAATATTGGAGTCTTTTATAAAAAAATAGATCCAGACAATTGGAAAGATTTATTAGAAGAAGCAAATCAAAGATATGTTAATCCGCAACTTAAAGCTGCAGAAGTTTTAGGTGTAATAAAATCTTTAGAAAGAAAAGGTTATGACAAGTATCGATGCAAAGATGCTCCTATCAATTCTGTTTGTCAATCTGGTTTATGTAAAACAAAAAAGCATGGTGTTGGTTTTGAAGACGAGCAGCTGCCTGATTTAAAAAATTTAACAAAGATAACTTCTAATCCACCAGAATGGTTTTTAGAAGTGGATGGTAAAGTTATAAAATTAAAATCAGAAGAGTTACACAATCCTAATATGTTTGCGTTGTGTTGTTTAGATCAAGCTAACATTGTTGTTGCAAGTGTACAGCCAAGAGATTGGAGACAAGTAATACTCAAAGAGTTATTAGAAAACTTACAAGAGATAAAACCATTGGAGTCATTAAACCATGACAATCAATTAGAAAACTTATTGTATGACTTTACAGTGAATAGACCTGCAGCAAGAACAAAAGAAGATATGCTTAACAAGATGTCGTGGACCGATGATAACCATAGCTATTTTAGATTGGAAGACTTTTTTAATTTTGCAAAGAGAAACAATTGGGAGTTAGATAAAACTAAAACAGGTAATCTTTTAAAACAAGCAGGAGTGTTTGTAGAAGAAGTTAGAATGTCTTTGAAAAATCAAACACCCCGTATTGTAAAAATACAAGCGATGAAAAAATCAGAGCCTAGTATATCTGGAGTAAAATATGCGGAAGAAAATTATTAGGTGTAGTGAGTGTTGGAGAACTTATTCAAAGCCAATGATCATTACAAGAGAGAATGTTTTACAACCAGGGAGAAAGTTTAAGGTAGACTTGCACTATTGCATACCGTGCTACAACAAAACATATTATGAAGACGATAATACTAGGACCACCAGGAACAGGAAAAACAACAACTCTTCTTAATTTAGTTGATCAATTTATTCAACAAGGTGTCAAACCAAAAAAGATAGGTTACTTTTCTTTTACCAAGAAAGCTGCTAACGAAGCAAAGCAAAGAGCTGTAGATAAATTTAATCTTGATGAAAAAGAAGATTTAATTTTTTTTAGAACTCTGCATTCTTTTGCATTTAGATTTTTAGGTGCAACAAAAGAAGGGATGATGAGGCCACAAGACTACAGAGATTTTGGTGTTAAGTGTGGCATACCTATCAAAGCTGCATCTTATTCAGACGAAGACGGTATATTTAATTCTGATAATGAATATTTAAAAACAATAGAGAAAGCAAAAGTCAAAGGTATATCTGTTCTAGATCAATATGATTTGAATGAACATCTGTTAGATATCGAAAGAGATACTTTGTATTTGATAGACAAAGAGTTGACTAAGTACAAAAAAGAAAGATACATGAAAGATTTTACAGATTTATTATTAGAGTTTATTGACAAGGATATGGCTCCTGAGTTTGATGTTTTGTTTATTGATGAAGCGCAAGACTTATCTTATTTGCAATGGCAAATGGTTAGAACTATTTGGAAGAAGTCTAAGAAAACATATATTGCAGGCGATGATGACCAAGCTATCTTTCAGTGGGCCGGAGCAGACATCGATCACTTCATTGCATTAAAAGAAGAGGTCGATGAAATAAAAGTTTTAGAACAATCTTACAGAATACCTGGCGGACCCATCCATGAACTATCACAAAGAATTATTGCAAATGTTTCTAACAGATACGACAAAGTTTATAAACCTAGAGATGAACTCGGTGTTTTAAAATACCATAGCGACGTTACACAGGTTGATATGAGTCAAGGACAATGGCTCGTCTTGTCAACAGCACATTATCTTTTAGAAGATGTAAAAGAGTTATGTGAGTTACAAGGTTGGTATTACCAACACAGAAATAAAAATTCTATATCACTAGAATTATTATTAGCGATATCAAATTGGGAGTCCTGGAGAAAGAAAGAGCTGCTGACAAATTTAGAAATCAAAAGTATCTATTCTTATCTTGGCTCTAACGTAGCACCAGGATTTCGAGACGGCAAAACATTACACTCAAACACGAAGTATTATTTATCACAATGTCAAGCAGAACATGGGTTATTATCAGACAAAGTATGGTTTGAAAGTTTTGATAAATTGGATACAATGACAGAAAACTATATAAGAAATATGCGAGCAAACGGGGAAAAGATAAATCGTAATCCTAGAATTCTACTCTCTACAATTCATGGAGCTAAGGGTGGTGAAGCTGATAAAGTTTTAGTGTTGCCTGACTTAACAAAAGCTGCATTAGATCAGAGTGATAAAAGTCCAGACGAGTTACATAGGTTATTTTATGTTGCAACCACAAGAGCAAAAAAAGAATTACATGTTGTCAGTCCTAAGAATTATGAAAGGTCCTACTCACTATGAAAGTTGTTTGGTATTTAGATTTAAAAAAAAATAAAAAGGTTTATTACACGATAGATTTAAAAAAAGATAAGTGGTGGGAAAAAATACCAGGATGAGAATACTATATCAAGACGGAAAACTTTTAGTGTCACTATCAGATGATGAAGTTGATAAGTTTTATAAATACAAACATACTCCTGTAGAGATACCTATTGGTTTCTTAAAAGTTTTACATGAAGACATAACTCATGCCATGCAAAAAGCTTGGAGAGAAAAAGTCGAAGAAGACTATGGCAAGAAATAATCTACAGATCCCAATGTTTTCTCCACAAACAGAGTGGACCCCTCCTGATGAGCTCAAAGACTTATCACAAGCAAAACAAATAGCGATTGACCTGGAGACACGTGATCCTAATTTAACGACACGTGGATCGGGGAGCGTCAGAGATGACGGAGAGATTGTAGGTATTGCTGTAGCTGTTGAAGGTTGGTCGGGATATTTTCCTATTGCACACGAGGGTGGTGGTAATATTGACAAGAAGATTGTACTGAATTGGTTCAAAGATATTCTACAAACTCCGGCTACAAAGATATTTCACAATGCTATGTACGATGTGTCCTGGATACGAGCACTAGGTTTTAAGATTGAAGGACGCATTGTTGATACAATGATAGCAGGCTCTTTGGTTAATGAGAATAGACTGAGATATAATTTAAACTCCTTGGCTAGAGAATATGTAGGCATGGGTAAGAATGAAAAGATATTATTTGAAGCTGCAAAAGAATGGGGCGTTAATCCTAAAAAAGAGATGTGGAGATTACCAGCGATGCATGTCGGTGAGTATGCAGAACAAGACGCCGTGGCTACACTGAAGCTATGGGAGCGACTACAACAAGAGATTACAGCACAGGACCTATGGGATATTTTTAATGTAGAAACAGAACTCTTTCCGTGTCTCGTGGACATGAAGTTTAAAGGTGTTCGTGTAGACTTGGAGAAAGCTCACAAGATAAAAAAAGATTTGATGAAAGAAGAAAAACAATTTTTACAAAGGGTTAAAAAAGAGACAAACTTAGAGGTGGAGATATGGGCCGCTGCATCAATAGCGAAAGTATTTGATAAACTTAAACTACCCTATGATCGAACGGCAACAGGGGCTCCTAGTTTTACCAAGAACTTTTTATCACAGCACCCCAACGAAACCGCACAGGCTATTGCTCAGGCCAGAGAGATAAACAAAGCACACACAACTTTCATTGATACTATTTTAGAACATGAGCATAAAGGCAGAATTCACGCAGACATCAATCAAATACGATCTGATGACGGTGGAACGGTGACGGGCCGTTTCTCGTACTCCAACCCAAATCTTCAGCAAATCCCCGCTCGAAGCAAAAAGATCGGCCCGTTAATCCGAAGCTTATTTTTACCAGAAGAGAAGTGTGTTTGGGGTACCTTTGATTACTCACAGCAAGAACCAAGACTTGTTGTACATTATGCGGCTCTATCGCAGCTGCAGGGTGTATCGCGGATCGTGGATGAGTACAATGAAGGCGACGCAGACTTTCATCAAGCGGTAGCAGAGATGGCTGACATTGACAGAAAAGATGCCAAGACAATTAATTTAGGTTTGATGTATGGCATGGGTAAAAACAAACTCATGGC
>Ga0209232_1001835_pt1 | contig 11088 bp, 13 predicted proteins | sample ETNvirenome_2_60_FD_184066 | JGI IMG/M metagenome (GOLD analysis project Ga0209232, IMG submission 184066) | Marine viral communities from the Pacific Ocean - ETNP_2_60 (SPAdes) (version 2) | ecosystem: Environmental > Aquatic > Marine > Oceanic | place: Pacific Ocean | collected 2013-06-22
TACCCTTCAGTAACACCGGTAGGTGAACTAACATTAACTCTACCAGTCATAATGTCTGCAGCTCTTTGTTTATCTCTGGCTTCTGAACCTTTTCCCCCAGCTCCACCTCCAGAATCTGGTCCACCTGGACTTGCATCGTAACCACCAAGGTCACCTTGTAATGACATAATACCACCAGGGCCTTTATTTGGCTTCCCTTTTAATGATCCATAGATGTTAGCATCTAATAAAATTTTTTGTTCTTTTGGAGTAATGTAAGCAAGTTCTGCTACAACGTGATTTGGATCTGATAACCATTTTTTAGGAACAGTTACAGTTTCTTGTTTACCTAAATAGTTTGGCCCACCACCTTGATTAACTGGCTTAATTTTTTTCTTTTCTTTTTCTGTTAATCTTTTATCTACCACTATCTTCTTCCTCCAGGATGTATGTCTAATCTAAATGTACCTAACTTCCAATCTTGACTGGCTGCTGTATTAGATACTTTTAATGCTATAGACCTCGCTCGTAATCTTGTATCTTTTTTTGTTGTGGACGATGTTACATCAAAATTTGAAGTAGTTGAAGAACTATTTGGATAAGTCCTAGTTACAAAACTAACTCTAGTAGACCCCGTTTGTGTAATAAAGTCTGGTATAAATCTACTAATTCTCATAATAAACTCACCATCCCCTCTAATATCTGGCATACCTACAGTTGCTCCGGTGTTACTTCTTCTTTGTGTAATGTCAAAGTCACCAGAGGTAATTGAAGCAAGAATAGCAGTCGTTACTCCGCCGGCATCGACTTGGTCGGTCCCTGTTTCCTGTTGATAGTATATTGTACATCCATCCGTATTACCAATAACATCATACGACGTATTACTATCTGGGTTATAATAAGTTGCGTGTGGTTTATCAAATACTGCTGAATCTTGCCATGCTGCACGGGCCAAACTTCCTGTTGTCCATATAGGACGTTTAGGACTAGAATCTAAATAATTATATGTTACCATTCTATTAACAACATTTGATCCAGACGTACAATAAAACCAAGTTACTTCACCAAACAAATTATTTAATCCTACGTTTACTAAATCTCTTGCTGTAGTATTTATGTCATCGTAAACATAGTCTTCTACTAAACAAGGTAAGGATTTTAATTGACCATCATAAGCAAAGAACCCATTTTCAGACATCCAATAAGCTGTTCCATCTACTTCAATACATGAATTTTTGCCTAACAACCCGCAGTTAGTTCCTACTTGTTCAAATGAAAAGGTAAATGGTTGTCCTACAAACTTCATCAAAAATAATGCGGTATCAGTCCAAACGTAAATTGCATCTCTACCTTTGATAGCTCCCATAATTCTGGAACCATCAGCTAATCTTTGTGTGCCAGCGGTATTGTTTGCTCTAACAGTATAAGAATCTGTTTGGTCAATACTTTCTTGAGAAGAAAATCTTATAAACATATCGTCTTGTGTAGTGCTTGATCCTACTGTTGTTTCTGTTCCAAAAAATACTAAGTGTCTGTCTGGTGTAGATACTAACACGTGACGTGATGCTGTCGGTGCGTTGGGTAATATTGTTGCTCTAATTGCTGTTGCGTTTGAAGGAGAAGCATCCCATTCAAAACATGCGCCATTATATATAAGAGCAATTAATTTTGTTCCATAGTTATCTAAAATCCATAAACCTGGATCAATTGTAAAGTCAGAAGAAGAAGCCTCTCCCCATGCAACAAATTCTGATATGTTAGTTACTGTTGCTCCAGCAGTATGGGCTGCTCTTGTAGTTCCATTAACTGCTCGGGCTCCTCCACTTAAGGTCCCTGTTCCCGTGTCATTGTTTGTAAAACTTATATCCTCTGATCCAATTCTAATTTCTCCTGAAGAAGGAAACGCTGAAGTGTTTGCTAATACTACAGTCGTAGTAGCATCGTCTGGAAGCGTTGTTGATAATGTAGAGGTTGCTGGTCCATTAGCTGTACCGCCCCATAATGCTGTGCCCCAACCAAAGCCACCTAATTGTTGAGAAGGTCCTACGTTATAATAACATAAAACAGAAGTGCTGTTACCATCACTTGTAGTTAACGGCGTTCCTGATTCTGTGCTTTCTGCGGTAATTGTAAAAGTTGTAGCAGTTGGTACAGAGGTAACCATATATTTTATATCTTCAAAAGTAGCGTCAGTGTATGTAGATGACCCAGTCACACCAGTCACACTATCAAACAAAACAATGTCATCTTCTAATAAACCATGCGCTCCAGTACAAGTAACAGTAAGTACTTTTGATGAAGATGTGCTTGTAAATTTAGCTCCTGTTAAAGTTTCTCTAATTGGGTGAATGTCGTAATATGTTCCACCAGAATATACGTATAAAATCTTATTAGTACCAATAGCAGCGTATTTAATCCCTGCGTTGTTATCCCAATGGTGTATAGCTCTTGCCGCACCTGTAAGTTTATCCTGACCTAATTGGCTCCAACCACCTATTTTTTCTGGGGTACCATATCTAAATCTAACGTTGTCACCATCAAACCACTGCCCTTCAGCGCCGGTTTCTGTGACTTGTTTATTAAATCCTGGAGCAAATCCTAATTTTTGTAGCATACTTCACACCATATAAGGTTTTAAAATTTTTAATAGCACTATATTATATTCTTACTTTTATTTCAAATATTGAAATTAAACTATTTATATGGTAAATATAGATAAAAGATATAGATATGAAATTTTACGATACCATTTTTGCAGCTCCAGCTTTAGAGTTGGATATAAAAATTAACAATAAAAAAATAATTAAGGCTCTTAAACAAATTCAAAAACAGGATCCTGGTAGAGTCGTAAGTAATGCCGGAGGCTGGCAAAGTGGAAACTTAGATCCCAAATTAGAAATTTTTAAACCACTGACTAAACACATTATTGAAGCATCTATTGAGTTCTCAAAAAACTGCAAATTTAAACATGGTAGATATTCTATATCTAATCTGTGGGCTAACATAAATAACTATAGGGATCACAACGATTTACATATACACCAATACACAATGATATCTGGAGTATATTATTTAAAAGCACCTAAAAATTGTGGAAACCTTGTTTTTAGACATCCTTCTCCGTGCATAGAATATGATTGGAGTAAAAATAAACTTACAGAAAACATAGAATATAATTCTGGATTATATAATTTTGTTCCTAAAGAAGGACAACTTTTATTGTTTCCTTCTTGGTTAGAACATTTTGTAAGACCTAATTTAAATAAAACACAAGAAAGAATTTCTATTGCTTTTAACATAGCTCTTTTATAAATAATTATGGACGATAAAGATAAAAAAATAATTGAATTAGAAAGAACCTTAGACGAAGAGTTAGGGGTTAAAAGAAGTGAAGTAATGAGAAACAAAGATCTTCTAGAACAAAATGAATTGTTAAAACACAACATAGAAAAGTTATTAAAACTCCAAGAAGAACAAGCAAAAGAAATAGCTAAGCTTAAATACCTTATAAAAAAAAGAGCGTTAGAAGATTAATCTTTATTAGTAAAATGAGGAGGCAATCCTAAATGAGGTCTTGTGTCATTAATAAATTTTTTTAATGACTTATCTACATAATGTAAAAAAACTTGACCACACATTTTTCCTGTAAAAGGTTCTCTCCAATGTTCTAATTTATCTCCTTTATAAACCAACATGTCCCCTGGATTTAATTTTATTTTTTTACCCTTTTTATTTCCTGGTTTATAAACAGTGTAATCTTTGTTGTGTTTACCATTTTTATAATTAGGGTCTAAATATATTGGCCATACATCTCCCCCTAAATTTAATGTTGTTGAAAAAGAACAACTTATTCTATCTTTGTGTCTTGGTAGTTCACTACCTTTTTCGTATAGTCTACAATAAGAATAAGTAGAGTATAATTTTGTGTTAAATTCTTTTTCAAGTTTAGGTTTAATTAAATCTAACAATGAGTCAAAAGCTGGATCTCCAAAAATACAATATTGATCTGGCACTTGACCATCACCAAATCTTCCAAAGTCTACATTAAACTCAGAAATATAATTAGAATCTACCATGGTTCTTAAAACTTTTTGTTTAAGTTTTAAATAATTAAATAAAAAATTTGTTAAGTCTTCGCTAATAGCTTTTTCTATTACAACGTAATTCATTCTATATAACCTATGTTAACAACAACTCTATATTTAGTATTAGTCTGAGTAATTGGTGAATGCCATATATCACCATTCATAAATAGACCTCTATTTTTTTTACATTTTATTGTTACTTTTTCATCTAATAAAGTTCCTCCATTAGTAGAATTAACATAATACAATAACACTTTATGTTTATACTCATAGTCTTTGTGTTTAGGATAAACAGTATTTACATGGTCTCTTAAAAATAAATTAGATCTAACGTTTAGTAATTTTTTAAATTTTATTTTTTTAAGCAACGGTTCAACTATTTTAATATACGCTGAGTTGGATTGTCCGTCTTTATAAAACAAATGATTAAAATGATAATAATCATCACCTTCAGCTATTATACTGTCATTATAATACCAAGGGAAAGTATTACAAACTAAAGTCTGATGTAACAAATCATGTTGTTTTTTAGTTAACAAGTTATCTTTTGTTTTATATCTCATTATTAAAAATAATTTATGTTTATATTAACTCGTGCATGATCATCTGTGCAATGGGTGCTATTATGTGTTTTAGTAGAATCAAAAAATAAAATTCTATTTTCTATACTTTCTATTTTTGTCTTACCTTTGTTTAAAAGAGTATATCCATTATTAGTATTAATATAAAAAATAGCACCTTTGTGTTTAAAAGAAAAATCTATATGAGGTTTGTTTTCAGAATGTTTACCTACATTAGGGTAAAAATTTCCTTTAACTCTATATAAAGAAATAACATCCATTTTCTTAAACAAAGGTTGCAATATATCAATAGAGGGACTTAAAGGCCTATCGTTATAATAAAACAAATGTGTAAAATAATATTTATCTGTTTTTGGTTCATCTACAAAAGTAACATTAGGTGTATAATACCAAGGAAAGTTTTGAGACATCATATGTTCTTGTATTTTTTTAAAATCTTTTTTATTTAAAAAATTATCTATTACTTTGAAATCTGAACCAGGCATTATAGGTATATCTCCCATTGTTTTTATTGTTTCCAAAATTACCAGCTGATTTATGTTTATAATTTGAACTAAATAAAAAAGCTCTGTTTTGAATATATTTTACGTTTAAAATTTCATTTTCATCTTCATCATAAAGAATAGTCCCAGATTTAAAATTAGTTTTAGATAAATAAACTAGTAAAGAATAGTCAGCATCATCTTTATGAATCCATTCTTTTCCATCTTGTTTTAATCTTAAATGTAAATAACTGTAAAGATTTAAAGGTTGATTAGAAAAATTATTAAATTTTTTAGAAAAAGTTTCCCAAAAAAGATTAAAAAAATCTTGATTAGATTTATGTAATAACAAACTTCTTCTTCCTATCCAAAACTCATTTGTATTTACAACAGATTCTGGGTGATCTTTGTATTTATATAGCTTTGTATTTTTCATATAAGATTCTACTTTAGAAAAATTATCAAAAAAATTATCAACAATAGATACTTTCATTATTTAAAAGGTTTTCCTAAACACCACATAACCAAACTATACCTATTTCCTTTAGTTACAGGAGATACTTTATGCCACGTATCTGAAGGAAATACTACTATGCTTCCTTGAGGTTTAATTCCTTTAAATTTAAAAGGACGTTTTTTTCCATAAACATGTTCAAAATCAAAAAATAAATCTCCACCCTTATATTCTTTGGGATCAGTTAAAGAAATTATTGCAGAAAGTTTTCTAGTTTTATTATGTATATTTATTTGATTGGGTCTATTATACGGCTCATCCCAAGCATCCCTGTGCCAATCATAGTGTTGTTTTTTATCATAAATTGTAAATTGAGCTGACTCACTCCAATCCCATTCAAAATTCCAACCTGCGTTTTGATTTGCTCTATGAATATAAGGATGTATCTCTCTATAAATCCATTCATTGTTAAGCCAAACTATATGTGAGTTTCTAATTTTTTTAGATTGTTTTTTATTTGATTTTTTGGATTGTCCGGTAATAGCTATTTGTTTTTCTTTTGCAAGACCTGTTTTAATAATCTCATCACAAAACTTGTTTGTTAAAACTCTATCGAAATACCAAAATCTATTTTTATTTAGCATAAATTTAATACCGAGGGTTCATAACTTGATACTGCGTTACAATTAAAAGCAATAGTAATTCTTTCTTTTTTATAGTTATAATTTTTAACTTCATGGTTAATTAAAGGGTGAAATAAAATAAATCTTCCTTTTCTTTCTTTTATCAATAAATCATATTCTTTAAAATAAGTTCCTGGTCCAGGACCATCGGTTAAAAATATAATAGCAGAAAATCCAGTAGACCCATAATGGTTATGGATCTTACAATAATGATTATTGTTTTTATATATGTTACCCCAAGCATCCACAATTTTAAAAGCAAAACCAGGATAATATTTTTTAAATGCTTTAGCATTTACTTCAATAAATTTTAATAAATTTTTACTGTTGACTAAAGATTCGTAAGGGGTGCTTTCTGCTGTTACAGCAGGCATGTCTTTTTTAAACTGCATGTTAAAACGAACTTCTTTAATTAAATCATTAATTAATTTTGTGTCTTTACATTCAGCCACTAAAATTTGTGTAGGTATTTTTATTTCTTTATCATATAATTTCATATGCTGTATGGCGCATATTATATCAGAGATTATATCTTAAACAAGTCTTAAGAAGCTTCGTAAACGTTAGAGCTAGTATTCCAAACAAACTCAGTTTGGTCGTCGGCTGCATACGCTTTCCAAGTTTGTAATTCTTCACTCCATACTTCTAAAGCGAGTCTTTTTTCATTAACTTCTATAACATTTGGTTTAGCTATAGGTGCTTGCCACAAACAAGTTTCTTCGTTTAAAGTCCAAGAGCTATGTGGTTTAGGTGGTATAAATGCATCTCTTGTAGAATCATAAGTGTAACCTGCACTAGCATAGTTTTTTCTTATACTACCATCTTTAGCTGTTTGAACCCAAATTGTATCTTGACCATGTAAATTTTTTAAATGTGCAATTCCAGCTTCTTCTGTTGACGCTTCTGCATCATCAACTACTGATACTTTTAAAACGATTCCATTCGCTTCATTTTTTATTTTTGCAAAATAAGCCATTAGAAAGATACCGTTCCATCCACTGTAAAAGTTAAAACTTTATCACTACCATCTGTAGCTATTGAATTTGTTCCGGGAGCAACTGATAAATCACCTGGTGCATCTGCTGATGCAATTCTTAAAATAACAATTCCGTCTCCGCCACCGCCGCCAGCATACATTGGTATTCCTGGTCCTCCGCCAGATCCTCCTCCGCCGCCGCCTTGACCATTAGTTCCGCCGCCTGCAGCTCCGTTTTGACCGTTTCTTCCTTGGCCTCCACCACCCGATCCTCCGGGTGCACCACTTCCATGTCCGAAATAAGCTCCGCCGCCACCGCCGCCGCCTCGTGTAACAGACGATCCTGTAATTGAATTTGCAGTTCCGTTTCCTCCATTACCAGATTCGCTAGAACCAACTTGTCCTTGTTGCGATGCTCCTCCGCCTCCACAACAATTGAATTGTGGCCATGGTGATGCTCCTCCAAAAGGTCCTGTTCCACCGCCTGGATTTCCTTCTGATGGACTAAAACCACCAGAGTTTCCTTGACCAGCGTATCCTTGTAAATATCCGCCTCCGCCGCCAGATCCTCCAGCGCCTGCTGCATTTGCATTTGATGAATCTCCAGTTGGTTGACCGCCTCCGCCGCCACCTGTTGTTAATATAACATCTCCACCAATACTTGTAGGACCGCCTTCAGCCCCTTTATTATCTACAGGTCCGCCAGCTCCTCCAGCTCCAATATCAATGGCTGCTCCAGATTCTAAAGCTATTTTTGTTCCTCCTGGATAAGAAGTTCTAAAACCTCCCGCTCCAGCTCCTCCAGCTTGTGATCCAGCTCCGCCACCGCCGCCACCGACGATTAAATAATCAAAATCTAAAGTAGGGGCACCTGAGCCACCACCAAATCCTAAAATCTGGTAACCAAATGATTTACCTTTTCTTGATTGCGTATTCTTTGAACTTTTTCCTTCTGATGGCAGAAGGTTTCTAATTTTTCTCATATCCTACTCCTTATGCGTCGTTAGCTGCGTCAGTAGTATAGAATATTTTTACTCCTAGAACTCTTGCTTCTCCAGTAAAAGTATCTCCACCAGCTGCTGCGTCTCTATATAATTGAAAATAAGTTTGTTCGCCTGCTGCAGGAGAACCCGCAACTGTCATAGCACTACTTTCAGCTGAAATTTGTTGGTCTTCGACTGTTCCTATACCTGCATCTGTAACATCTTGATTTGTTCCGTATACAACATCAATAGTATCACCATCGGCACATGCTACTGCTTGTAAACCAAATACACAGTTACCTGTGTTAGTTGTACTTGGAGACCAATAAACTTGATAAGTTACAGTTCCTTCGTTCCATGATTTAGGCATGGCCACTGTAAATTGTGTATATTGTTTTGTACTAGCATCAAAATCAAACACTTTTAAATCTGGTCTTGTAGCTGTTGTTTCTACTTGAGCTGCATCTGCAGGATTAGTTGTTGGTCCGTACATTGCTTGAGCTGGTATCCACATAGTTTCTTTACCAGCAATTTTTAATGCTGAACCATTTCCTTGTAAAACACCTGATCCTTTTGGAACTAAGTTTATACCTACGTTAGTTTCACCAGACGCTGTAAAGCTAGGGTTGTTACCAGTAGCTGCGTTAGCGTATGTTAATTCGTTAACTGCAGAACTTGTAGCAGTTAATAAAAATAATTCGTTTCCGTTAGTGTCTAAAATAGATGTTCCGATTTTAGGACTAGTTAAAGTTTTGTTTGTTAAAGTTTGAGTGCCTGTAAGTGTTACGTCTCCACTTCCAAAACCAGTGTCATAAACACCAGTGTTTGTTGCTACACCATCAAGATAAATAATTTTGTGTGCTTTATCTGTAGTTGCAAAAGTAACCGTTGCACCTGAACCAGAGGCTGCTTTTAATTGTACTGTGTAAGCACCTGAAGTTGCGTTTTCAATAATATAAAAATTTTCTGTAAGTAATGGAAAAGTTACAATTTGGTTTCCAGAAATACTTCCTGATAATTTAATAACTCTTTGTTGAGCTGTACCTGTTAAAGCACCATTGTCGATATCTAAAGCTGTAGTTTGTGCACCACCTGCGATAGATACTTCTAAAAATCCACCAGTTAATTGTTCAATTAAACTTAAATTTGCGTTAGTTTTTGTCCCCCATGTACCGGCATTTTCACCAGTAGCCATTAATTCTAGGCCGAGATCCGTATAAGTTGATGCCATAATTTTTCTCCTGTGCTCTTTTCAGTTAAGCTACATCTGTATAAGATGTATTACCTGTTATGTCAATATCATTATAATTTGTATTTCCAGTAATATCAATATCAAAATAACCTAATGGTGCAACATTTCCTAAGGCTGTTGTAGCTTCTACACCAGTTAATCCCACGACATCTTCCGGTGTTATTGCGCCTACTCCAGACGTTAAAGTTGCCGGTGCAGTTAAAATGACACCTGTACCAATTATAGTTGATCCTACAGCACTGGTTGCTCCTACGCCAGTAACATTAACCAATAAAACAGAATCAATTGTAATATCCCCGACTGCGGTTGTTGCAACCCCTGCACTACTTAATCCTACAACGTCTGCTGGAGTTATTGCTCCTACATTAGAAGTTAAACCAAAACCTGTTAATCCAACTACATCTGCGGGAGTTATTGCCCCTACATTAGATGTTAAACCTGAAGGTGCTGTTAATGTAACTGTTGGTGATAATATAATTGTTGGAGAACCTATTGCAGATGTTGCAGAGACTCCTGTTACTCCCATAACATCTGCTACATTTAAAATAACGTCTCCACCCCAAGTAACACCAACATCTCCTGGATCAGAAGAACTTCCCCAACCTTGAGCGCCCCATGATGTGTCTGGTAATCCTGTTGTTGCTACTCCACTAGATTCAACATCAACAACAACTGTTAAAGCTGATTCACCCCAGTTTTCAACACCCCAACCATCTTGACCCCAGCCGGTATTTACTTCTGTAGAAATTGTTGGAGTTCCAAGAGTCGAAGTTAATCCGAAACCAGATAAAGAAACATCAAGACCACTTTGTCCCCAATTTTCTGTCCCCCAAGTATCTGAACCCCAACCAGTTTCACTAAAACCTACTGCTGTACCTATTGATGAAGTTAAACTAGAAGGTGCTGTTAAACTAATATTGACAGCATCTTGACTTCCCCATGAATTTTGACTCCATTGTAAAACTCCCCATGTACTTGAGTCCACGGTATTTGCTTGACCACCCATTCCTGAGTGAATAGAACAATAATAATAAAGTTGTGGTGCTGAAGCAGCGACAGTTATTTGAACTTGTGTTGAACTATTTACAGTTACGCCGGTTGTATATTCACTTCCAGAATTATGTGTGCCGTCGCTTGTTGTAGAAAATCTAAATGGGTGAGCCGAAGGATAATTAAATACGTAAGTATAACCTTCTGCAAGATTTATAGTGTCTTGTTGAACACCATCAATAAAATATTTATTGCCAGATCCCGGATCGCTAACCGTTACTGTGAATGTTCGGATTGCCGACATAAGGACTTACTCCTTATGCTATTCGAACTATAGCTGTTGTTGCCGCCGCTGCTGGAAATTGAACTGTGAATGTTCCAGAAGAAACTGTTTTGTCTCCTCCAAAAGCTACTGCACAAACTGCAGGATCACCTGTTGCGGTATCATTAAAAATTAAACAACCGTTAGCTGTAAAAGACGCAGACGTCCATGAGATATCAGCAAAATCACAAACCGCAGTTGTTGAATCTAAAACTGGTGTAACACTAGTTAAAGCTTTTCCTTTTGCAGAATAAGCAGATCCAGATGAGTTTGTTATTTCGTTTGATGAACTGTAAGCAGT
>Ga0209232_1001838_pt1 | contig 11069 bp, 12 predicted proteins | sample ETNvirenome_2_60_FD_184066 | JGI IMG/M metagenome (GOLD analysis project Ga0209232, IMG submission 184066) | Marine viral communities from the Pacific Ocean - ETNP_2_60 (SPAdes) (version 2) | ecosystem: Environmental > Aquatic > Marine > Oceanic | place: Pacific Ocean | collected 2013-06-22
GGTCAGCTCTTTCAATATGTGGAAAAACGGTCGCCGCCCGGCTTACGGATACACCCAGGATTCGGCCGCAGCCTGTTCGCCCGGCGTGACAAATCGGGCACTGCACTAGGCTGAACTTTCCTGAACTTTGGCGTGATCGCCTGCCCATGCGCCGACCGGATCGCGGCCCCGGCCCGGGATAACAAAGACGGCAATGGCCGCTCCCAACCGCAAAGCCGCCATTTCTGGCCCTATTGATACTCCACCGTCACCGGAACCCGGCCGCGATAGTCGCCGTCGTCGGCGCCCGCGATCTGCAACCGCCCACCGAAGCGGAAGACCAGTCGGCCGTCGGGGCCGAGCCGCGGCGCCGCCGAGAGGTCGGTGGCGAGGCCGGTGACCCGTGCGGTGCGGCCGTGGCCGCCTTCAAGGTCGACGCTTGCGGGCAGGAGGACGCGCACTTCGGCGCCGGGCGCGCCGCGCACCGTGACCGTGCCGGTGAGCGCGAAGCCGCCGAGATCGACGACGTCGCCGCGCAGGCTGCGCGTGCCGGAGACCGGATCGACCGCGACCTCGCCGCCCATCGCGCCGACGGCGATGCGGCCCATGTCGAGCCGGGTTTCGACCTCGACGCGCAGCGGCACCTCGGCCTCGCGCGCCGCCGCGCCGCTCGCCTTGTCGGGCGCACAAAGCAGGCACTGCGCCGCAGCGGCGGGCGCAGTGACGAAAGTCAGTGCAAAGGCAAGGAAAAGACGCAGTTTCACCCCTGTACGCATAGCCCCGCCATGGTTAACCCCGCGTAAAATGCCCGCGCCGCGAATCGCTGGCTAGTTTCGCGCTTTTCGGCCACATGTGCGCAATGCAGATGCCCCCGCCGTCCCCCCGGCTCAATGCGCTCGCCACGGCCGTGCCAGCGCACGATATCCACCAAGCCTTCATCGACTGGGCGACCCCCCGGCTAGCCGACGAGCGTGTCCGTGCGATCTTTTCGCGGATGACCGCGCGGTCGGCGATCGATCATCGCTGGTCGGTGCTGCCCCCCACCGCGAATGGCGGATCGCCGGTCGCAGCGGGTGGTTTTTACGACGTTCCGGGCCTGCCGCCGACCTCGACGCGGATGCGCGCTTATGCCGACCATGCGCCCGAGCTGGCGATGCAGGCGATTGCCGCGCTCGGCGATGCGTTCGATGCGGCGCGGATCACCCATATCGTCGTCGCCAGCTGCACCGGCTTTGTCGCGCCGGGGATCGACCAGATCCTGGCGCGGCGGCTGGGTCTGTCCCCGACCGTCGAGCGGGTACTGATCGGGTTCATGGGTTGTTACGCCGGGGTCACCGCGCTGCGCACCGCGCGGCATATCGTGCGGTCGGAGGCCGACGCGGTAGTGCTGGTGGTCAGCGTCGAATTGTCGACATTGCACCTGCAGCTCGCCGACGCGCCCGAACCCCTGCTCGCGATGCTGCAGTTCAGCGACGGCGCCGCGGCGGCGATCGTGTCGGCCGACCCGGTCGGCCTCGCCCTTGGCGACGGCGCGAGTCTGGCTTTGGAGGACAGCGCCGACCTGATCCGCTGGGACATCGGCGACACCGGCTTTGCCATGCAATTGTCGGGCGAGGTGCCGGGACGGCTGCGCGATGCCTTGGCGGCGCCCGCGGTGCGGGACCAATTGTTCGGGGCGGGCGATCCGCCGCCGCTGCTCGCGGTCCACGCCGGCGGGCGATCGGTGCTCGATGCCGTCGAACATGCGCTGGCGGTGCCAACGGAAGCGCTGTCGGACAGCCGCGCGGTGCTCGCGCGCTATGGCAATATGTCATCGGCAACGATCCTGTTCGTGCTCGCCGACATGATGGCGCGCGGGGCGACGGGCGAGGGGCTCGCGATCGCTTTCGGTCCCGGGCTCGCCGCCGAAGCAATCCGCTTCACGGCATGAACCCCTTCGCCAGCCTTCGCGCGCCGATCGACGCCGAGGAGGAGATGGACGCGGCCCAGCTGGCGCCCGCCCGCTACGCGCGGGTGCTCGCCGACCTGTCGCGGATCAACGCGCTGACGCTGGCGGCGCGGCCGACGCTGGGTTTTCTCGATCGCGTGCGACACCGCGGCGTCGGTGAACGGCCGTGGCGCATCCTCGACGTCGGCTTCGGCAGCGGCGACATGCTGGCGCGGATCGACCGCTGGGGGACAAGGCGCGGCGTCGCGCTTGATCTGGTCGGGATCGATCTCAACCCGAAAAGCGCTCCGGTCGCCGCGGCGCGGCTGGGCGCGCGGGCGCGGCTGCTCACCGGCGATTACCGCGATCTGGCGGGGCAGGGGTGGGACATCATCCTCTCCAGCCTGGTCACCCATCATATGAGCGCCGCCGAGCGCGCCGCATTCCTACGCTTTATGGACGCCGAGGCGGCGCGCGGCTGGCTGGTCAACGACCTCCACCGCCAGCGCCTGCCCTTTGCCGGCTATCCGCTGCTGGCGGCGCTCGCGCTGGTCGATCCGATCGTCCGCCGCGATGGCCAGCTGTCGGTCGGTCGCAGTTTTCGGCGCTCAGAGTGGCAGGCGATGCTGACCAAAGCCTTGCCCGATACCGCGGCGGATACGCGCATCTTTCGCAGCTTTCCCTATCGCCTGTGTGTCGAGCGTATCCGGTGACCGACGCGATCGTCGTCGGCGCCGGGCCGGCCGGGGCCGCAGCAGCGATCGGGCTGGCGCACGCGGGCGCCAAGGTGCTGCTGCTCGAACGGACGCGCGAAACCGGCGATGCGCTGTGCGGGGGGTTCCTGAGCTGGCATTCGCTAGCGCGGCTCGCCGCACTCGGCATCGACCGCGCGGCGCTGGGCGGCCAGCAGGTCGCGCGGGTGCGGCTGTTTGCCGGGGCGCGCCGCAGCGAGACGCGCCTGCCGCAAGCCGCCATGGGGGTGTCGCGCCGCCGTCTCGATACGGTCTTGCAAGCAGCGGCGGTCGCGGCGGGGGCTAATATGCAGCGCGGGGTCCACGCGACGACGATCGACGGTGCCGCCGTCCAGACACGCGATGGAACGGCGCTGGCAGCTCCCGCGCTATTCCTCGCCGCGGGCAAACACGGGTTTCGCGGTTTTCCGCGCGAACCTGCACCCTGGCAGCAGCGCGATCCGGTGATGGGCCTGCGGCTGCGGCTGCCGCATCACGCCGCGCTCGATCGGTTGGTTGGCGACGCCGTGGAGCTTCATCTGTTCGACCGCGGCTATGCCGGGCTGGTGCGGCAGGAGGATGGCAGCGCGAACCTGTGCCTCGCGACCCACAAGTCGCGGCTCGACGAGGCCGATGGCGACCCGGCGGCGCTGCTGCGCGCACTGGGCGCCGCGCATCCGATGCTGGCCGAGCGGCTGGCGTTTGCCGACTGGTCCCAATCGATCGACGCGATCGGCCATGTTCCCTATGGCTGGCGCACCGCCGACACCGCGCCCGGGCTGTTCCGCCTCGGCGATCAGGCGGGAGTGATCCCCAGCCTGGCGGGAGAGGGTATGGGGCTGGCGCTCGCCAGCGGTCATGCGGCGGTGGCGGCATGGCGCCGCGGTGGCGGTGACGCAGCGCCCGCGTTCCAGCGCGCGCTCGCGGCGCGCATGACGCGGCCCTTTGGCATCGCCAGCGCCGTCTGGCGCACCGGCGAAAACCCGCGCACAGCGGGCGGTCTGACTTCGCTGGCGGCAGCCTTTCCATCGCTGGTCCGCTGGGCGTCGCAAGCGACGCGAATCCCGGGCGACTGAACGGCCCGCCCCTTGCGGGACCGCAGGTTCGGTCCGATATTGGGGGCAACCGCGACGCCGCCGACGATCGGCCGCAGCCAAGGAGACATCCATCATGACCGACCCGAAACCCGACGCCGCGCTCGACCCGATGGCGCATCATGTGCTGCGCGAGGGCGGCACCGAAAGGGCATTCACCGGCAAATATACCGATCACAAGGGCGACGGCCTGTACCGCTGTGCCGGTTGCGGCGAACCGTTGTTCGACAGCCGCACCAAATATGACAGCGGCTCGGGCTGGCCAAGCTATACCGCGCCCGCCGAAGGCGGCGCGGTCGAGGAACTGACCGACACCAGCCACGGCATGGTCCGCACCGAAGTGCGGTGCGCCAAATGCGAGGGCCATCTCGGCCATGTCTTCCCCGACGGCCCCGGACCGACCGGGCTGCGCTATTGCATCAACAGCGCGGCGCTTGACTTCGAGGGTCGCGCACCGGATGAGGCGCAGACCGGCGAAGGCTGAACCAGCCGTCGCCGGGGGGCTGCGATGAAGGGCTGACGCTGACAGGGGCGCGGCGAGGGAAGGATTACACCGCTTTGCGCCGCGAACGAGAGCCGTCATCGTCAGGAAATTCATCATCTTCGGGTAAGCGCGGCGGCGCGGCGCCAACAGGCGAACCGTCGCGTTTCCGCGTCTGGGTGCAGCGAATTTTCCGCTGGGGACTTGGCCTGGCGCTCGTCGCGCTTGTCGCGCTGGCGGTCGCGGTCGGCATCGCCGTGCAGCGGATGCCGAGCTTTGAGGAGCTCAAGAAATCGCCCGCCGGTCAGACGATCCGCGTCCGCGCCGCCGACGGCACCGTCTTCCTGTCGCTTGGCCCCAACTACGGCCGCTGGCTGACCCTGCGCGAAACGCCGCAGGTCATGCAGGACGCGATGGTTGCGGTCGAGGATCGGCGCTTTCGCTATCACCCCGGGCTTGATCCCGTCGGCATGGCGCGCGCCGCGGCGGTCGCGGTGCAGAACCGCGGCAGCGGGCGGCGCCTGCAGGGTGCCTCGACGATCACCCAGCAGCTGGCGCGCAACGTCTTTCTGTCGAACAGCTATGATTTCAAGCGCAAGGCACGCGAGATGATCCTCGCGATGGCGCTCGAATGGAAATTCTCGAAGGACGAGATCCTCGAGCTCTATTTGAACAAGGTCTATTTCGGCGGCGGCAGTTACGGCATCGATGCCGCCTCGCGCCGCTTTTTCGGGCATAGCGCGACCGAAATGTCGCTGTCCGAGGCCGCGGTAGTGGCCGGGCTGGTGAAGGCGCCGTCGCGCTATTCGCCGACCGCCGATGCGTCCGCCGCGCTCGGCCGCGCCGGGGTGGTGCTGAGCGTGATGGTCGATGCCGGGGTGATCACCCAGAGCCAGGCCGACAGCGCCGAACCCGCAAATGTCAAACTGGCGCAGGAAACCGGGCAGAATAGCGCGCGCTATTTCAGCGACTGGGCGCTGCCGCAGCTCGACATGCTGATCGACGAGGGCGCCGAGGCGCTCGACGTCTATACCACGATCGACCTTAATATGCAGCGCGCGGCGACCGCCGCGATCCAGGCGAACACCCCGCGCGGGGTGCAGGGCGCGCTGGTCTCGCTCGACCGCGACGGCGCGGTGCGCGCGATGGTCGGCGGCACCGATTATGTCACGTCGAACTATAACCGCGCGACACAGGCGCTGCGCCAGCCGGGGTCAGCGTGGAAGCTGTTCGTCTATATGGCGGCGCTCGAGGCGGGGTATAAGGTCGACGATCCGGTGGTCGACGAACCGGTAACGATCAACGGCTGGTCGCCGCGCAACTCGTCGGGACGCTTTGCCGGCACGATGGATCTGCGCAGCGCCTTTGCCTATTCGGTCAATACGGTCGCGGCAAAGCTGGGCGACGAGGTCGGCTTTTCGTCGGTCGCCAATATGGCGCGGCGGTTCGGCATCACCACCCCGGTCAACACCCACCCGTCGATGGTGCTGGGCAGCGCCGAAGTGCGGGTGATCGACATGGCCGCCGCCTTTGCCGCGGTGTCGCGCGGCGGCATTTCGGTCGAGCCTTACGGGATCACCAAGGTGACCACCGCCGACGGCCGCCTACTGTATCAGCGCCCCGCGACACGCGGCCAGGTGCTGGTTGACAATTGGGTCGCCGCGGGGATCACCGACTTGCTGCAAACCGCGGTCAACACCGGCACCGGCCGCGCAGCGCAGATCGGCCGCCCCGTCGCGGGCAAGACCGGCACGACGACGAGCAATAAGGACGGCTGGTTCCTGGGCTTTTCCAGCGGGCTGACGACGGGTGTCTGGATGGGCCGCGACGATGCCAAGGCGGTCGGCGGATTGCAGGGCGGCCGCGCCCCGGCGCAGGCCTTTGCCGATTATATGCGCGTCGCGGTCGCGCGGCGTCCGATCGAGGCGTTCGACACCGAAGTCGTGCTGCCCGAATGGCAGCTCGAGGACGAAGGCGAAGCCTATATGGGCGAACCCGGCGAAGGCGGGCTGGTCGATGAGAACGGCATGCCGATCGAGCTGCCCTATGACCTGCGCCCGCCCGAAGAAGCCGCGCCGCCCCCGCCCGAGGACGGCCCGGTGCTCGACCAGCAATGGATCGAGGAGCAGACCGGGCGGCGCGGCTCGGGCGACCCCGGTGCAGCGCCCAAAAACGGCGCACCGCCCAAAGTGCCGCCGCCGGTGACCAAGACGCCAGCGCAGCGCCCGCCACCCGCCGAGTTCAATTAGAAACTGTTCTGACCAAATGAACCGTAGCCCTGAGCTTGTCGAAGGGCGCTTCTCGGCGAGGCGCCCTTCGACAAGCTCAGGCCTACGGTTGGAATCCCGGCGGCTAACAGCTACTCAGGCGGCGAAACGGTAGCGGTGAAGGCCGCGCCCTTCGCGGCGTAGCCAGCCGCGCGCCGCAGCGACATCGCCGTCGTGCAGTTCGTCGACCAGCGCATGGAAGGCGGGGCCATGGTCCATATGCTCGAGATGCGCGACCTCGTGCGCCACCGTCGCGCGCCGGACATGGTCGGGCGCCATCACCAGTCGCCAGCTGTAGCGCAGGTCGCCGCCGTGCGTGCAACTGCCCCAGCGGCTGCGCGGATCGCCGACCCCGACGCGCCCGACCGCCAGTCCGGCGCGGGCGGCAATGTCGCGGCTTTCGCGATCGAGCAATGCGAGCGCCTGCGCTTTCAGCCAGCGTTCGACACGGCGTCCGACCGTTTCGGCAGGACCGCCCACGCGTAGCGCGCCCGGTTCGAGTGCAATCGCGCGTGGCGCGGTGGGCGCCCAGTCGATACGGCGATCGATGCCCAGGAACGGCAGCGAGGCGCCGGGTCCGACGATCACTGGCAGCGCCGCCTTGCCCACCTGTTCAGTCAGCCACGCCTGTTGCTCGCTTGCCCATTTCAGCGCAGCGCGGACATTGGTGCGGCGCGGCACGGTCAGCCGCAGTTGGCCGCGCGCGGCGTCGAACACCAGGCGATAGCGCCGCGACTGGGCGTGCTGGACGACGCGCACCGGCCACGCCTCGTCGGCGACCCAGATGTGCGGCCCTTCGGCCCGCAGATCAAACCACGCGTTCGACAAGATGATTTTCCAGCGGTCCCGCGACATCCTCGCTGACCGTCCAGCCGGCGATCGACTGACCGGCGCGGTGGACGGCATCGCGATCGCCGCAAACCAGATAATGCCAGGCCGGGAGCGGCTCGCCCGCGGCGCGCAGGCGATAGGCGCAGCTTTGCGGCAGCCATTCGATGTCGGCAACCTTGGCCTTGGTCAACGTCAGGCAATCGGGGACGTGGCGGCGGCGATGCTTGTAATCGCCGCAGCGCGCGGTGCTAAGGTCGAGCAGGCGGCACGCGACATTGGTCGGATAGATGCGCCTCGTATCTTCATCCTCGATCTTGTGCAGACAGCATTTGCCGCACCCGTCGCACAAGGCCTCCCACTGGCCGGCGTCGAGGCTAGCGAGCGGCGCTTCCCAAAAGGGGCGTGGCGCCGCGCCCCCCGTCACTTGACCCATTTCGCCAGATCGGCGGCGACCGCCGCGGGCGCGCCCTCGTCGGCGTCGGTCGACGGGTCGTCGAGCGGCAGCAGCGCGAGCGGCTTGCCCGCCGGATCCATCAGAAAGGCAAGCTGGCTGTGCGCCATCAGATAGCGGTCGGGCGCCGAGCCATCGACCTTGTTGTAGGTGACAACATAGGCCTTGGCGACCGTCGCGATCTGTTCGGGGGTGCCGGTCAGGCCGAGCAGGCGCGGATGATAGCGCGCCACAAACGGCTTCAGCGCCGCGGGCGTATCGCGCCCCGGATCGACGGTGATGAACAATGGCGCGATCTTTGCCCCACGCACCGGGTCGGTCTTTTCGAATTGCGCCAGCCCGCGCATCAGCTTTTGCAGATCGACCGGGCAGATGTCGGGGCAGAAGCTGTAGCCGAAATAGACGAGGCGATACTGGCCCGTGAAATCCGTATCACGGACGGTTTTTCGATTCTGGTCGGTCAGCGTGAACGGGCCGCCGATGCGCGCGCCTTCGAGCGGCGGGGTCGCCGGCGGCGCGTCGGCGGCGCTATTGCATCCCGCCAGCATCGCACCCAATGCGACGATGAGGCTTGCACGGACCAGCTTTTGTCCCATATTCGCGATATTCATCATGGGGCCAGCCTTGGTCGGCTAGTCGCCGAAAATCAACCATTGTCGTCGCAGCGTTGCGGCGGTTCTCGCCAAGGGTTACCCAGATCATGTTCCGACGCGCGGAGTTCCGCCTCGCCATCCTCCTCCTCGCCTTTTTTGCGGTGACAGGCCTGCCCCATAGCCCCGCGCAGGCGCAGTTCCGCGGCGGCTATGCCTTTTTGCAGGCGGTCGACGCCCGCGACGGGACCAAAGCAACCGACGCGCTCAAGGATGATGCGACGCTGATCAACACGCGGCATCCCGAATCGGGCGAGACCGCACTCGCCATCGTTGCCAAACGCCGCGACGCGACTTGGCTGCGCTTTTTGCTCGCCAAAGATGCCGACCCGTCGATCGCCGACCGGCAAGGCATGACCCCGCTGATGCACGCGGCGCTGCTCAACTTCACCGATGGTGCGACCGAATTGCTGGATGCCAAGGCGCCGGTGGACCAGGCCAACCGCCGCGGCGAAACCGCGCTGATCCTGGCGGTGCAGACCAAGAATGTTGCGATGGTCCGCCTGCTCGTCCGGCGCGGCGCCAATCCCGACAAAGCCGACCATTCCACCGGCATGACGGCGCGCGATTATGCCAAGCGCGACGACCGCACCGGACAGATTGTGACGCTCCTCGACGCCAAGCCCGATGGACCCCGACGCGAACTAGGGCCGAGCTTTGGCCCCAATTGATCGGCACAATGTGATATATTGATTGACAATCACATTACAGTGTGAAACACGGCGATCATGTCTACTCAATTGATCGAGCGCATTCGCGCCATCGTCGATGACGGCAGCATGTCGCGTTCGGGCCTCGCCCGCGCCGCGGGCCTGCACGCCAACAGCCTGCGCGATCTTGAGTCGCCCGGCTGGAACCCGACCGCCGAAACCTTGCGCAAGCTGGAAAACTGGCTCGCGCACGGCAGCGACCTGTCGCCGATGGCAACCCCGGAAGAGATTATCGCCGAGGCGCGCAACGGCCGGATGTTCATCCTGGTCGACGACGAGGACCGCGAGAATGAGGGTGATCTGGTCATCCCGGCGCAGATGGCGACCCCCGATGCGGTCAATTTCATGGCGACCCACGGCCGCGGACTGATCTGCCTGACGCTGACCAAGGCGCGCGTCGATCTGCTCGGGCTCGAATTGATGAGCCGTGCGAACGGCACCCGCCACGAAACCGCCTTCACCACGTCGATCGAGGCGCGCGAGGGCGTCACCACTGGCATTTCGGCCGCCGACCGCGCGCGCACCGTGTCGGTCGCGATCGACGGCGCCAAAGGCCGCGACGACATTGTCACGCCCGGCCATGTCTTTCCGCTGATCGCGCGCGACGGCGGGGTGCTGGTGCGCGCCGGACATACCGAGGCGTCGGTCGACATCGCGCGCCTCGCCGGGCTCAACCCATCGGGGGTGATCTGCGAGATCATGAACGACGACGGGTCGATGGCGCGGCTCGACGACCTGATTCCCTTTGCCCGGCGCCACGGGCTGAAGATCGGTACGATCGCCGACCTCATTGCCTATCGCCACCGCAACGACCGGCTGGTCGAATGCGTCTCCGACGATCCGTTTGAGTCGGATTATGGCGGCGACTGGCGGCTGAAATCCTATCGCAACAAAATCGATGGCAGTGTCAATCTGGTGCTGCAAAAGGGCGCGGTCGATCCCGAGGGCGTGACGCTGGTGCGCATGCATCCGGTATCGCTCTTCGACGACATCATGGGCCGCCCGGGCCCGAAAAAGCGCCGTCTCCAGCGCTCGATGGACGCGATCGGCGAAGCCGGTGGGGGCGTGATCGTTATGCTGATGCGTCCGCTGCCCGGATCGGCCGAAGCCGAAGCGGCACCCCCGCCCGAAGGCGGCATGGACCTTCGCACTTACGGTATCGGGGCACAGATCCTCGCCGACCTTGGCGTCCATGCGATGGAACTGCTCACCCCCACCCACAGTAATATCGTCGGCCTCGAAGGCTATGGCCTGTCGGTCGTCGGCGAACGCCCCATTCCCGGAGAAGCATAATGGCCCACGTGCTGATCGTCGAAGCCCGCTTCTACAGCCAGCTCAACGACATGCTGCTCGACGGCGTGCGCAGCGCGCTCGAGGCTGAGGGGCACAGCCATGAGACGGTGACGGTCCCCGGCGCGCTCGAAGTGCCCGCGGCGATCTCGCTCGCCGCCGATACCGGCCGTTACGACGCCTACGTCGCGCTCGGCGTCGTTATTCGCGGCGAAACCTATCATTTCGAGGTCGTGTCGAACGAAAGCGCGCGCGGCATCATGGCGCTGACGCTCGATGGCCTGGCGATCGGCAACGGCATCCTGACCGTCGAGAATGACGAACAGGCGCTTGCGCGCGCCGACAAGACGCGCAAGGATAAGGGCGGCGAAGCGGCGAAGGCCGCGCTCGCCATGTTGGCGCTGAAGGAACAATTCGGCATTGGTTGATCGCCCGCCCCCCAGCCGTTTTTCCGTCGTCGAGCGCGGCGGGCGGCTGGTGGTGATCGACAAGGAAACCGGCCAGACGCAGCTGAGCGCCGCCGAGCGCATGGAAATTCACGATCGCCTGCTGGGCGTCGAGCCGGTCCGGCCCGAGCGGCCCAGCAATGCGCCTGACCTGTCCGCCGCGGCGCGCGCCGAATCGGGACTGAGCGCCCGCCCGGCGCCGAACCGGCCGC
>Ga0209232_1001839_pt1 | contig 11069 bp, 9 predicted proteins | sample ETNvirenome_2_60_FD_184066 | JGI IMG/M metagenome (GOLD analysis project Ga0209232, IMG submission 184066) | Marine viral communities from the Pacific Ocean - ETNP_2_60 (SPAdes) (version 2) | ecosystem: Environmental > Aquatic > Marine > Oceanic | place: Pacific Ocean | collected 2013-06-22
GGTTTGTTTATGGGTAAGGCGGGTTCTTTGAAGTCATTCTTCAACATGAGGATAGATGACAAAGATGACGATCAGTTATGGATTCAGCAAAAATTTCTTGAACCTAACGGCCTAAACATCAAGCTAGATTATGAGGGGTATGTTTTCCAATGCGATGATGAAGTCAAAGTTGAGGGAAGCCAAATATCAAACGGCATGTGCTTTCCTTGTGTGTACCACGGCAATGGCGGGGATGAAGCAAAGCAAAGGTATGAAAGCCTTGCAAGAGATCTTGGCTACACTGTTCCCCAAGAGGTTGTAAAAGCCCCGCAGATAGCTTCTTTGAACTATGATGAGGTTGCAAAAGACATTCTTGTGGTCCCGTTTCTTTCAGAGGAGCAATGTAGAAATATAATTTCGAAGTCGGAAGCGGTTGGTGGGTGGGGCGCAATGGACGGTGATAAGTTCCCTGCACAAGAAATAAGGGCCGACAAGCTAGGGATGTGGACAGATCTTGAAAAGGCTTGGAAAGATTATTTAGGCAAAGTAGCTGAAAGTAAATGGACGCCAATGGAGCATATCGGGCTTCGTGATGCATTTACTATGCGTTACGCTATGGATACACAAACCAGCCTTGGGTTCCACACAGATGCGTCTTTGGTTACTGGCAGTGTAAAGCTTAACGAGGATTACGAAGGTGCAGAGTTAGTTTTTCCGCATCAGAACTTTTCAAATATTGATGTCCCATTAGGTCACTGCATATTGTTTCCTAGCGCAGTTACGCACGGTCATAAGGTCAATCCTCTTATATCTGGTGTAAAATATTCTTTAACCATGTGGACAAGCCGCTTTGTCGGGGATCAAAACTTATGATAGTTCCCTACGATCACTTGCTTTCCTTGTTTGAAATCAACCAAGATGCAGAAGTTTTCTTTGAGGGCGATGTAATTTACATAGACAATTTCTATAAAAATTATGATGAAATTTACGAAGTCCTAACCAACATGCCTGTTCCAAGGTGGAAGTGGATGAAAGGCCCCTCAGAAAACTTTGTAAAATATTATGATTGTAGGCCAGTAATTAAGAATAATCACATTGGACCTACATGGATGGGCGGTATGAAATGGATAACTTCTTTGATAGAGCAGTTTTATGGAAGTCAGCCAGACATAATTCTGAGCCATCCAGACTATGAGTTTAACTACTTCAAGCATATTGGCAATGTTCCCCATAACAATGAAATCCAGTTTCATCCTCACCACGACACTCCGTTTGCCTCAATAATATACCTAGACAAAGTCTGTAGCGGGGGCACCGCTATTTATGACATTGATGACGGTAAATCATTGGTAAACAAAGAGGGTGAAAATTTGCTCAAGGATGTAAGCCAATGGAAAAAGAAGATAATTGAAGCAAAACCTAACAGGCACATCATATTTAGAGGTACTAATCCTCACGGGGGATTCATTGAGGATCATAGCAAATACTTAAATGATTGGCGAATTAATCAGGTTATGTTTTATAAGCTAGAGGGTTTTGATCATTTAGGTGGCTTTGATGTTTCCTCTTTGAAAGATGAGATGTGATTATTTATAATAGTGACTCAATCTTAAAACGATGTTAGTGTTGCGGCATGTTAGGACAAGCCCCCATAGCAGGTGCCCCGTTAGCGGGTTCTGGTAGTGTAGCTAGAATTGTTAGCTTAGATCATGGCTCCTTTGCAGTCACAGGACAAGTTTCAGGAACTAACATAGCTATCAGTGAGGGCTTTGGAACGGGTAGTTTTACTACAACGGGTCAGACAGTTACCCTAAATATAGCTATGAACGAGGACTTTGGAGCGGGTAGCTTTGCCGTTACGGGTCAGGCTGCGCCTCTAAATGTTTCCGCTAGTCTTGCGGCAGGTTCTTTTGCTGTATCAGGCCAAGAAAACAGTCTGATTTCTGGGAAGGGTCTTTCAGGGGGCGCAGAGGCAGCGTCTTATGTACTCACAGGTCAAGATGTAACGGTAGAAATATCTGTAAGCGCAGTCCTCAATCAAGGCAGCTTTGCTCTAACAGGTCAGGATGCGTTTGGGCTTGTTGGAGAGATTTTTGAGGCGGGTGGTTTTAACTTAACGGGACAAACCGCTAACTTCCAAAAGGCTATGCGGTTGACCGCAGATCATGGCAGCTTTGCGGTCACAGGACAAACCTTAGACTTTGGTGTGCAGGTAAGTGCCATATTAAACCAAGGATCATTTGCGGCAAACTTCCAAGATATAAGTTCTAAGGTTACTAGGGTTCTTGAATTTGGCTCTTATGCAACGACAGGGCAAAGTGTTGACATTGCAATAGCATTGAGTGAGCAGCCCGACAGGGGATCATTTGCAGTTACAGGACAAGATGTAGGTACGCCGATTGCAATGCGTGAAGAGTTGGCACACGGCAGCTTTGCGGCGACTGGTCAAACCCTTAACTTCCAAAAATCTATGAATGCGGAGGCGGGTAGTTTTGCGCTGACAGGATTTACGGCTAACCGCAAGATAACAGAGGTTATTGATCACGGTTCATTTGCGCTTACGGGTCAGGCAATAAACTTTAAAAAGACTGCTAACCTTGAGGCAGGCAGCTTTGCGGTCACAGGGCAAGATCTTACCACAAGGTTTGAAGGCAGTGTTACGTTGGATCAAGGGTCGGTTGCCCTTACAGGTCAAGCGGCAGTGTTTGACGTCCAAAGGCGAGTTGTCGCAGAACTAGGAAGCTTTACGCTTACAGGCCAAGATGCAAGCTTGGCAAAGGCCTTTAAACTAGATTTAGACTCAGGTTCGTTTACTTTAACGGGCTTTGATCTTAATGTTAGCTTTACGGAAAGACTGGACGTTGGACAGTTTGGACTTGCTGGACAGGACGTAACATTTATTCTGGGAGAACCCGTAGAGGGAGTTTCGATAACCGTATTCATTGGGGGCGCTGCTGTTTACGGTTTAATATTGCCTGATCAAGATCCAAATTGGGCAAGAGTAACACCAGCACAAGATCCGCAATGGACCCTTGTTGCTTAAAACTGGAATAAAAAGTATATTAAGTGCAATTGAACTTTTTACATAGGCGCTCAAATGGCTACATATACAGACGCAAACGGCGTTAAACTAATAACCACAGGTGATGAAGCTGGTACATGGGGTTCTAGCACAAACGTCAACCTGCAAATCCTTGATCGTGCAGCTAACGGCTTTGAGTCTATCGCTCTCAGTTCAACAACATATACCCTGACCCTCTCTGCACAGCCTTCTTCTGCGGAAGATGGGCACTATAAGGCTATAAAGTTTACGGGATCACCGGGCGGCACATGTACAGTAACTTTGTCACAGAATGATAAAGCTAGAGTATATATGATCCTTAACTCTACAGATGCTGCCTTGATTATTACTCAAGGATCTGGCGCAAACGTAACGATTGAGGTTGGTAAAGGTTCTATTGTTCTTGCGGATGGCGCTGGCTCTGGCGCGGCAGTAACAGATTTTACCGCTGCGGTGCAGAATGTTACAGATTTATCCAGCCCATTTAATGTTGGTGCCACGAGCGTTACGACAACTGGCACAGAATTAAACTTGCTGGACGGTTCAGCAGCGGGCACTATCGCTAATAGTAAAGCTGTGATCTACGGATCATCTGGCGAAGTAAACGCCACAACGCTACAGATATCGGGCACATCCATCACTGCCACGGCTGCGGAGTTGAATTATGTGGATGGGGTTACATCTGCGATACAAACGCAAATAGACAGCAAAATGCCCCTTGGAACTGTAGCTGTAACAGTAGCAGGCGGTAAATTCGTAATAGATGGTACTTCTCAACAGACTGTTGAAATTAAACCGTCTGTCACATACAGGTTTGATCAATCAGATAGCTCTAACGCCTCACACCCGTTACGCTTTAGTACAACTTCAGACGGAACTCATGGTGGAGGTAGTGCGTTTACAGATGGGGTTACAACGGCGGGTACGCCGGGAAGTGCTGGGGCTTATACGCAGGTAAAGCTGGAGCAAGATGCCCCTGCGATATTGTATTATTATTGCTCCAACCACTCTGGTATGGGCGGCAAGGCCGTGGTTCGCATGTCAGACCTTACTGCAAGCCGCGCTTTAATATCTGACTCTGGTGGAGATATTGCAGTATCAGGCGTAACGACAAGTGAACTTGATATCCTAGATGGGCTTACTGCCACCACGGCAGAACTTAACATTATGGATGGGGTAACAGCGACTACAGCGGAGCTTAATTATGTCGATGGCGTAACTTCTGCTATCCAGACACAAATTGATAGCAAACAAGCAACTATTACTGGCGCTGCAACTACGATTGATGACACGGACCTTACAGCAAGCCGTGCGGTCATATCAAATGCTAGCGGCAAGGTTGCCGTGTCCGATGTTACAGATACAGAGCTTGGGTATTTAGACGGTGTTACATCCGCTGTGCAAACTCAGATAAACGGGAAGCAAGCGACTATCACAGGAGCGGCTAGCAGCATTACAAGCTCAAACCTCACTGCACTGAGATCACTTTATTCTGATGCAAGCGGAAAGGTGGCGGCTTCTTCGATAACCGCTACAGAGCTTAGTTACTTAAGTGGAGTAACATCTGCTATTCAAACACAAATCAATAGCAAACAGGCAACTATTACAGGAGCCGCTACAACTATTGATGACGCTGATCTTACAGCCAGTAGGGCAGTTGTATCTAATGCAAGCGGGAAGGTCGCAGTATCTGCCGTGACTAGCACAGAAGTCGGGTATTTGGATGGAGTAACTTCTGCCATACAAACCCAAATAGACGGCAAGGCGGCAAACACAACTTTAGCGGAGTCTACTTGGGAAACAGGTACAAGCACAACTGAAACTATAGTTTCCCCTGCTAAAGTCAGGGCTTCTGCAATAGCCGCAATTGGGGATCAAACGTGGCAAAGTGTTACAGGCAGCAGAGCGATTAATACCACATATCAAAATACCACAGGTAGGCCTATTCATTTAGCCATTGTGGCCTTTGGTGCTGGTGGTAATCTTACTAAAATAGAGGTTTCAACAGCTTCAAATATGTCAGGTGCAATAACACTAGACACAGATATAGATAATAACAACAACTTTGGCCTCCAAGGCTTAATTCCTGATAACAGCTACTATCGGCTTACATCAGCCAACGGGGGCTTCACATCTTGGGCAGAACTTAGATAATGACTTATACAGACCTAAGGTTCAAAGCTGGCATAAACAAAGAGATCACCCCGTACTCTGAGGAGAACGGTTGGGTAGACTGCGATAAGGTGCGCTTTAGATTTGGGTATCCAGAAAAGCTAAACGGTTGGGAGAAGAACTCAGGCAATGCTTTCCTTGGGCTGTGCCGTGGGCTGCATGAATGGGTCGCCCTTAACGGAGAAAAGTTTCTAGGTGTAGGAACAGAGCAAAAGTATTACATCAAGCAAGGTACAGCGTATAACGACATTACGCCTATCAGATCAACCACATCTGCGGGCGATGTTACTTTTGCTGCTACAAACGGTTCTCCTGTGATTACGGTCACAGACGTGAACCACGGCTGTGTTGTTAATGACTTTGTAACTTTCTCTGGGGCAGTTTCATTAGGCGGCAATATCACGGCGGCGATACTGAACCAAGAGTACCAAATTACAGAAGTCGTAAACGGTAATGAGTACAAGATATCTGCCCGTACTGTTAGCACCATTCCTAGTATTACAGTTACAGGTGGCCTGAACGCTACGGCTGTAAACGCAAATAGCAGCGACACAGGAAATGGCGGTAGCAGTGTAGTTGGAACTTATCAAATAGGTACAGGTCTTAACTCCTCTGTTGAGGGTGCTGGCTGGGGCGCTGGACTTTGGGGCGGTACAAACAACAGTGCATTTCAAACCACTATAGCAGAAGATTTGGATGCTTCTGAAACAGGCGTAGATGTAGCCACAGGACAAGGCTCTAACTTTGCAACTAACGATGTTGTTTTGGTAGGCAGCGAGCTTATGACGGTATCCTCTGTAGCCACAGATACGTTGACCGTTGCTCGCGGTGCTAAGGGAAGCAGCCCTGCTACACATTCCAATGGCGCAAATATATTTCTTACCTTGGGTAACACCGATAGCGCAGACAACTATAACGGTTGGGGCGAAGCTCCCGCCACAGGTACACAGACTGCGGAAACAAACTTGCGTATCTGGTCTCACGATAACTTTGGGGAAGACCTAATCTTCAATGAGCGCAATGGTCAGGTGTTCTATTGGGATAAAACGAACGATGTAACTACAAGAGGCATAGAGCTTTCTACGTTGACAGGAACGCCGACATCTGTGCCCCAGAAGGCGGCGCAAATACTTTTATCAGATCGTGATAGGCACGTTATTGCTTTTGGCGCTGATGGTTTGGGTGCAAGCTCATCGACAGCAAAGGGTGATGGAGAGCAAGACCCTATGCTGATCAGGTTCTCAAGCCAAGAGAATCCTATTGATTGGTATCCCACTACTACAAACACAGCGGGTGATCTGCGGATTGATTCTGGCTCAAAGATCGTACAAGCCGTAGAAACAAGGCAGCAAATCCTAGTATTTACTGACGTTGCCATCTACGCAATGCAGTTTATTGGGCCACCGTTTACCTTTGGTATTAACCTTATCTCTAGCAACATAAGTATTGCTGCCCCAAAGGCGGCAGTTGCCGTGGATGATGCTGTATATTGGATGGGCGCAGCAGAGTTCTACGCTTACAACGGTGCGGTACAACGTTTGCCTTGTACGGTTCGTGACCATGTGTTTGATGACTTCAACTCTGCACAGTCTGATAAGGTTGTTGCAGGATCAAACATATCGTTCTCTGAAGTGTGGTGGTTCTACCCGTCTGCAAGTTCTAGTGAGAATGATAGGTATGTAGTTTACAACTACCAAGAAGGCATCTGGTATATAGGCACCCTAGATCGCACAGCATGGCTTGATCGTGGGATATCCTCACTTCCCGTGGGCACAGGCACAGACAACTATCTGTTTAACCATGAGGTGGGCGCAAAAGCAGACGGTGCTGCCATGACATCCTTTATCGAGTCGGGTGATCTTGGAGTTTCTGATGGAAACCAATTCTCTTTTGTCACTAGAGTAATCCCTGATCTTAACTTCAGAGATACCAACGTGAACAATACCACGGTAGATTTTATCTTGAGTGCCAAGAACGCACCCGGTCAGGTGGCCCAAACAACCAATACTGATACTATTACAAAGACATCTAATGTGCCTGTGGACCAGTATACCAGCCAATATCAGACCAGACTGCGAGGCCGTAGCTTTACATTTAAGATCCAGTCAACAGATGCAGATGTACTGTGGCGTCTGGGTATCCCCCGCGTTGACATAAGATCTGACGGGAGAAGATAATGTCTATAGCTCCAGTACCATTCTTCCCTGTACCACCGCCCCAGTATACACAACAGTATATGGCAGAGGTGGTTCGTGCGTTCTCTGTGTTCGCAACTCAGATTACAAACCCTGCTATAGCAAAGCCTATACTCATTGAAATCCCTGCATCGGCACAGGCACTAGATGAGGTTGGCACCGTATATGAAAGCAATACGGTTCTTAGGCTCAAGTCTGCTACGGCAGCAAACAATACTGTGGGTATGCCACTGCCCACATATACAGTATCAACATTACCAACCGTTGAGACTGGCACATTGATATACGTTTCTGATGGGGCAGCAGGTAGCCCCGTTGTTGCGTTTGGTGATGGATCTAATTGGCTGCGTGTTGATACACGGGCAGCGGTATCGACGTAGGAGACTGACATGGCTAAGAATATTATAGATGACTGGAAGGTGTTTCCCCGCCTGATGATGTTTGTTGTCACGGTGTTGACCTATCAGGCAGTGCATTGGTTCATGGGCTTGCCACCAGAGGCGCACACCACACAGTCAGCAGGTCTGGTATCTGTCTGCATGGGCGCACTCACAGGTTGCTTTGGCATCTGGATGAGCAAAGAAGCGGGGGCTAAGTAATGGGAATTTTTGATGATATCTCATACGGCCTTGGTATGTCTGATACCAAGCCTTCTGGCTATGATGAGAGGACTGCCAATACTATAGAGAAAAACCAAGGCAGTGCAGCGGCTGATAGGTATAGAGATGAAAAGGGAATTGGATCTGGAAGTTTTTCGTCACCCTCAGATGAGCTTGGCGGTGCTTCGTATACACCTTTGCCAGCGCCCACAACACTAGCAAGCTACGGGCCAAAGCCTGATTTCTTCAGAGATGCAAATCTTGATCGTAGGATAGGCTATAAAGATCTTTTTTCTTTTGGACAGCCATTAGAACCTTTTGGCGAAGGCGATGACCGCGTAACCCAAGAGATGATTAACGCTTACAATCAAAGGACAGCGTTTGCTAAAGCAAGAGCAGACAAAGATTTCATGGGCACAGGCATGTCTCAAGAAGAGTATGCTCAACGTCAACAGGATAGTGATAATAGACCAGCGCCTACTATTACAGATCCCAATGCGCCTAACTTCTCAACGGATTTCAACCCAAACAATGCGTTCTTGCGCAATCGTATGCGTATGTATCAAGATCAAGGCGGCGGCATTCTGCCACCAACAACGGGAACTCAACCTACGTCATCAGCACCACCACCTCCACAAATGCCAATGCTGCCAACGCCTAACATGCCGCGACAGCTAAGGGGTATTATGGGATTGGCAGATAGATCTAATGTCAGTCCTGCCATGCGTTACGCTGCGGAAAACTACTACAGGTTAGGAGGTAGGCAGATGATGAACGATGAGTTCGAGCGTGGTCGTGCAATGGTACAGGGTCAGGGCGTATGAGTATCTTCACCGCGGCACTAGGGCCGATAGCCAACCTTGCTGGATCATGGTTGCAGGGTAAGGCTGATAAGAACGCCGCCGATGCTAAGTTAAAACTTACAGAGGCAGAAGCGCGCAGTAAAATTTTACTCTCAGAGAAGACCTCAGTGGCTGACTGGGAGCGCATCATGGCAGAGGGTGCCAAGTCTAGCTGGAAAGACGAGTGGTTCGTAATTGTCCTGTCGATACCTTTGATTTTGGCGTTCATTCCGGGCGCTGAGGGTTGGGTTGATCGTGGGTTTGAACAACTCTCAAAAGCTCCCGACTGGTATTTTTACAGCCTTGGAATTGCAATTTCAGCCAGTTTTGGTGTGCGCGGGGCACAAGCCTTTTTTAAGAGGAAATGATATGAGCTTTAAACTTAGCAGACGCAGCCTTGATAGGCTTGAAGGAATTGATGATAGCCTACAGGCAGTCGTGAAGATGGCAATAACTATGACCAAGACAGACTTTGGCGTGGTTCAGGGCATGAGAACCATTGAGCAACAGAAAGAATTAGTTGCCAAGGGTGCCAGTAAAACCATGAAGTCTAAGCACCTTGAGGGTAAGGCTTTCGATATCATGGCCTTCATAAATGGCAGGGCGAGTTGGGAACTCTCGCTCTATGATGATCTTGCGGATGCAATCAAAGAGGCTGCGACACAACTGGGGGTTCCTATTTGCTGGGGGGCAGCATGGGGCACACCTGACATGCCGTACCCAATGGATATCCGCAAATGGGAAGGCACAATGGAAGAGGCAATGAACGCCTACATAGATTTAAGGAGGAGCCAAGGACGAAGGCCCTTCATAGATGGACCGCACTTTGAACTGATAGATTAGTTCAATTGAACTTTTACGATGTAGATGTTATCATCTACAAAACTTTGAGGTAAACAGATGGCTCTACCCTTACTCTTAGGATTTGGATTACCTGCTTTAGCTGGCTCTGGTATGCTTGCTGGAACTGCCGCCGCTGGGTTGGCTACTTTTGGCGCACCCACACTAGCAGGTATAGGTGCAGGTCTAGGATCGTTCCTTGAGACAGGTGATGTGGGTAAGGGTATTCAAACTGGATTGATAGCTGGACTGAGTGGCAAAGCTATGGGTGCTTTAACGGGCGGCGGCAACGCGGCTTTGTCTGGGGCAATCGGAGACACTACAAGCGGGGCAACTAAAGCCGCCATTGATGCTGCCATGAAAGAGGGTGGCAAGAAGGCTTTCTTAAAAGGAGTTACCAGCAAAGGATTGCAGGGTAGTTTGGCTGGCGCGACACTTCCCGGTGTGGGCACTGCTGCATTGGTTGGCAGCGCACTGAATCCACCCACTATGAAAATGCCAGAGAAGAAAACTTACGACATTCCCCCACCTATGCCTCGCATTAGATCTTATCAGCCCAAGAAAAATCCAGACAGCACGGCTGAAGAAACTATGATTAGTTACAGTCCACCTATGGCACAGCCTGAAGCTGAAGAGGATCTTCCCTTCACCAATTATGTAAATAATTATAGGCCCCCTGTTGGTATGTATGGCAATATGTTTGCTGAAGGTGGAGAAGTGAAAAAGATGCGTGGCGGTGGGATACTGGGTCTTGGTCATGCTTCTCAGCTTTTCCCACAAAATCAGTATGGTCATCCCGCGTTTAATCCATTGGCTGAAGCGCTTACACATGGCATTAACTCAACTACTGGCGAAAAGGTTAAGCCATTTATTCAAGAAGTTGAGACGATGGCTAAGAATAGGTTTGGTCCAAATATATTCCAACAGCAGCAGTTTTTGAGCGATGCTATACAGCCTACTGGCCCAGTCCAATTGCCAAGCCTTCCAATATATGACACCAACTTTGGACCACAGCCTGTAGATCCTTTTGCTAGACCAATACGGCCTGACTCCAACAATGCGTTTGATCTTCCTAACGTATTACGCACTTACGACCCAATATCCAGAGGCCCAGAAGATTTTGCCTATCATAATCCGGGTTCACTTTTGCAGGGTAGTGCGATGCCAGCAACTCTACAAGGATTTGCAGAGGGTGGTGAGGTAGAAGCACAAGAAGATATGAACGAAAAGGATGTGATCGTTGAGGCAGTAAAGGCAATCAAGGGATTGTCTGATGCACCAGAGATTGCTCTTGGAATATTCCTTGATAAGTATGGTCAAGAAGCCTTGGAGGATCTTGTAGAAAAGGTGCAGTCTGGTGTTCTTGATGACACTATTGAGC
>Ga0209232_1001840_pt1 | contig 11065 bp, 9 predicted proteins | sample ETNvirenome_2_60_FD_184066 | JGI IMG/M metagenome (GOLD analysis project Ga0209232, IMG submission 184066) | Marine viral communities from the Pacific Ocean - ETNP_2_60 (SPAdes) (version 2) | ecosystem: Environmental > Aquatic > Marine > Oceanic | place: Pacific Ocean | collected 2013-06-22
GTATCAGCATCAAAAAAAAGCTGTACTTTCATACCAATACACTGCCACCAGATGCGGTCTATGGTGACACTTGTGCAAGTATCACCGTCCGCACTTGTAGCTAAGGCTGAAACATCAACCTTTTTGACAGCGGATTCGCCCGTGCTATCAGATATATTGGTTAGTTTTAAAACCGCAAATTTAGGACCATCGACTAATGTTTGAGAAGTTACTGCATCAGCCATACGTTACTCCTTTAGGACGCTGCGTCGAAACCAAGTATTTCGATTAGAAAACGACCAGCAGTGTAAGTAGCATCGCCCGTGCCTTGGCTAACTAGGTACAAATACTGATCAGCAGCGATATCCCCACCAGCAACAAAGCTTCCCGCAGATGCCGCCCCTGCGTTAATAATTTGAGTCTCAGTAAGATCACCGATAGCCGTATCATTTACCCCGGTGCCTTCTGTAGCAGAAAACAAATCAATATCTGTGCTTCCTCCAGCGGGAGTTTCTACACAGGTCATCGTTACTCCGAATACCGTGCCTTGGTTAGCCGCTGTAACTTGAGCAATAAAAGCTACGCCCGATCCATCTTTACCAATGATATCACCCGCAGTACCACCATCTTTCAGACCTGTAAGGTCAATCATAATCGATGATTTTACAATATTGACGTTTGTAGAAACGTCACTTTTCAGACGATTTACTTGTGTGACATAAACCGCAGCAGTGCCTTCGATCCCCGCACTACCAGTTGCCTCGACGGCCATCTTGTCACCGGAAGTGACAGTAATTGCACCGGTCGTAGCATTTTTAGAAACCATTTGAAACCCATTTTCTGAACGAACTGGGCCGTTAAAAGTTGTTGTAGCCATATGTTTCTCCTGTCTTGGCTAGTGTCAGTCACGGGATGCGACTGTCAGGATGCAGACAGAATAACAAAACAACACAAAAAAGAAAGGGTGCCGAAGCACCCTTTCAAGCGTAAACAAACGTTTACTTATGCACCTGGAGTACCGAACACTGCTCTCCAATCGCTGACGCCGAAAGAATATCTTTCACGTGCTTTGAATCGCATGTTTCCAGTATCAAAGTCACCTTCCATCGCTGTTTTGATGGGGGTTCTTTGGAACAACTTGAAGCCGTTAGGTGCGTCTGTCTTGATGAAGAAAGCGTCAGTATCCGTAAGGAAATGGTTGACGACAGCCCCATCAGGCAACATACCCATTGACTTGGTGGCGTTAATATCATTATCCGCCGTTCCAGGTCGCAAGTTTGAGTTTAGAACTCGTTCTGCAATAAATTGCAACTCCTTTGGAATGATCAGTTTCATTCCTCGGACTGCAATCTTCAGACCACGCTCATCAGTCAACCCAGCAACATCAATCAACATTTGCTCAAGCGAAGTCTCATTGAGATCCGCAGCAGTGCTGAGAAGGTTACGTTGGTTGCCAGATATGGAAGGGTGAGCCGCAGAACAAAGAGCCGCACCGTCACCAATAGGTGAAGCAGTGCTAAACGCATTGTTCAATACAGCAGCAGCCCGAACCTGCTTGGTCTGTGACATTGATCTAGCCAAAGCTCTCGTATAACGAGAAGCAAGCCGGTCGTAGAGATTATCTTCGATAGCTTCTTCCGTTATTGAAAACGCTAGAGCAATTGTCTCGTGCGTATAACGCGCTGTGAAGGTCTCTTGCGCGTCGTCGAACGAGATAGCACTGCCTTCCGCTTTAACCGGAGCAGTACCGAACCCTGAGAGCATGACTTCTTCTTCGAACGCTCGGTCAGAAGATTCTTCGTCGAATATCTCAGCGTGTTCCTGATCGTAACGATCATATTCAAGCCCGAACAGAGCATTTAAGCCGGGTTCAAGCTCTTTCGCTAATTGTGCGCGAGTAATAGCCATTTCTTATACCCCCTTAAATGCCAGTGGTCGTGGCTGTGGTTTGTGAATCAAATCGCGCATTCGTTGAGTTGTAGTGTGCGTTGATTCGAACAACCAAGCCAATACCTGCTGCGGTGAAGTCACTATTAGCGTCGTCATCGACTAAGCCAATAATCTTCAGCGGCAAAGTAGCCGTGGTGTTGATCGAGGACACACTCAACGCAGAGTTTGAGCGACCTGTGTTTGTTGAACCCGTTCTAGCAGAGGTTCCCAAGCTTGCGTTTGCGAACACGCCCGTCAGTGCCGTAGCACGGTCGGTCAATGTAGCATCACTTGCTACTTGGAACGTTTGCATCGGATTATCAGCAACGAGAGCTTTGACAGGAAAATTCGAGTCAACGCTTACGCTGTTTGATCCGGGCCAATAGTTTTTGAATACGGTCTTCTTAGAAGTATCGTCTACATACTCTACGCCTACCAGAACACCTAGACCGGCAGTTGTGCCGCCCGCAGTGTCTCCAGCATGATCAATCACACCCGCTGCTGTGGGTACGACTAAGCTATACTGATAAATAGGGTTGGTGTTGTTTGAAGCAATTTCATACTTCGTTACACCCGTAGAATTGACGGCACTTCCTACAAGTCCAATAGGACGTAGACCGTAAGCAGTTTCTTGATTTGCCATGTGTTAAGTCTCCTAAAAACTTACCTACTTACGAGGACCACCAAAAGTTACGCGAGATTGACGTTCTGGTTTGTCAATCCGCATGGTTGAGTGAGCATTCTCTCTAAGTATATCCGTTTCAACGGCTTCTATTTGGTCTGCATGTTTCGAATTAAAATATGCAGTCCTTTCTTCAACTGTTTCTAGCGGAATTCTAGCGAGAAGCAATCCGCCAACTCCAAAAACTCCCTCGTATTTGCCTGACTCAATGGTCGGGGCTTCAAAATCGGGGTACTCGTCTCGTCGGACTAGCTCGTAGCCTTCACGTAATCGGCCCGTAATATTGGCTTGATCATCAAAACCTCGGGTTTCAAAACGTATCCAACGATGCTTATAGCCCTCTGGTGCGTCGGGAGCATCTAAATTTGACTTTGGAGACCACGGCTTACGCCTAGCCGTAGATTCTCTCGTGGATTTTGCGCGAGAGGTCTTCTTGATAGCGTCGATTGTTTTATCTATGTCTGTCATTAGTCCCTCACGTATTTTGCGTATTCTTCAAGTGGCACCCCTAATCTTTTGGCAATAGTGACTTGGCTCGGAGTGAGTTTAACCTGTCTGCCGCGCCCCTTCTTACCAGGGCGAGATACACCCGCAACAGTTTGCGTGGTGCGTCGAGGGGCTGTTTCTTCTTCTGTTTCTTGTTGAAACTTGTGAGGAAACTCCTCTCGCATTCTTTTGTCCAGCACATCATAGTATTCATCGCTGGCTCCGTCCATACCCTGGGTTTCCACTAATTCTTTGTGAATACCAAAGGCTGCAAAGGTCATCGCAGAATCCTGACCAAACCACGGGTTTGTTTCCGCCCATGCTTCCGCTTTTGGATCTGGCCTTTGTTGTTCTGGTGCAGGTTGATATTGAACCTGCGCCTGTTGTTCCTGTTCAAACCGCTGAGACTGTACCTCACGCTGCGCTTTAGCTTGCGCGTGACGATCTGCCGCTACGGCTAACTGCGATATTTTTTCTTGAGCTTGTAACTGTCGGTCTGTGTCGCCAGTTTCAATCGCAGCTTTTAGCTCTTCTTTAGCTCGTTGTTGCTCGGAAGAAACACGGTTGCCATATTCATCAATGTAATTTTTATCTAGGTTGTTTAGACGGGTCTTGACGTTTTGGTTTTCTGCTTGCACTTGTTGTGCAAAGCTGACTGCTTCTTCTCGCTGACGTTCTGCCTCTCTGGCCCTTTTAGTCAGTTGATTAATTCTTTTCTGGACTGACTCACTGTATTGCTTGTATTCGTCATCGGATGATTTTTCTTCTTCAACTACCTCTTCAGTAGTGGATGAATCATCATCAGACACATCCTCCAGAGTGACTTCTTGCGCCTCTTCTGTGAACTCAAGGTCTATTTGACCATCGTCCGCTTGGTGATTAGATTGTTTTTCTGCCTCTGCCATATGCCCCCCTAACCGTTGTAAATGTCATCGGGATCTATAATCGTCCCAAGTATTTCATCATCGTTTAAAATCCTCACTTCGCTACCAAAAGCGGCTCGTTTTTCGTCGTTAAGACGGAATCGAGACCCCGCATACCGGGCAAAAATGACCCATTGTTTCTCTTCACACCACGGTCCTGTTGGATATCGCTCTTTATCTGAGTAAGCCAACGGTCCCATGCGAAGCACATAACCCACGTTTGTTTGGATTGCGTCCTCGTCAAGAGTTTTTTGGTTAAGTAAGATGCCGCCTTTGGACTTCTTAGGAGGATTGAAGGGTGCGATCAGTACACGCCATCCCGTGGGCTGGGGCAGTCTGTCGATTATTTCTTTACTAGCAAGCGTCGGGTCTAGCACCCGATCTTCTTCTGCGACATAGCATTCGGACAAGTCCTCTGCTTTATTCGTATCAGGCATTTCTTTGTTCCTGTTTTTCAAGCATTTCAGAAAGTTCAACCAGAACGTAATCACACGCTCTGATCTCACCCATGCACTCTCTGTAATGTTCCATATCTTTAATCCCGCCTTCAGCCATGAGTTCTTGAATTTGGGCTTTGCGACCTTTCAGTGTTTTTTGTACAAACTGCACCACGTCAAGTTCGTTCAATAGTCATCCTTATCGTTTATTGTCCGACTGTATCCGATACTATCGCAGTCAAACAACAAACAAAACCTTTAGTTCAAGCTATTGTGAACTTTCCACCACGCTCGGCTGCGCCCATACCACGCTTTTTACCACGGGTAATCTTCGCATATTGCGTATTTGGGGTGGCTTCCTCTTCGATCTTCTTGTAAGGAATCCTGCCCTGACCCTCTATATCAGCGTAATTAACCGCTGCTGGTGGCTCTTTTGGTGGAGCACCGTTTACTTTTACTGTAGCCATTAGTCACCTCTCTGTTTCAAAAGCTCTCGTTGTATTCCCGCATCAATCCTAGCTTGTGTCTGAGCCTCTTGGCTTGCCAAACGCTGCTGGAAGTTTGCCTCTCTCTGTGCCAGTTTCTCCCGCTCCAACATTAACTCCGCCTCTTCTCTTTGGACGTCGTTTTGTTCTTGTTGTGCTCTCAACTGAAGTTCTTGTTGTTTCAGTCCAATTAACGGATCTGGTCCTTGTTGTTCTTGCGGTTGACCTGCGGCCTGTATCTGTTGACCCAACGCCACCACTTGCTGCATACCTTGAGCTACAAATTGCGCTATTAAAGCTTGTAGCGGTGCATTTGACTCAGGATCAACCAGAGCCACATTCGGATTCTGCTGGGCAAACGCCTGTTCGGCCTGCTCTTCTGCCATCAATTGAACGTGGTTCAATATGTGTTTTTGTATTGCTAGGGCTATCGGTGGTAGTGAAGCTGCAATCCCGCCCGTTACAAACAGTAAATGAGACTGAATGTGTGCCATATGGTCCTGCCCTTTGAAGGCTTGCAGTGGCACATTCTCCAGTGCGTCCATGTTTTCCCGTGCGGGGTCCTTTGGCACTACCTCATCTGGCGTGTCTGCCTTCAATATCTGGTCTACGTTCTTCACACCCAGTGCATCGTAAACTCTACGGTATACCTCGGGTATATTGTGTATTTCTGGGGCTTGCATTGCCATCTGAAGCTCTGTTTGCGCTATAGCTATACGTTGGCTCTGAGAAAATATATTGGGGTCAGAGACCGGCATAACGTCCACACGCTCGTCAAAATCCTCTGATTTGACCGCCGCTTCTGCTCCAGGGACCTCATATGGGTACACTGGCGGCAAACTTTCTGACATAACTCGCGCAAGAATCTTAAATTCTATTCGCATTGCATAGTGAAGACGCTTATGAATTGCGCTCATCACCCGCGCACCCTGCTCAATCATGGCGATGGTGGTGCCGACTGCCGCACCCTGGTTGCCATCCCCTACTTTCATGTCTGTAATCGTCGCAAATCGCTGTGCTGCGTTGACTACAAACCCTAAAAGCTGAAATAAAGTTCCATCTGGACCTTTAAACGGCAACGGCATCAAAGAATCACGTATTTGACCCCCAGGAGCGTCTACATCTCTAAATTCACCTGGTTGTAACGGGTCATCGTCGTCTCTGATCCGTAAACCACGAGCTTTAAAGCCTGCGGGAAGGTTAGAAAGCGTCCCAGCGTCAATAAGTTGCCTCAAAGCAGCCGTCGCGGTCCTTGACAAGCCGCCGATTGTGTGAATGAGACCCATTCCGTAGAATCCAAACCCCGGAAGAAACTTGTAATGGACAAAATACTGGATTTTGGCCTTCAAAGGGTCTTCTTCGCGGTAATTTCGGCGTATAGACAGCACTTTTCCGTTGTCTTCGCTGATCGTTACAACATACGGGATCTTAATACCCGTTGGCTCGTCCTCGTCGTCCGTATCTTCGTACCCTTCAAGGTCCAAATCGACATGGCACTCCAATAAAGTGCAATCGTAATCAATTCCAGTGGCTTTTGTGCCGTCAATGTAGTCAATTTCGTCTGAAACAGACGTACTTTCGCCCTGAGAAGGTAAAACTGTGATGTCCCGGTAGAATCCGCTGACCTGTTGCTTGCGTAAATCGTTCAAAGACATACGAACAGTGTGTGTAATGTTCGGACAAGTCTCTAAATCGTTGCTTTCGTAGGGTACAACAAGGTGTTCTGCCGGTATAAACTTAGAAACCGGTCTACCCAGCGCGTCATCGAAGTACACTTTCTTGAATGTAGACCCAGCCAAAGGCAAATAAAACAACATCTGGTCGCATTCTGGCGTGTATTCTTCCATTACATTAGTAATGTAATAGTTCATAAACCCTTGAACACGCGATGCCTGCTCTGTTTTGGCTCTAGTCTGTGTCCCGAGGACCGTGGTGCGTACAGGACCATCTGCTGGTAGCAGTTCATTAAACGCCTGCGCTTGAAACTGGACCGCTGCTTCCGCCAAAAGCGGATGTGTTACACCAGTTGCGCCCCGAAAAGGCTCTGTTCGCTCTTCGTAATTGAAGCCAAGCAGTTCAAGGCCCTTGGAATACGCATCCTCCCAATCCTGTCGGGATGCTTTGTTGGATCGATACTGGTCAGTAAGTTCGTTTGATACCCGGGCCAAGACAGAATCCGGCAAAAACTCTGCCAGATTGTCGTAAAAGTCATCTTCACGGTCCCTGCTACGCATCGGATCAAAGTCTACGGAAGCACCACCATCTTCTTCTTGAATGATTTCTATGCCTTCAATGTCCGTGATCCGTGACATTTCGTTAGGTAAAGCTTCTACCTCGACCGCCTCTATGTCCTCGTCTGACAACAGACCGCCTTCGCGGTCCATCAGAGATACTTGGGGTGTATCACCGTTTGCCATTATCCTCTACCCCCTAATTCTACTATTTCTGGATCAACATCTTTCCGTCTCCCAGGTCCACCCCGAGGTTTAATGCTTTTACACGTGGCTCTACCATTTACAAAAGCCAAATTGTATCCCTCGGGACATTGATACATTTGATTGGAGTCCAAACCATACTGTCCTGGGGCCGAGGCTGCTGCACCTGTGTTTGTGTTTTCTGGTATGTAATTTTTGTACTGTTCACCAAAAGGACCAGCATCTACGAAAGAACCTTTTTCTCTTGTCTGTTGTTTTTCTCCAAACGTCAGTGCGGGTCTAAACTGTGACATGTCCGCCACGGGCTTAAATATCTCCGCCATATACTGGTTTTGTGCTTCTTCGTCTGTCACCTGCTGGAACGGATAAAATGTACGTCTGAACTGCATGTCCTGACTGCTGGGATATCCAGACGTATAGTCGGTTATAGCGTCAGATACGTCAAAATTTGGCTGGCCCAAGAAACTCATAATACCTGTCGTTTGCGGCACCAGCCCGAAAGTCGATCTGGGTACCACTGTCCCGAGGTCCGTGGGAGTTGTAAACAAAGGCCCCGTATCTGCATCAGCAGCCGCCTGCAATAGCTCCCCTTGTGTTGGAGCTTCATAGATTGGCGTCGGGTCTGGTGCGACTGCCAGTTCTGCCTCTAGTGCAGCGGCGTCTGCATCTTGTTGTTTAAGTGTCGCATCCAGAGTCAAAGTTTCTATCGTAGCGGAGTCAGCGCCTTGGTTAGTTGCTTGAGACAGATTTTGGTTTGCCACGTCAGCAACAACCTGTTTCTGGTTCGCCGCGTCTATCTTATCTGAAGCGGATTCTACTCGTGCGTCTTGCGTTTGTGTTTGAGCAGCCTGCGCTGCGGCTTGTTCTTGTGCCAAGACTTCTGCCGCCGTTTGCTGTGCGGCAGCTTGTTCTGCTGCGACCTGTGCGTCGAATTGTTCCTGCGCGATACGCTGGGCTTCTTGTTGGGCCAGTAATTCTTGTTGTCGGGCGGCTTCTGCGGCTTCTGCGGCTTCTTGAGCGGCTAGTTGTTCTGCGGCCAACTGTTCTGCGGCCAACTGTTCTGCTGCCGCTTGCTGTGCCGCCGCTTGCTCTGCTGCCGCTTGCTGTGCCGCCAGTTGCTCTGCTGCAAGTCGTTCCTGTTCTATTCTTTGTGCTTCTTGTGCAGCAGCGATCTGTGCGGCTTCTTCTGCTGCAAGTCTTTCGGCTTCAATACGCGCTGCTTCTTCGGCTGCGGCTTGGGCGGCAGCCTCTTCAGCCGCCTGTTGTGCTGCGATTTCTTCTGCCGTGGGACCCGTAGGGTCCGTAATTAGCATTCCGGGTTCAAATGGCGTTTGTCCGGGGGCCGTGGCTCCCATTTCAGCCGCACCTTCGGTGGTTTCATAACCAAGAAAGTCTGTTGGTCTTGCGCCTGTAAGAGCCTGCGCTACCGGCGTTACCGCCGTCCTTGTGGGAACGGTCGAGGCTGCCAACCTTTCGGCGGGACTTTGTATCGCTACGTTGGTCTGTGCTGGAGGCGAGGGCGGAACGTTTGCCAGTGCCGCCGTAATCGCAGACTGATCTATCTCTGGGGTACGCTGCGGTCCTCTGAGGCCAACGTCCCGCATACCTGGAGCACCACCCCGAAACATATTCTGAGGTGTTTCACGTGGAACACTAATTCTTGCTAAGGGTCCGCTGGTGTAACTCGACAGCAAACCAGATAAGCCTCTGGATAGGACAGGTTTTCTCATATTGTTCACCATACCACCGTTTGCAAATTTTTGTACTGCGCCGCCCCCTGCGTAAGACGGATCTTGCCGTAATTCTAGTATTCGACGCTCCAGATCTCTGATTTCTCTGTCAACTCTTTTGCGGTTACGGGCAACCTCTGCGGGAGTCGTGCCGAAGCTGTCCTCGTTCAAACTTTTGATGAGGGACAATCTTTTATCTAATAAAAGTTTTTCTAGCTCTCTGGGAGTGCGTTGAGACATGGCTAGTCGTTCGCTTGGCAACTCTGCTGTTTTTCTGCCTTCAGAGACCGAGAAGACCAACCCCTCTTTTGGCAAAACCTTCTTTTGCGTTTCTTCTGGAAAAATGCGCCGTAGCTCCTCGGCGGATATATCTCTATCCTCAAGTTTCATTTCTCCGTCTTCGTAGTAACCACCACTTTTTTTGACACCCTCAAACCGAAGCTGTGCATGACGCGCCTCAACCTCTCCAGGGTTTCCTTGATACATCTGCGATGCTTGACGTTCTATCTCGTCAATTTGTTTATCCTCTTTAATCAAAGGGCGTAGTGCAGGAACCACCTCATCGAACGACTTCGAAAAACGTTCAGTTATATTTTCTACGTTCATGTTCCGAAGAGCGGGGTCGTTCGACTTTTCTGCTATTTCTTTTAGATCATTGTTCAAGCGAATCAAATCTTCATCAGACCCGCGATAACGAAACGCTTGTGAGCGGTATTCCGCATCCACATTTTTTATTTCTTCTTTGGTATAAATCTCACGTCCCATACGTTTATTATGGCTACGCATGTCTTCCTGCCGATCTTTGATGAGTTGATTCAGTTTGCGTCGAGACTCTTCTCGGACATCCACGCCAGTGTCAGCCCGTATATTTTCTTCTTCTGCTCGACTTTTAAGAAAGGCAAGCATTCTTCTTTTGACTTGACGGAAGTCTTTATCGTCTATCTCGGCCAGTGTCCGACTAAATTGCTGATCTGTCGGGACTTTCCCACCTCGTGGACGACCGTCTCTTCTGAGAAGATTTAAAAAGGTTCGTTTATTAAGTTCTTGACCCTGACTTTCGAACCCAAATACCTTGAGCTTTTCCTCTAATAGTTCCTCTTGCTCTTGAATAAGATCTCTATTTTTTTTCTTACGATCCCCAAAACCAAAAGGTTCAAACATACCGGTGTTAGCACCACCGTATAAACCCTCTATATCTTGTACAGCATGTTGAATCTCATGTATCAACGTGCTCATCATTTCTTTACGACCTTTCGGAGTGTTAGGAACACTATCCAAAAAAATAATCTTTGTGTCCGGGTCGTATGCGCCTTTCACAAAAAAAGAGAGAGGGGGTGTCGGTTTGATCCTAACTCTTCTCAGTTGCGGGTATTCCTCGAACAGTTGAGGAGCATCAATTAGCTCCTCAAGCTGCATCATCGGAAACTGAGCAAACTCTCGTTTGTGGTCGTATTTTGAAAAGCCATATTTATTTAACTCTTTTTCGTTAAATTCAAAAAACCCCGGAACGGTGACGTAGTCTTTGTCGTTTATTTTACGAATACGCAAAGATTGCATAGCCTGCAACCTTTGTAGATCCCCATCCGGGCCAGCCGCAATAAGCTTGCCCATTTCAACGTCTGGATCTTCGACTTCTCGGACGATGCTTTTGAAATTTACATTGTCCATCGGTATCTCAAACCGCACTTTATTATCAAGACTCGAGCGGTAAGCTTTTTTGGTATTCGCACCGGCTTGGGCGTTCCAAACATCTTCTGGAGAAAGCCCTTGTTCCTCCAACATTTCGACGGTTTCCTTGGCTTGCTCTCCCGATAGTTCGCCTTTTTCACCCCCGAAGATACCAAGGACCGGGCCTTTTGCACCAGCCGCTGATAATTTGGTGCCTATACCCATTCCAGCACCGAGACCTAATGCACCTGCAAAAAAATCATCAGGACGAGTAATATTTCCCTCTGCGTCACGAGTAACCACACCACCAC